>Ga0137403_10001847_pt1 | contig 26302 bp, 26 predicted proteins | sample CZOMad2_1_16fung_FD_122057 | JGI IMG/M metagenome (GOLD analysis project Ga0137403, IMG submission 122057) | Vadose zone soil fungal communities from Angelo Coast Range Reserve, California, USA - CZOMad2_1_16fungal (Hybrid Assembly) | ecosystem: Environmental > Terrestrial > Soil > Vadose zone... | reverse complement strand
GTCCCGGTCTCGCCCTCGAGCAGCACCGTCACCCGCGTCTCGGCCGCCCGCTCGGCCAGGAAGAGCGCCTGCTCGATGGCGGCGCTCTCGCCGATGATGCCGTCGAGGCGGTAGCGCTCGCGCAGCTCGCGGCGGAGCCGGCTCGCCTCGCGGCGCGAGGAGCGGAGCGCGCTCCGGTAGTGCGCCGCCGTACGCTCGAGCTCGCGGCGGCCGAGCGCCTCGCGCACCACCACCGGCACGGTGACCAGGTACTTGCCGTGCTTGACGAGGTAGTCGCTCGCGCCGAGCTTCATGGCCTCCACCGCCACCTCCTCCGAGCCGGCGCCCGTGATCACGACCACCGGCAGGTCGGGATGGCGTTGCCGGATCGTGCGCAGGCATGCGAGCCCGTCGGCGTCGGGCAGGCGGTAGTCGAGGAGGACGCAGTCGACGGGGTTGGCGGCGAGATGCGCGAGGCCGTCGCGGGCCGAGCACGCGGCCGCCACCTCGAACGGGTCGCTCCCCGCGCCGAGCGCCCCCGCGAGGAGACGCGCCGTCTCGGCGCTATCCTCGATCAGCAGGACGCGCGCCGGCACGGGCGTGCTCCTTCCAGAACGCGACGATCGCCTCGCGCAGCGCCTGCACGCGCGAGGGCTTGACGCGGAACTGGCGTGCTCCCGCGGCGCGCGCCGCGGCCGCGTCCTCCTCCCAGTCGGCCTGGCTCATGACCAGCACCGGGATGGCGGCGAGCTCGGCGTCGGCGCCGAGGCGCTGGAGCACCGCCGGCGCGTCCATGTCGGGGAGATGGAAATCGAGCACGATGAAGGCGGGTCGCGGCGCGTCGGTGAACGGCGGCCGCCGCCCGAGGAAGGCGAGCGCGTCGGCGCCGTTCTCCACCGTGTGGACCGCGAACGCCTCCTCGAGCACGGCCCGCGCCGCGCGCAGGAAGCCTTGATTGTCGTCGACCACGAGCACGGGCACGGGCACGGGCATCGCTACCCCCCTCCGCCCGCGGGCAGGCGGACGGTGAAGCAGCTCCCCGCCCCGGGCGCGGACTCCACCGCGACGCTGCCCCGGTGCGCCTCGACGATGCGCTTCACGATCGCCAGACCGACACCCGTGCCGCCGACCGCGCGGCCGTCGACCTCCTGCTCCCGCCCGGGCACGCGTCCGAAGAGCTCGAAGATGCCACGGTGGTAGGCGGGCGGGATGCCGATGCCGTTGTCGCGCACCGAGAGGGAGACGCTGCCGTTCTCGGCCCCGCCCAACACCGCGATCTCGCCCTGCTCGGCGGCGACGTACTTGACCGCGTTGCCGAGGAGGTTGCTCACCACGTGCCCGAGCTTGCGCCCTTGACCCCACACGCGCGGCAGCGGGCCGATCTCGACCCGCACCCCCTTGGCGGCGATCTGGGGGCGGAGCGTCTCCAGCGCCCGCTCGACCAGCGCGCCCAGCTCGACCCAGGCCGGGGCCTCGGGCTGCGAGGTGATGCGGAACAGCTCGAGCAGGTCGCGGATCATGTCCTCGGTGCCCCCCGCCAGGCGCACGATGCGCTCCAGGTCCTCGCGGCCCTCGGCCGCGAGCCCCGCCCCTTCGCGCTGCAGGAGCAGATCGGCGATCAGCAGGATCGCGCTGAGCGGGCTCTTCAGATCGTGCGTGACGGTGTAGACGAAGCTCTTGAGCTCGTCCTGCTTCTCCTCGAGGGCGCGCGCCTTGGCGGCGAGCTCGGCGTTCACCGCGCTCAGCTCCGCGGTCCGCTCCGCCACCTTCTCCTGCAGGTGGCGCGCCAGGTTCCGCAGCTGGTAGCCGTAGCGGTTGGCATAGAGCGCCACGAAGTTGAGCGTCAGGAAGGCGATCGCCACGAAGGCGATCTGCTGCTGCGTGTCGACGCCGACGTCGCGCAGCGACTCGTTCTCCACCCACGCCATGACGGCGTAGCAGGCGCCGCAGAGGTTCGCGGTCACGAACACCGAGCTGTCGGAGCGCAGCATCTCGCCATGGATCACCGGGAATGCATAGGTGATCAACAGGATGCCCATCATGAGGCCGCCCAGGCGATGGAGGATGACGCTCAGGACGATCACCTGGAAGCCCTCGTAGGCGTAGATCGCCCAGCGCCAGGGCGCCCAGCGCGGCGCGGTCGCCGCCAGGGCAAGGTTCAGGAGGATCAGGCCGGAGAAAAGCCACGCCACCTTGTCGAGGTCGAAGAGGAAGACGTGGCGGGTGGCGGCCACCACGGCGAAGAAGGTGCCGAGCCCGGCGGCGGCGATGAGGGTCGCGCTGCGCGCGCGGCTGGCGAGAGACGCCGGGGTTTCCGGCCGGAGAGGGCTCGTCGTACGAGCCGCCGTGTCGGGCATGGGCTCCACCCGCGCCAGGGGCGCGCCTTCCCTCTTACGGACGGGAGACGCCGGGAGTCAATCGCGTGTGAAGAGATCTTAACGTCGGCCGAAACGCCGTCCGCGGTGCGGGCAGGCGCCCTGCGGCGGCTCGCACGTGAGGGGCTCTTCACGCAGCGCGGCGCGTCGAACGCGCCGTGAGCACGCGGGTGCGGCGCTTCCGGCGCGGCACGCGCGTTGCTCGGATCCAGCTCCGTGGCCTGCTCCGCAACCGAGCCCACCGACCCCGACCCGGCGGCGCTGGCGCCCCCGCGCCGCCGCCGAGGGCGCCCGCCGATCCATCTCTCCCTCTCGCTCAATCTAGTGATGCCGTCGCAGTTCTTCCCCGAGCGCGGCGATGGGCCGGCGCCCGGCGAGAGGCGCCTCATGCGCGCCGTCCTGAAGGACGCGCTCGCCGTCCTCTTCAAGTACGACGCGACCCAGGACCGACGCGGCCAGCGCCTGCTCGCCGAGGCGCGGCGCTGGCTCGAGAGCGACGACGCGGACTGGCCGTTCTCGTTCGTGAACGTGTGCGACGCGCTCGGCCTCGACCCGTCGTGCGTGCGCGAGCGCGTGGCCCGCTACCGCGCGGCGCAGCGCGCCCGGCCGGGCGCGTCGCGTGGCGCCGCCGCGGGCTCATGCAGCGCTGCACGAATTTCTCCTCCGTCGCGCCGCACGAAATACTCTTGACAGCCGCGGCGACGCTCCCGTACCGTCGGCCCGCCATCGCGAGGGAGACCCTGACGAAAACCGGCTTCGCGCTGCTTGCGCTCGGATTACTCGCTCCACCGGCGTTGGCCTTTCATCGCACCACGCCGCCGATCGTCGCCGTCACGAGCTCGGGCGACACCCTGTTGCCGCGCGTTCCGACCGAGGGGCGGCAGGTGGTCGTCGCGCTCGATGTCTCCGGGAGGCAGATCTTCCGGCAGCATCGGAAGCACGATTTCCTCGAGCAGATCACCACCAGCGGGGACAACGCCAACCCGACCATCTCGCGGAGCTCGCGTGTGATCGCCTGGGACTCCGACTGCAGCCAGCTCGGCTGCCCGGAGCCGGGCCGGCAGATCTTCATCTGGACCGCGGGTACGGCCTTCCAGGCCACGCACGACCCCACGGGCAGCAGTGTCAACCCGGCGCTCAGCGGCCGGGGCACGCGCCTCGCCTTCGAGTCACGCGGCGACCTGGCCGGGGCGAACCCCACCGGCACGACCCAGATCTTCCTCCGCGGCAGCGACGGCGTCGTCTCGCAGGCGAGTCGGGGCGCAGGCACGAGCCACGATGCCGCTCTCGATCACACCGGTGCCGGGGTCGTGTTCGACTCGACCAGCGATCTCTCGGGACGGGACACGGGGATCTCCCAGATCTGGTTCCTGTCGGCGATCGGGTTCCCGCAGATCCTCACCTACGGGCAGGGGCCGAGCCGCCGCCCCGCGATCAGCAGCGACGGTCGCGTGATCGCCTTCGAGAGCACCGCGGACCTGACCGGCAACCTGCAGGACACCGGGGTGAGTCAGATCTTCCTCTACGATGCGGACAAGGGGAGCCTGATCAGGGTCACCGACGATCCGGCCGGCTGCTCGGGCGCGTCGGCGGGCGTCGTGCCACGCGACATCAGCGTCGGCTACGCCTGCCACGGCCAGGGCTTCTTCTACCGCTATCTGGCCGGACGGCACTTCCAGCTCCCGATCGACGGCGGCGACACGCCACAGGCGGTCGTGGAGCTGGGCGGCTGGTTCATGGTGGTGAGCACCACGGCGAACATGCTCGGCGGCGACCCCACCCCGGGGCACCAGCTCTACCTGCTGAACCTGTTCAAGCTGGCCGCGACGCCCCTCGACTGACTAGGCCACCTCGGCCCACGCCAGCGCGCGCTCCACCGCCTCGAGGATGGCGTCGGGGTCGCCCGGCTTCGTGATCGCGAAGTCGACCCGGGCGCGCGCCAGCTGCGCGCGGCTGACGCCGCTCAGCACCGCGGAGTAGAGGCCCACGCAGAGGGGCCAGCCACGTGTGCTGGCAACGCCGCGCGCCCGCACGAGCCGGGTCAGGTCCCAGCCGCTCATCTCGGGCATGTAGAGATCGGTCAGGAGGACGTCCGCGCCCTGGCGCTCGAGCTCGGCGAGGGCGGCCGGCCCGCTCGCGACCAGCTCGACGTGGTAGCCGGCCCCGCGCAGCGCCGCGGCCAGCACCGAGCGCGCGCTGCCGAGATGGTCGACCAGGAGGACGCGGGCGCGTCGACCCGCTGCCCTCCGCAGCGGGGCGCGCGCTGGTGCCGCGCCGCGGAGCGGGCGCGTGTGGCCGTTCAGCTCTCGGGGGCTCATGCCACGGCCACGTCGCACTCTGGACGGCGTGGTGCGCCGAGCAGGGCCGCCAGCGCGCCCCCCTGCGCCCGCTTGCGCTTGAGCTTCTCCAGGAGCGTGGTCCGGTTCACGCGCAGGAGCCGCGCCGCCTCCTTCTTGTTGCCGCCCGAGAGCCGGAGCGCCTGGGCGATGATGCGGTCCTCGATCGCCTCCATCTCGCGGTAGAAGTCGATGCCGGCCGGGCCGAACTGCCACGGCATCGCCGCCGGTCCCTCGCCCGACTCCGGAGCGGCGATCACGTGCGGCGGGAGGTCGTGCACGTCGATCACGTGCTCGGGCCGTCCGAGGACGACCATCTGCTCGAGCAGGTTGCGGAGCTCGCGCACGTTGCCCGGCCACGAGTAGCGCGCGAGCGCCTCGAGGGCGGCCGGGGCGACGTCGAAGCGCGGGAGGCCCTTCTCCGTGAGCTGGCCGAGCACGCCGCGCACGAGGAGCGGGAGGTCTTCGCGTCGCCGCCGGAGCGGTGGCATCTCGATCGGCACCACGCGCAGGCGGTAGAAGAGGTCCTCCCGGAACTGCTTGGCCGCGACCGCCTCGTCCAGGGCGCGATTGGTCGCGGCGATGATGCGGACGTCGACCTGCTGCGTGACCACGCTGCCGACCGGCTCGAAGCGCCCGTCTTCGAGCACGCGCAGCAGCTTCACCTGGAGCTTCGGGCTCATCTCGCCGATCTCGTCGAGGAAGATGGTGCCGTGGTCGGCGAGCTTGAAGCGCCCCGGGCGGCTCGCGACGGCGCCCGTGAACGCGCCGCGCTCGTGCCCGAACATCTCGCTCTCGAGCAGCTCCTCCGGGATGGCGCCGCAGTGCACGGGCACGAAGCGCCCGCTGGCGCGCGGCGAGAGGCGGTGCAGCGCGGTGGCGACCAGCTCCTTGCCGGTGCCGCTGTCGCCCGTGATCAGCACGGTGGCGTCCGTCGGCGCCACCCGGCGGATCACCTCGAAGATCGCTTCCATGCTCGGGTGGCGGCCGAGGATGCCCTCGAACCCGAGCGGCTCGTCCCCCACCTCTTCCGGCTCGAACTGGACATCGTCCATCGTCCCCCCCGCTGCACGGCCGGAGGCCGTGTACCGGGAAGAGGAAGCAAGCGCCACGCCCGATGCGGGGTCGATGCGGGGTCGGTCCCGACCAGGGTCAGGAATTTGCCCTCAAGCTAGCGGGAAATCTGACGTTCCGACCGCTGGAGGCGAGGCGGAGCGGCGATCCCGGGGCGCGCGGAGGAGGCACCGCACGGACAAAGGTGTACGCCGGGGGCTACTTTTGTAACCGGGACGCCGCGCTCTCCTCCTCCTGGATCGCGCGGTAGACCTCTTCGCGGTAGATGCGCACGTCGGCCGGCGCTTCCACGCCGAGCCGCACCTGGTTGCCACGCACCTCGAGGACGCGCACCGTGACGGCGTCGCCCACCCGGATCACCTCACCCAACTTCCTTGTCAGGACCAGCATCGCTCTCCCCGTCCCCTTCCTCAGGCGAGCAGCTGCCCGAGCAGCTCGCGCAAGAACTGCCGCGCCACGTCCTGGATGTCGGGGCTGTAGGTGCCCTTGGCCATCACGGCGCGGAGCCCCGTCACCTTCTCCTCCCGCAGGACATCGAGGGGGCCCACCTCCGCCTTGAGGCCGGCGAGCAGGTGGCCCATGTCCGAGACGCTGACCCGGTCCGTGGCCCGAGCGGGGGCCCCGGACACACGGCCGGTCGGTCCACCAAAGCGCGGATGAAGCAGGACTTTCGGCTCATTGACCTTCATCGTTCGAGCCCCGGACGGCCGCCTACCGGCTCCCCACCGGTTTATCGGCACGGCCGTTCGGGACCTTGAGCCCGTCGTGGAGCCTCGCCTCGGCGGGGTCGGTCCGCCCCGCCTCCGCGATCAGCGCTTCTCCTAGCCGCGCGGGTCGCCGAAGTGGTCGCTGAGCGGCGCCTTCAGACGCAGCATCGCCTGCGAGTGGAGCTGCGAGACGCGCGACTCGGTCAGCCCGAGCACCGCGCCCACCTCCTTCATGGTGAGCTCCTCGTGGTAGTAGAGCGTGATCACCACCTTCTCGCGCTCCGGCAGACGCGCGATCGCCGCCGCGACCAGGTCGACGCGCTCCCGAGTGAGCAGCGCCCCGAGCGGGTCCTCCTCGTCCTCCTCGAGGCGGCGCTCGATGTTCAGGCGCTCCTCGCCGCGTCCGAAGCCCAGGTCCTCCAGGCTGAAGAGGCTCATCTCGCCGATGCGCGCGAGCAGCTCCTGGTAGGTCTCGAGCGAGAGGCCGAGCTCGCGCGCGATCTCCTCCTCGCTCGGCGGCCGGCCGAGCATGCCCTCGAGCACGTGCGCCGTCTTCTCGATCAGGCTCGCCTTCTGCCGCACGCTGCGCGGCACCCAGTCGAGCGAGCGCAGGTGGTCCAGGATCGCGCCGCGGATGCGGAACTGCGCGTAGGTGGAGAACGACGCCTCCTTCCTGGGATCGTACTTGCCGATGGCGTCGAGGAGCCCGACGATGCCCCACGACACCAGGTCGTCCATCTCGATGTGCGGCGGCTTGCGCGCCGCCAGGCGCTGCACCACGCGCCGCACGAGCGGCAGGTGCCGGCGCAGCACCTCCTCCTGGCTGCCGCGGAGCGGCGCGTAGGCCGCGGCACGCGCCGCGCGGCCGCGCGCGCGGGCGCGCGCGGCGGAGCCATGTCCCGTCCCCATCATGATCGCCTCCCCTCCGCCAGGAGCCGCCGGAAGAAGAACTGCACGCCGCCGCTCGGCCCCGACGGCGGGCGCGTCGCGAGGCGCTCGGCGAGCTGCACGAGCGCCCGGCTCGCCGGGGCGCCGGGTGCCGCGAGCAGCACGGGGAGCTGCTCGCGCACCGCGCGCGGCACGGCATCGTCATAGGGCACGTAGCCCTGGTACTCGAGGCGTACGCGCAGGAAGCGCTCGGCCACGCGCGCGAGACGCGCGAAGGCCGCCTCCGCGTCGACTGCGCCCGCCGCCATATTGACGGCGATCAGGAACTCGCGCCGCCCGTAGCGCGCCGCGAGCACCTTGATGAGCGCGTAGGCGTCGGTCAGCGCGGTCGGCTCGGGGGTGATGACGACGAGCGCGTCGGCCGCGGCGGCGGTGAAGTGGAGCACGTTCTGGGAGATGCCCGCCGCGGCGTCCACCAGGAGCACGTCGAGCGCCTCGTCGAGCGCGTCGACCTCGTCGAGAATGCGGAGACGCTCGGCCGGCCCGAGGGCGGTCAGCTCCTCGCAGCCGCTCGCCGCCGGGATGACGCGCACGCCCGCCGGGCCGTCGACGATCACCTCGGCGAGGCGGCGCTCGCCGCGCAGCACGTCGAGGAGCGAGAGCCGCGGCGCGAGCCCGAAGAGCACGTCCAGGTTCGCGAGCCCCAGATCCGCGTCGAGCACGCACACCCGCTCCCCCTGCCGCGCCAGCGCGACGGCCAGGTTGGCCGTCACGTTGGTCTTCCCCACGCCGCCCTTCCCGCTCGCCACCGCGATCACGCGGAGCCGCGCCTCCGCCGCTCGGGCGGCGGCCGGCGCGCGGGTATCCATTGCGGTCTCGGTCATGCCTGGTCTTCCTCCCTCAAGGTGGCCAAGAGGCAGCGCGCGAGCCGGTCCGGCGTCGCCGGCTCGAGGTCGTCCGGGATGCGTCGGCCGGCTGCCACGTGCGACACCGGCACGCCGCGCTGCCAGAGGAGCCCGAGCATCGGACCGCCGGGCCCGAGGTCGAGCTTGGTGAGCACGCAGGCCTCGGGCTCGAGCGGCGCGAATGCCCGCCAGGTCCGCGCCGCGGCCGAGCTCCCGGTGGCGCCGCTCGCGACCAGCGTGCGCGCCGCCGCGGCCGCCGCCTCCACGAGCGCGGCCAGCTCGGCCAGCTGGGGACCCTGCCCCGGGCCCGCGCCCGCCGTGTCGACGAGGACCACGTCGGCCTCGGCGACACGCGCCAGCGCCTGCACGAGCTCGCGCGCGCCGACGGCCGCGTGCACCGGCGCGCCGAGGGCGCGCCCGTAGGTCTCCAGCTCCGCAGTGGCGCCCACGCGGTAGGTGTCGGTGCCGACCAGCGCCACCCGCCGGCCCGCGCGGCGCTCCTGCGCGGCGAGCTTGGCGATCGTGGTCGTCTTGCCGTCGCCGGGCGGGCCCATGAAGAGGCGCACGCGCTTCGCTCCCCCGGGCGAGCGCTCGCCGAGCGCTCCCGCGAGCGCCGCGTCGAGCGGCGCGCCGCCCGCGAGCCGCGCCTGCGTCGCCTGCACGAGCGCGGCCGCGATCGCGCCGTCCACGCCCTGCGCCACCAGCGCGCGCCGGAGCGGCAGGAGCTCGCGTCCGAGCCCCGGCCGCTCGTGCCGCCAGTGCTCCTCGACCAGCTCGCGCACGACGCCGAGCAGCTGCCGCACCTCGCCCACCAGCTCGCCCGACGCCGGGCCGGCCGGCTCCGGCATCTGGTCGACGGCCGCCGTCACCGTCACCTCGCCCGGCGCGCTCGCCGTCTCCAGGATGACGGCCTCCGGCCCGAGCGCGGCCTTCACGCGCGCCAGGGCCTGCTGCATGGTCGCCGCGGTGTACCGGTTGATCGTCATTCGAGGGTCACCACCCCGGTCATCCGAGCCCCGCAATGCGCTCGGACGGGCTGATGACGTCGGTCAGGCGGACGCCGAACTTGTCGTTCACCATCACCGCCTCGCCGCGCGCGATCGGCTTTCCGTTGATGAGCACGTCGAGCGTCTCGCCGGCGAGCTTCTGGAGCTCGACCACCGAGCCGGGCCCGAGCTGGAGCAGCTCGCGGATGGCGAGCCGCGTGCGCCCGATCTCGACCGTCACCTCGAGCGGGATGTCGAGCAGCAGCTCGAAGTTGCGGGGCGTCTCGCCCCCCGTCGTCTCCGTCGCCTCCGCCATTGAGGTCTCCTCCCTAGATGCGCGCCGTGACGCGCACCGCGTTGCTGCCCGCCTGCACCCCGGGGGCCGCGAGGAAGCGCGGCCGTCCCTCCACCCGCACCACGACCGGCCCCTCGCGCCCGGTGCGCAGCGGGAGCACGTCGCCCGCGCTGAGCCCGAGCACGTCGCGCAGTCGCATGCGGTGCGTGCCGAGCTCGGCCGCGACCTCCAGCTCGACCGCCGCCAAAGCGGCGCGCAGGCGATCGCCGAAGCCGGCGCCCGGCGCCTCGCCCTCGCCGCTCACGCCCGCCTGGAGGCGATGGCGGAGCGGATCGAGCGCCGCGTTCGGCAGGCAGAGCCAGAGCCCCGCGGAGGCCTGCCCCGCGATCCCGACCGCCAGCTCGAGGAGCACGACCAGGTCCTGCGGCCCCGTGATGGCGGCGAAGATCGGGTTCGTCTCCGCGCGCAGCGCGCCGAACTCGATCGCCGCCAGCGGCCGGACGGCCTCCTTCAGGTCGTGCAGCACGCGCGCGCCGAAGCGCTCGAGCACGCGCTGCTCGATCGCCGAGAGATCGCGCCCCGCGACCGGCGTCGTGGGCCCGGGCGCGCCGCCGCAGAACACCTGGAGGAGCGTCGTGACGAGCGCCGGTGTCACCACCAGGAGGCCCTGCCCGCGCAGCGGCGGCATGCGGAAGACCCCGAGGCCGACCGGCTGCGGGAGGCGCGCCGTCACGCGCGCGAACTTGAGGAGCTCGAGGCCGCGCACGTCGAGGTCCGGCACCTGGCCGAGGAGCGCGCCGAGCGAGGTGCGCAGCCCGCGCACGAAGCGGTCCACCACCAGCTCGAGGCCCGGGAGCCGGCCGCGCAGGTTGCGCTCCTGGCTGGTGAGGTCGAGCCGCTGCACGCCGCTCGCGGTCGCGCGGCCGCCGTCGGGGACGGCGCCTTCGCGGACGCCGCGCAGGAGGGCGTCGACCTCCTCCTCGGAGAGAATGCGGCTCACTGGACGATGAACTCCGTGAAGTAGACCGCCTTCACGAGATCCATGTTGAGGGCCCGGTTCATGCGCTTGATGATCTCGTCGCGCAGGACGGCCTTGCCCTCGGGCGTGCGGATCTCGGCGAACAGCTTGCTGGTGAGAAGCGTGAGCATCAGGTCGCGCATCTGCGGCACGCGCGCGTTGAACTCGTCGGGGACGCGCGCGCCGAAGAACTCGACCTGGAGGGTGGCCTTCAGGTAGCGCCGGCCGTCCTCGTCGGCGAGATTGGCGATGAAGGTATCGAGCGGGAGAAGCGCGCCCACCGCCGGCTCCTCGACCCTGGCCTCGGCCGTCGCGCGCTCGGGCACGAGCCCGAGCAACCACGCAGCGGCGGCCACGCTCGCCACCAGGGAGAACGCACCGAAGGCCGCGAGCGCCCCATGTGACCTGTTCCGCCCCGCCAGCGTCGGCTCCTCGGCCATCCCCACCCCCCTCCGGCGTCGGCCAAGGGAGCAACCGACGTGCCACCGACGAGGCGCGCTCCCGCCGCGGGCCGGGCGGCGGGGCGGTCAAGACTTTGCCCCGCCGCGGGGCCGCGGGGCGGGATTCGTGACTTGGGAGGGCGCGGGCGCCCGGGCGACTAGGAGCATGACCCGAGACGGCGGTGCGGGGAGGCGGGGGCGCCCTCTCCGCTTCGATTCGGCGCCGATGAATCGGGTGCTTCGATCGACCGCCGCACGCGGCGCCTCATAGGCGCTCCGAGGGCGCCCCCGCCTCCCCGCTGCGCTATTCCGCCCCGCGCGCCGGCGGCGCGGCTTCGCCCGCGTGCGTGCGTCAGCCGCACGCGATTGCGAATGCGCACGGCCGCCGCAGGTTGACCCGCAATTCTCACCGGGCGCCGTCGCGACCTGCGCGGGCTGCGCACCCTCGCCGGCGCGTGGGGCTGAGGCGCGCGGGGAAACCCGTGTCGAAGACGCGCGGCGCCGAATAGCGCAGCGGGGAGGCGGGGGCGCCGTCGGAGCGCCTATGAGGCGCCGCCAGCACCGGCCGATCGAGGCACCCGGCTCGGCGGCGCCGAATCGAAGCGGAGACGGCGCCCCCGCCTCCCCGCACCGCAGTCTCGGGTCACGCTCCGGGGTTGCCAGCCGTCGGGGCGGAGCCTTGGGGGCGCCGCCTGGCCGTGCTATGCGACCGCGATGGAGCTGCGCGGCGCGGCGGCCCTGGTGACGGGCGCGAGCCGCGGCGTGGGGCGCGCGATCGCGCTCGCACTCGCGGAGGCCGGGGCGGACGTCGCGTGCGCGGCACGGGCAACCGACTCGAGCCCGCTAAAGCTGCCCGGTACCATCGACGCCACGGCGCGCGAGGTCGAGGCGCGCGGGCGGCGCGGCCTCGCCGTGCCGACCGACCTCTCCAAGCCGATCGAGGTCGAGGCGATGGTGGAGCGCACCATCGCGCACTTCGGTCGGCTCGACGTGCTGGTGAACAACGCGGCCATCACCTTCGCGGGCGACATCGAGCTCGCGATGAAGCGCTGGGACCTGGTAATGGAGGTGAACCTGCGCGCACCGGTGCTCGCCATCAAGGCCGCGCTCCCGGGCATGATCGCCCGCCGGCGGGGCGCGATCCTGAACGTCTCCTCGGCCGCCTCGATGATGGCGGTCCCCGGCCTCCTCGTCTACGGCGTGTCGAAGGCGGGACTCGAGCGCCTCACCACCGGCGTCGCCGAGGACGTCCGCGCGCACGGCGTCGCCGTCAACTGCTTCCGCATCGACGTGCCGATCGCCTCGGAGGGCTTCGTCTACAACGCCCCCGAGCTCGACAAGTCGGACTGGGAGCCGAGCGAGGTGGGCGCGGAGGGCGCGCTCTGGATGCTCGCGCAGCCGCCCGAGTTCACGGGGCAGGTGCTGGGCATCACCGACCTTCGCCGCCGCCACGGCGTCGCCCAGAGCCGTGTCCAGCGCTGAGCGTGCGGCGGGCATCCTCTGCCCGCTCTTCGCGCTGCGCGCGCGCGGCGACTGGGGCATCGGCGAGATCGGCCACCTGCCCGCGTTCTGCCGCTGGCTCGCCGACGCCGGGCATCGCGTCCTCCAGCTCCTGCCCATCTTCGAGACCTCGGCCGGCGAGCGCAGCCCCTACGCGGCGCTCACCGCCTTCGCGCTCGACCCGATCTACCTCTCGCTCGACGCGGTGGAGGATTTCGCGGCCGCGGGCGGCGAGGCGGCGCTCGGTGCGGCGCTCGAGTCGGCGCGGGCAGGCGGCGACATCGCCTACGACGCCGTGCGGGCCGCGAAGCGGCGCGCGCTCGAGGTCGCCTTCGCGCATTTCGTGGCGACCGAGTGGGAGCGCGGGTCGGTGCGCGCCGAGGCCTTCCGCCGCTTTCGCGCCGCGGAGTCGGCGTGGCTCGACGACTACGCGCTCTTCCGGGCGCTGCGCGAGCGGCGCGGGGGCCGGGAGTGGACGGCGTGGGAGCCGCCGCTCCGCGACCGCCTCCCGGGGGCGCTCGCCGAGGCGCGCGACACGCTCGCGCGCGCCTGCCTCTTCCACGAGTACGTGCAGTGGGTCGCGGCCGAGCAGTGGGCGGCGGCGCGGCGCGAGGCGACGGCGCTCGGCGTCCGTCTGATGGGCGACCTCGCCTTCATGCTGTCGGCGGACAGCGCCGACGTGTGGGCACGCCAGGAGGAGTTCGCGCGCGACGTTTCGCTCGGCGCCCCGCCCGACGCGTTCTCGCAGGGCGGCCAGGACTGGGGCCTGCCCGTCTACCGCTGGGAGGCGATGGCGCGCAACGACCACGCCTGGCTCCGCGCCCGCGTGGCGCGGGCCGCGGCGCTCTTCGCCGCCGTCCGCCTCGATCACGTGGTCGGCTTCTATCGCCAGTTCGTGATCCCCTCCGCGGGCCCCCGCCACTTCGTGCCCGCGGAGGAGGCGGAGCAGCTCGCGCTCGGCGAGCGGCTGCTCGGGGTGGTGCGCGCGGCGGCCGGAGCGGCGGGGGTGACCGGCGAGGACCTCGGCGTCGTGCCGGACTTCGTGCGCCGCTCGCTCGCGACGCTCGCCATCCCCGGCTACCGCGTGCTCCGCTGGGAGCGCGACGGCGACGTCTTCCGCGATCCGGCCGGTTTCCCGCCGCTCTCGGTGGCGACCAGCGGGACGCACGACACCTCGGCGCTCGCCGTGTGGTGGGAGGAAGAGGTCGGAGCCGCCGGCCGCCGCGCGCTGGCGGCCGTGCCGTCCTTCGGGACGCTCGGCGGCGCGGACGCCGCGTTCACGCCCGCGGTGCACGAGGCGCTGCTCGACGGCCTCTACGGCGCGGGCTCGGCCCTGGTCGTCCTGCCGTTTCCGGACGCCTACGGCGGGCGCGAGCGGATCAACCTGCCGGGCACGGTCGGGCCGCCGAACTGGGGCTATCGCGTGCCGTGGACCGTCGAAGATCTCTGCGGCTCCGCCGGCGCCGCACTCCAGGGTCGCCTGCGCGCCCTCGCCGCGCGGCACGGGCGGGCTCCCGGGTGAAGCCAATCCCCGCAGCGCGCGCGCCGCGCTCAGGCGGACCGTCTGCCCGTGCGGGTGGCGTGCAGGTGGCGCAGGCCGAGCAGCACGAGGCGCGCCGCCTCGAGCGTCGCCGCCGTGCCCCCGCCGACCGCGAAGCGACCGTCGGGCAGCGGCGAGGTGACCACCCCGGCACGCTCGAGGTACGCGCGCGCCTGCGCGACCTCCGACGGGCTCACCCACACGTCGCGCTCGGCCGACCAGCGGTACATGATGGTGTCGGCGATCGCCTCGAATCCTGCCGCGGGGAGCGTGACCGTCGTGCCCATGGCGCGCGGAGCTATAGCGGGCACACGACGCCGGTTGCAAGATGAGCGACCAGAAAAAACCGGGCAGCCCCTCCCCGGCGAGACGTGATCGCATGACGCGGGGCGACGTGCGCGTAAGCGGCGTGCTCGCCATTCTTCTTCTACTGACGCTGTCGGGTGCGGCCGCTGGCTGGGGCCCGGAAGGCCACGTCATCGTCACGCGCGCCGCGCTCGCGGCGAGCGACGGGCTCCCGCGCTGGTTCCGCGAGGCGGGGGACGCGCTCGCCGAGCTCTCGAACGCGCCCGACCGCTGGCGCGAGGTGGAGAAGGCCGCGCCGGCGCTCGCGGCACGGAGCCCCGATCACTTCTTCGATCTCGACGTCTGGGGCGAGGAGCCGCTGCCGCCGGAGCGCTGGGCGTACGTCGAGCGCGCGGCACGGCGGCGGCTCCGCCCGGCGGCCATCGGCTTCCTGCCCTTCGCCATCGGCGAGGAGTACGGCGTGTTGCTGAGCGCCTTCCGCGACGTGCAGGCCGGTCGTGCCGGGGGCCGCGAGGCCGCGCTCGCCGCGGCCGGCGTGCTCGCCCACTTCGCCGGCGACGCGGCCGTGCCGCTGCACGCGACGCGCCACCATCACGGCTGGGTGGGACCCAACCCGGAGGGCTTCACGCGCGCGGGCGCGATCCACCAATGGTTCGAGAGCGCGCTCGTGGCGCGCATCGATCCGGCGGAGGTCCGTGCCGGGCCGGAGGCCGCGCGGGCGCTGCGCGACGTGCCGGGGGCGGTGCGGGCCGTCCTCGGCGACTCGCTGGCGCAGGTGCCGCGCCTCTACCGGCTCGAGCGCGAGAGCCGGGACACGCACGACGACGCCTCCGCGCGCGCCCTGGCGCGGGCACGGCTCGCGGCCGGCGCCACGCTTCTCGCCCGCCTCTGGCGGACGGCCTGGGTGCGGAGCGGCGGGTAGCGGACTTCGCGGCCTCGCCGGTGTCATCGCTACGGTGGGCACGGTATGCTCGGCCGGCGTGACGCACGAGGAGCTCCGCCCGCTCCTGGCTGACTATGCGGCCGGCACCCTGGACGAGGCCGGGTGCGAGGCGGTGCGCAGGCATCTCGCGGGCGGGTGCGTGGCGTGCCTGCGCGACGTGTTCGATCGTCCGGTGGGGTTGCCCCGGACCCCCGCGAGCCCGCCGGCGCCCGCGCCGAGGCCCACCCCCCCGCGCCGGGGGCTGCGCGTGCTGGCGGTGGGGATCGGCGTCGCGCTCGCTGCGCTCGGGGTTCGGGCGATCAGCGACCTGCGCGGCACGGCCGCGCGCGTGAGCGCGCTCGAGACGCAGCGTGGTGCGCTGTCGACGCGCGTCGCGGCGCTCGAGCACGACGCGGAGGCCGCGCGCCGCGAGCTCGAGGCGGCGCGCGCCGAGGCGGCGGAGCTGGCGCGGGCGGTGCACGCCACCGCCGAGGCGGACGCCGAGCAGGGCCGCCAGCTCGAGACGGCCGAGACCCGCGTCGCCGGGCTCGCTCGCATGCTCGGCGCGCGGCAGCGCGAGATCCGCCGCCTGCGCACCGAGGCGGACGCGCGCGGAACGCTCGCGGCGCTGCTCGGCGCACCCGGGCTCGAGGTGCTCCCGCTCGCCGCGGTGGCGCCGTTCCGTGACGTGCGCGGACACGTCCTCTGGCACCCGACACAGGACACCGTGCTCCTCTACGCCTCGGGCCTCCCGCTGCTCCCGGCGGGCAGCAGCTACCAGGTGCGGCTCGCCTTCGACGAGGACCGCGAGCAGGCGGGTCCGTCGTTCCGCCCCGACGGGCGCGGCGCGCTCGCGCTCGCGATCCGGCTCGGCCGAGCCGCCGAGCGGCTGCACGCCGTGCGCGTCCTCCTCGAGCCGGCCGCCGAGCCCGTGCTCGCCGGCGCCCGTTCCCGCTGACCAGTGTCTACGGGGCGATCAGCCGGCCCGAGCGCCCGGTGCGGAAGGCGCGGGTCTCGGTCGAGCAGCGGTTCGCGTCGTCGCCGGCGGCCGCATTGTAGAAGCCGACCGTCACCTGGAGCGAGTTCTGCTGTGGGGTCCGGAACTGCACGTGGTTGCCGACCGTCCGCAGGCGGACGCTGCCGTCACGGCGCACCTGCACCGTGAGGTCGTCGATGCCTTTGGCGCTCGCCACCAGGTGCTTGTGGTCCCAGAACTTGAAGGCGCGGTGCATGCGCATGAACTTGTCGTGGGGGATCTTGGCGCACAGCACCTCCGTCCCGCCGGCGGGCCGGATCTGGAGGAAGACGTCCTGCTGGAGAGGGTTCACGCTGGCGAGACCGGTCTCGGCGAGGGTCGTCTTGAGGCGCAGCCTGCTGGTCGCGCCGCGCGGCCTCAGCTGGCCTCGCCGCACCGTCATGGCGAAGCTCTGCACGCCGGCGCAGCAGGCGGGATCCTCGAAGTCGGTGAGGCCGTTGCTGTCGTCGTCGATGCAGTTGGCGCAGATCTCGCGCAGGCCCGGGGATGGGATCGTCGTCGTGGTGGTGGGGCAGCCGCCGAAGTCGATCGTGCAGTCGGACCGGCAGCTCAGGAAGGCGCCGTCCACCGAGCTCCCGGGGCAGTCGGCGTCCCCGAAGTCGCTGCCGTCGCACTGCTCGTGGCAGACCGTGTCGATGTGGCCGTTGCCGCACAGCGAGGGGCAGTTCGCGGTGGTGGTCGTGGTCGTCACCCCCGGGCGGGTGGTGGTCGTGGTGCTGGTCGTCGTGGTGGTGGGCGGGCCGCCGCCGATGCGCTCGGTGCGAATTAGGCGCGCGACGAAGGTCCCCTGGATGGTGGCCTCGTGGGTCAGGCGCAGCATGGCGTTGGGCGCGTACACGTGCGCGTGCGCCTCCGAGCTTGCCGAGAATCGTACCGCCGGGCCGTTCACGTAGAGCGTGATGTCGCTCGCCAAGGGGAGGGGCGAGACGTCCGGGTCCGGACCGAGATAGGCAGTGGCGCCGAGGCTGACCTCGTTCTGGATCATCACCGTCGAGGGACGCTGGACGAGGATCCGTGCGCTGCGCCCGGCGCGCAGGCTGCAGAAGAGATAGTCGCCCCCCGTGAGGACGAGGCGCCCCGACCGGCTGCCCGCCGAGAACACGACCACGTTGCCGTAGGTGCCCGGCGGGAGGGTGCGCTCCGAGTCGAGGTCGACGATCACGGAAGAGGCCGTGGCGCACTGGCTCGGGAACGGGTTCGGGTAATGGCACTCGGAGAGCACGTCGTCCATGAGGGGAAGCGCGAGGGCCCGGAAGTCCCCGGCCGGCTGGCAGCCCGGCATCGCGTCCGGGACGGTGTTCGCGTAAAGGCGCCGGCAACGGGAGCGCTCGGAGGCGCGGACCATGCCGGCCACGACGTCGGACTGCGGCGCGTCGATCACGCCGTGCGCGGACCAGATGACGCCGTTCGGGTCGTTGACGCCGATGTTGCCGCTACTCACGGAGAGCCCCTTGGTGCGCATCCCCTGGAGCGCGAAGAGCAGGTAGCTGTCCATGTCGCGGCTCTGGGCCCCGGCGGGCGCGGTCGTGACCGCGGTCAGAAGGAGGGCGAGGAGCGGCGCGCGGCGGGCGTTCCTCATGGGAGTGCCGAGTCACCCCAAAGCAAGTGATATGCCCGCACGAGCCCCATCGGCGCGCCTCCTGGGCGGGTGGCGCCCGCGCAGGTGCGCCGTGTCGTGCAGGCGCGCACGTTGGCCGCGTCCCCGGGGGCGCTCCGGCGAGCGTCTCGACGCCTTGCGAGGGGGCGAGGCCGCGGCGTAGAACCCGCACGCATGCGCGAGACGCTGCGCGTCGCCAACGCGAGCGGCTACTGGGGGGACGACCCGGGCGCGCTCGCCGGGCAGGTCCGGGGCGGGGCGCTCGACTACGTCACCCTCGACTTCCTGGCCGAGATCACCATGGTCATCCTCCAGCGCCAGCGCGCCCGTGACCCGCGCCTCGGCTACGCCTACGACTTCGTCGCCATGCTCGGCCCGGTGCTCCCGGAGATCGTGCAGCGGGGCATCCGGGTGGTGGCCAATGCGGGCGGAGTGCACGTGGAGGCCTGCCGCGACCGCATCGCCGAGGCCTGCCGCGCCCAGGGCCTCACGCCCGCGCTCGGCATGGTGTCGGGCGACGACCTCCTGCCGCGGCTCGACCGGCTGGTCGCCGCCGGTGTGCCGCTCGCGAACCTGGACGACGGGCGGGCGCTCGCCGCCATCCGCGACCGCATCGTCGCCGCCAACGCGTACCTCGGCGCCTGGCCGATCGCCGAGGCGCTCGGTGCCGGCGCCGAGATCGTGGTGACCGGCCGCACGACCGACGCCGCCCTCACGCTCGGGCCGCTCGTGCACGAGCTCGGCTGGGCGTGGGACGACTGGGACCGGCTCGCCGCGGGGACGGTCGCCGGGCACGTGCTCGAGTGCGGGGCGCAGGCGACGGGCGGCAACCTGACCGACTGGCGGAAGGTGGCGCCGCTCGACGTCGGCTATCCGATCGCCGAGGTGGCGGCCGACGGCCGCTTCGTGGTGACCAAGCACCCGGGCACGGGCGGCCGGGTCTCGCGCGCCACCGTGACCGAGCAGCTCCTCTACGAGATCGGCGATCCCGCGCGCTACCTGACCCCGGACGTGAGCGCGGATTTCCGCGGCCTCGAGGTGATCGACGCGGGGCGGGACCGGGTCGCGGTCGGCGGCGCCCGTGGCACGCCGCCGCCCGACTCGCTCAAGGTCACCGTGGTCTACCGCGACGGCTGGCGCGCCGTCGGCCTGGCGCTCATCTCCGGCCCCGACGTGCGTGCGAAAGCGGAGCGCCTCGCGGAGATGCTCTGGCACCGCGTCGGCTCGGAGTTCGCCGACCGGCGCGCCGACCTGGTCGGCTACCGGAGCTGCTGGGGCGCCGCGGCGCCGGAGATCGAGCCGAACGAAGGCGTCTTCCGCGCCGCCGTGCGCGACCCCGAGCGCAGCAAGGTGGAGCGCTTCGCGCACACCATGCTCGGCCTGGCGCTCCAGGCGCCACCCGGGCTCGGTGTCTTCGGCGGCCGGCCGGAGGTACAGGAGGCGTACGCGTACTGGCCGGCGCTCGTGCCGCGAGAGCTCGTCGTACCACGCATCGAGGTGGTGCGCGGGGAGTCGCGTGTCGTCCGCGAGCTCACACCGGCGCCGCCCGGCGTGAGCGGCGCGGGGCGTCCGCTCGCGCCGCCGCCCGAGCCGATCGACCTGCCGGAGCGCGGCGGAGCCGGCGCGCGCGTGCGGCTCCGGCGCATCGCCTACGCACGCTCGGGTGACAAGGGCGACCACGCCAACATCGGCGTCGCGGCCCGCTCGCCGCACGCCTTCGCGTTCCTGCGCGGCGCGCTCGACGCCGAGCGCGTACGCCGCTACTTCGGCGACCTGTGCGGCGGGCCGGTCGAGCGCTACGAGCTCCCCGGGCTGCGCGCCCTCAACTTCGTCCTCCGCCACGCGCTCGGGGGCGGGGGGACGCTCTCGCTGCGCCCCGACCATCAGGGGAAGACGCTCGCGCAGGCGCTCCTCTCCCTCGAGCTCGACGTGCCCGCGTCGGTCCTGGCGAGCACGGCCGACGAGGGAGAGGGCTGAGGGGGGCAAGGCATGCTCCGCGTCGATCGGCAGGACGGCGTCGCGACCCTCACCCTCGACCGGCCGGAGGTGGGGAACGCGCTCGACGACGCGCTGGTGGCGCGCCTCGGCGAGGCCCTCGCCGCCTGCGCCGCCGATCCCGCCGTGCGCGTCGTGGTGGTGACCGGCGCGGGCAAGGTCTTCTCCGCGGGCGCGGACCTGAACTGGATGCGGCGCATGCGCGCCGCCGGCGCCCAGGCGAACCTCGACGACGCGCGCCGCACGCAGGCGGTGTTCGCGGCCATCGCCGAGCTGCCGCGGCCGGTGGTGGCGCGCGTCAACGGGCCGGCGCGGGGCGGCGGGGTGGGGCTCCTGGCCGCCGCCGACGTCGTGGTCGCCTCGAGCGAGGCGCACTTCGCCTTCTCCGAGGTACGGCTGGGGATCGCGCCGGCGATGATCGCGCCCTTCGTGATCGCGCGCGTGGGGCCGGCGCGTGCGCGGCGCCTTTTCTGCACGGGCGAGACCTTCGGCGCCGCCGACGCGCTCGCCTGGGGCCTGGTGGACCGCGTCGCGCCGCCGGCCGAGCTGGATGCGGCGCTCTCGGGCGTGGTCGCCGATCTCGCGAAGGGCGGGCCGACGGCGATCGCCGAGGCGAAGAAGCTCGTGCGCGACGTGACGGCGGCCGATCCGGCCGCCGTCCCGTCGCTCACCTGCGAGCTGATCGCCCGCCTGCGCGCCGGCGAGGAGGGGCAGGAGGGCATGGCCGCGTTCCTGGAGAAACGCCCCCCGCGCTGGGCGAAATGACGCGTCTCACCTCGCGGGTCCGCCGCGACGGGGAGTTCGAGGCGAACGCGGGCCACCACCGCGGGCTCGCCGCCGACCTGCGCGAGCGCCTGGCGCGCACGCGCGAGGGCGGCCCCCCCGAGGCGCGGCGGCGTCACCAGGAGCGCGGCCGCCTCCTCGTACGCGAGCGGATCGAGCGCCTCCTCGATCCCGGCTCGCCCTTCCTCGAGCTGATGCCGTTCGCCGCCGAGGGCTGCTACGAAGACCGCACGCCGGCCGGCGGCCTGGTGACCGGCATCGGCACGGTCGCGGGCCACCAGGCGATGGTGATCGGCAACGACGTGACGGTGAAGGGCGGCACGCTCTACCCGCTCACCGTGCAGAAGCAGCTCCGCGCGCAGCAGATCGCGCTCGAGAACCGCCTCCCGTGCGTCTACCTGGTCGATTCGGGCGGCGCCTTCCTGCCCTTGCAGGCGGAGATCTTCACGCCCGGCGGGCGTATCTTCTTCAACGAGGCGGTCATGTCCGCGGAGGGCATCCCGCAGGTGGCGGTGGTGCACGGACCGTCGACCGCGGGCGGCGCGTACGTGCCCGCCATGTGCGACGAGAACATCATCGTCCGTGGACAGGGCGCCATCTACCTGGGCGGCCCGCCGCTCGTGCGGGCCGCGACGGGCGAAGAGGTGACGGCCGAGGAGCTGGGCGGCGGCGAGGTGCACACCCGCATCTCGGGCGTCTCCGACCATCTCGCGAACGACGACGCGCACGGCCTGGTACTCGCGCGCGAGGCGCTGGCGCAGGTCCCACCCGTCCCCCTGGCGGTCGAGCCGGCGTCCGTCGAGCCGCCCGCGGAGGATCCCGCCGACCTCTACGGCATCCTGCCGCGCGACCCGCGCCGGCCCTACGAGGTGCGCGAGGTGATCGCGCGCCTGGTCGACGGGAGCCGCTTCCACGAGTTCAAGCCGCTCTACGGGACGACGCTGGTGACCGGCTTCGCGCGCCTCCACGGCTTCGAGGTCGGCCTCCTCGGAAACAACGGCGTCCTCTTCTCCGAAGCCGCGCTCAAGGGCACGCACTTCATCCTGCTCGCCTGCCAGCGCCGCGTGCCGCTCGTCTTCCTCCAGAACATCACCGGCTTCATGGTCGGCAAGCAGTACGAGCACGGCGGCATCACCAAGGACGGCGCCAAGATGGTGCACGCGGTGGCGACCGCGCAGGTGCCGAAGCTGACGGTCATGATCGGCGCCTCGCACGGCGCCGGGAACTACGCCATGTGCGGCCGCTCCTACGGTCCGCGCTTCCTCTTCAGCTGGCCGAACGCGCGCATCTCGGTGATGGGCGGCGAGCAGGCGGCGATGACGCTGCTCGCGGTCAAGCGCGAGCAGCTGCGCGCGCAGGGGAAGACGCTCACACCCGAGGAGGAGGCGGCGCTGACGGCGCCCATCCTCGCCAAGTACGAGGAGGAGTCGAGCGCCTACTACGCGAGCGCGCGCCTGTGGGACGACGGCATCATCGATCCGGTGGACACGCGCGACGTGCTCGGGCTCGCGCTCGCGCTCGTGCTGCGGGCGCCGATACCGGCGCCGCGCCACGGCGTGCTGCGGATGTGAGCGGCGGGGCCGTCAGCGGCCGAGCAGCGCCAGCAGCTTCGCCGGATTGAACCCGACCAGCACCTCGGCGCCCACCGTGATGGTGGGCGTCGAGCGGCTGCCGAGCGCGATCAGCTCCGCTCGCGCCTCCAGGTCCGTGGAGACGTCCTTGGCGACGAACGGGATGCCCCTCTGCGATAGAAACTCCATCGCTGTGTGGCAGGGGCGTCAGCCGGGCTGGTGGTAGACGACCACCGAGGGGGTCATGGGTGCCGGCCTACGCCCTCGGACGCACTGGAGCAAGCGAGGGCGCCGGGACGCGGGGACCGGGATCGCCGCTGGACTCCGCCGCCGCCGCCGGATAGGTGCGGTCCCGCGAGGTGATCCATGAGCTTCGAGCTGTCAGCCGAGGAGCAGCTGATCGTCGAGGCGGTGCACGAGCTGGCCGCCGGCCCCAACGGCCGCGCGCACTGGCGGGAGAGCGCGCTCGCCAACACCTTCCCCGACCGCCTGTGGCAGGCGCTCGCCGAGGCGGGCTACCTGGGGCTCCTCGTGCCGCCGGAGCACGGCGGCGCGGGGCTCGGCCTCACGGAGATGGCCGTCCTCATGGAGGCGATGGCGGCGGAGGGCATGGCGCTCCTCCTCATGATCGTCAGCACGGTGATGTCGACCATCGCGCTCGCCAGGCACGGCAGCCCGGAGCAGAAGCGCCGCTACCTGCCGGGGCTGGCGCGCGGCACGACCCGCTTCTGCTTCGCGATCACCGAGCCGAACGCGGGCTCGAACAGCTTCCGCCTCGAGACGCTCGCCACCCGCGACGGCGACGGCTACCGCATCCGCGGGCAGAAGTACTTCATCTCGGGGGTCGAGCAAGCGCAGCACGTGCTGCTCGTGACTCGCAGCACGCCGGCGCGCGAGGTGAGCGACAAGCGGGCGGGCCTCTCCCTCTTCATCGTCGACACGGACGCCCCGGGCTTCACGAAGCAGGTGCAGGACACCGCCCTCAACGAGACCGAGCGGCAGTGGACGCTCTTCCTCGACGACGTGCGCGTGCCGCGCACGAGCCTGATCGGCGAGGAGGGCGCCGGCCACCGCTACCTCTTCGATCTGCTCAACCCCGAGCGCGTCGCCGGCGCCGCGATCGCCGTCGGCCTCGGCCGCTACGTGCTCGGGCGCGCGGTCGCCTACGCCAAGGAGCGCCGGGTGTTCGACGCCCCGATCGGCACCCACCAGGGTCTGGCGCACCCGATGGCGCTCGCCGCCACGCATCTCGAGCTGGCCGCCCTGATGACCCGCAAGGCCGCCTGGCAGTTCGACCGCGGCGAGACTTCCGGCCCGGAGGCCAACATGGCGAAGATGGCGGCCGCCGACGCCGGCCTCGAGGCGTGCGACATCGCCATCCAGGTCCACGGCGGCAACGGCTTCACGCGCGAGTTCGAGGTCATCACCTACTGGCCGCTCCTGCGTCTCATCAAGACCGCCCCGGTGTCGCGGGAGATGATCCTCAACTACGTCGGCGAGCACGTGCTCGGGCTGCCGCGCAGCTACTGACCGCTTGCCAAACGCCGGGGGCGTCGCGTAGAAGCGCGCGCGATGACGGGCACCATCAAGCGCATCGTGCGCGACAAGGGATTCGGCTTCATCGCCCCGGACGACGGGTCGGGGGACGTGTTCTTCCACCGCTCGCGCCTCGCAGGACGGACCCAGTTCGAGGACCTGCGGGAGGGCGAGCAGGTGGAGTTCCAGGTCCGGCCGGGGGAGAAGGGGCCGCAGGCGTTCGACGTGAAGCTCCGCTGAACCCGCTGCCCGGGCCGCTCCGTGGGGAGTCCGCGGTGCGCGTCAGATCGTGAACGTCGTCCCGTCGAACTTGGTCAGCGTGTAGCCGGTGTACGGCTCGTTGTACGTCGGCTTCATGTCCAGCATGATGCCGATCGAGACGTCCTGACCGAGCTTGTTGCCCTCGACGACGTCGCTCCGCCAGTGAATCCCGGCCATGACGCGCGCCATCCCGATGTTGAAAGCCAGCTTGTTGAGCTCGCCACCGACGGTCAGGGGCGGGCCCACATACGGTTGGAGGCTCAGTCCGTCAGGGGTCGGCTCCACCGGGTTCGGAATCACGAAGCTCTCGTCGAAGATCGCCTTGAGCATCGTCACCGTCGAGCCCGCGCCCACGGAGTGACCGGAGGGATACGCAGTGTGCGTTGGACACCCGTCGGGATAGGCCTGCGAGCAGAGGTAGGTGCCGTAGCGGCTGAAGGTGGCCTGGACGGCCCGCGCGTTCAGCACGTCGGGATGCAGGGGATAGGAAAACGCGCCGCTCAGGTGGTTGTGCACGCGGCCGGCGAACTCCTCCGGCCGCAGGCTCCGGTGGATGCGCCACTTCTGGAACCAGACGGCCTCGTGCGCCGGCCGCGGCGCGCGGCCGATCATGTCGAACCACTCGACCGGCCCGAATGTCGTGAACGCGTCCTGATTGGTGATCTCGTGCACGTAGGGGTTCGCCGGATCGAGCGGCGCCCCCGCCTGCAGCAGGATGGAGAGCGCCTGGTATCCCGCCTGCAGCGGGGGATCGGCGTCAACCCAAGCCGCCAGGTCGCGAATGTCGCGCAGGTAGCGGAACGTCGAGTCGTAGAGGCGCGGACCCCACGGTGCACCGTTCTGCCGCGCCAGCCAGCCGGCGTAGGTGGTCATGTAGTCGGTGCCCGGCACGTACACGCGCACCTGCTGTGTGTTGATCTGCGCGCCGAAATGGATGTCCCTCAGCAGGAATTGCGAGACGTAGGGCCCGACCGTGCACCCCGCGTACGGGCCCCGGAAGAGCGTGTTCGCCGTGACCGCGTCGCCCTCCTTGGGGCCGCGGAAATCGCTCAGACGCGACAGGTCGGCGCAGGCCTGCGCGACCAGGGGATTCGTTGCGTACTCCGCAAACGGGACGTCACGCAGCAACGACGCCCAGTAGACCTCGACCATCTCGCCCGCCCTCCAGGCGCTTGCAAAGGCCGGAGCCGGAGGAGCGATCGTCTGGTTCGAGTCATAGCCGGTGCACTCGAACGACAGCCCTCCCTGGGGGTTGCGGATCGGCTGCACACCGCCGAGCGGAATCGCGGCGAAGTCGGCGGGATGCCCCGTCTGACACGCGTGCACGAGCGCCTCGAATGCGGCTGGATCGGGGTGGCCAAGGCGGTCGTGGGGCAACGACTTGCTGAAGTTCGCCCATCCGCCCGGGTACCGCAGCTCGTCGTCGTTGGCGAGCGGCCGCTGGAAGGGGAGGTGCTTCCAGTGCCTGGCCCGCTCGGCCCGGAGGGCGTAAGCCATGTTCCGTCGTCTGCGCAGATCGCTCAGCGGAGCGTACGTGCCGTTCGGCGGCGTGAGACTCGCCTCCGCCCCTGGCTGGGCGCTGCCGAGCGCGACGCCGGCAGCTTTCGCCTCGGCGGTCTTCGTCCGGAGGAGGGGCTCGATGCCGATCGCGGCGACCGCGGCCGTGGCGGTGGCAATCCCGGCGGCGTTCTTGAGGAATGCGCGCCGGCTGACAGGAGCCGGCGGGTTGCCGTGGGTCAAGTCCGTGTTCCGATCTAGCAGCCGTTCGGTGTTCCGTTTCGACATTCCGTTCCTCTCCATGTGGGGTGTGGTGTAGTCTCCCACGCCGGGGCCGAGTTGATTCGTCCTTCCGCCTGGGTCGGCCCCCGATGCGAGCAACGCGCGTTCCTGAGCAAGGCCAGGCACGGGGTGGATCGACCGGCGTGCAGACGGATCACCTTCGCGCATTCCCGCGGGATTCGCCAGGCGCGACCTCTCTCCCCTGGCAACGGTCTGGAGCCGCGGAGCGAACCGTCCGACTTATGGACTGCTAATCGAAAGGGTTTGCTGCTGTTGGCACTGGTGCTTAGAGTGGCAGGGTCATGTCCAAGCGCTGCGCCTACATGAACATCGGGCTGCCGCTGGTGATGATTGTCCTCGGGCTGGTGCTGGCCCTCATCGGCCCGAACTTCATCCACGTCCGGGGCGGGCGGCTATCAACGCCTCCGCGGCCCCGTAACATGGCGCTGGTCAAGAACTTCCCGCGCAGGATG
>Ga0137403_10001846_pt1 | contig 26319 bp, 23 predicted proteins | sample CZOMad2_1_16fung_FD_122057 | JGI IMG/M metagenome (GOLD analysis project Ga0137403, IMG submission 122057) | Vadose zone soil fungal communities from Angelo Coast Range Reserve, California, USA - CZOMad2_1_16fungal (Hybrid Assembly) | ecosystem: Environmental > Terrestrial > Soil > Vadose zone... | reverse complement strand
CTCGGTCTGGCAGGGGAAGCCGGGACGTTGCTGACCGAATACAAGAAATGGCTTCGGGAGGGCGAGTCTTACCAGATATTCAAGGATCGGGTGTCCGAGGAATTGGGCGACATTCTGTGGTATGTGTCCAATATCGCGTCGAAGGAAGGCTTGGACCTTGAATCCATCGCAAGGGACAACCTCGAAAAAGCCAAAAGCCGCTGGCTTCCGGCCAACGGAGGGGACCAGGGCCGGTTGCGCCTGTTTGATGAGGCGTTCCCCGCGGGCGAGCAGCTGCCCCGGAGCTTTCGCATTGAATTTCGTGAGGAGAGTTGCAAGGGCGTCAAAGTTATTCTGCGGCAGGACGGCAAGCCCCTCGGAAATGAATTGACGGACAACGCCTACGAAAGCGACGGCTATCGCTTTCACGATGTCTTTCATCTGGCCTGTGCGGCAGTCCTTGGGTGGTCGCCGGTGATGCGCAAGCTGATGCGGCGAAAAAGAAAGAGCATTGAGGACGTTGACCGCGTCGAAGACGGCCACGTGGACCATCGCCAGGGCGCGGCTCGCCTTGGGCGGCGGGGTCTTGTCGACGCGGATGGCGTTGAGCAGGACGGTATTCCAATCGGTGACGACGTCGGCCTGGACGGCCGCCGTTCCCGAGAAGGCAGCGAGGACGAGGGTCAGGCGTAAGGCCTTCCGCAACATGCCGGGGATGCCCATGAGAGTCTCTCCTTTCGTGAGGACAGACGCCATTATCTCCCGAGACGGGGTCGCCTGCTGGGGACCGCCGGAAAAGGGTCGTATAGACTCCGGGCGGTGAGGGTCCGCCAGCGCCGCTTCGTCCTCGAACGCAACCGTCGCCTCTCCGCGTCGCGGCTCTGGCGGCTGCAGCGCAACTTCTTCGAGCGGCAGGGCGGACAGGCCTGGACCACGGGCACGGTCCCGCACTACATCACCAGCAATCCCTGGATCGCGGACGCCTATGCCAAGGTGATCTTCGCCTGGCTGGGGGACCTCTGCGCCTCCCCGGAGACCCTCGACCTCGCACAACCTTTCTACGTCGTCGAGCTGGGCTGCGGCTCGGGCCGCTTCGCCTACCACTTCCTCCTCCGCTTCTTCGACCGGCTCTCCCGCTCGCGGCTCGCCGAGCTGCCGGTCCGCTACGTGCTGACCGACTTCACCGAATACAACCTGGATCTCCTGCGCAACCACCCGGCCCTCCAGCCGCTGGTCGCGGCGGGGCTCCTCGACTTCGCCCGCTACGACGCCGGCACGGACGTGGAGATCGCGCTCACCCACTCCGGCGAGACGCTCACCCCCGGCGCCGTCGCCAACCCCCTGGCGGTGATCGCCAACTACGTCTTCGACGGCATCCCTCAGGACGCCTTCACCGTCCGCGCCGGGCACCTCTACGAGAGCCTCGTAACCCTGAGCGCCGCCCAGCCGGAGGCCGATCTCGACGAGCCGGCGCTCCTGGAGAGAATCGATCTCGGCTGGAAACATCGCCCGGTGTCTTCCGGCTCGCCCGGCTACTACGGCGAGGCCGACCTCGACCGCATCCTCGCCGAGTACTCGGCGGAGCTGCCGGAGACGACCGTGCTCCTCCCCGTCGCGGCGCTCGCCTGTTTGCGCCACTTGGATCGCCTGTCGGGAGGCCGGCTGCTCCTCCTCTCCGGCGACAAGGGTTCGAGCAGCGCGGCATCGCTCGCCGGCCGCGCCGAGCCGCTCCTCGAGAGGCACGGCAGCTTCTCGTTCGGCGTCAACTATCATGCCATCGGCCGCTGGTTCGCCCACCGGGGAGGGGAGCTCCTCTCCGCCTCCTATGAGTCCGCCAACCTGAACGTCTCGGCCGGCCTCCTTGGGTCTCCCCCGGACGGCTGGGTGGAGACCCGGCTGGCCTTCGAGGACGCCATCGAGCGGCGAGGGCCGGACGATTTCTTCTCGGTCAAGAAGGGGATCGAGGCGACCTATGAGAGCTGGAGCCTGGAGCGGCTCCTCGGCTGGCTGCGCCTCTCCGGCTGGGACCACAACGTCTTCCTCGGCTGCTTTCCGGTGCTGCTCCGCCAGGTCGGCGGGGCGTCCGAGCCGCTCAAGGCCGAGCTGGCCGTGGCGGCGCGGCGGATCTGGGAGAGCTACTTCCCCCTGCGCGAGCCGTGGGACCTGCCCTTCCACCTCGGGGTGCTGCTCGTCGCGCTGTCGCAGCCAGCCGAGGCGGTCGAGCTCTTCGGGCATTCGCTGCGGCTCTATGGTCCGGAGCCGACGACGGCCTTCAACCTGGCGCTCTGCCATCATCTCCTGGGCGACCGGAAGGAAGCGCTCGCCTGGATCGAACAGGCGCTCGCGGCGGACCCGGAGCTCGAAGGGGGGGAGGCGCTGCGGCAGGAGATTGGGGGTGCCAGGAGTGGTGGGTGAGAACACGGCGGCCACGAAGCAAGTGAGCAAAACTGACAATAAGTCCCTGAACGATCACCATATGGGAGGGCAATTCGGTCAGGTGAGCAGAGTTGATGTACATCTGCCGGAACAGAACGAGCGTGGGCAGCCAATCTCCCCGCATCGCCACAGCGCCGTATTCTTCACTCGGTCTGGGCGAAGACGCAGAACGGCGGTAGGCCGTACCGCATTGCAATGCTGTTGACCCAAAGCCGAGCAGTGCGTCATTTGCGTTGGCGAAGGGGTGAATGCGTACCCACTCCGGTGTGCCCATGCACGCCCGCAGCCGTCCGGCTCACGCGGCGGATGCCTAGATGCTTCTCGTACCAGTCGTACATCTTGCCGGGTCTTCCGCCTTGAAGATCCCCCCGAGGCCGCAGGTTATGCTATAAAAGCGCTCTAGCTTGCTGCCAGTAGAAATATGTAAATATCTTGCTGTCTCATTAGCAGCCAGGAGAAGGGTCTTGTATAGCTTCGTGAGTGTAGCAATTGAATTCGTGCGTCTCCGGGCCTATGCTACGATGGGAACCCGAGACTATGAGGTGCTGGACTTGGCGGCTCATCTGTTCGCCCTCGCCTCGCAGCTTTTCGTCAATGAGGGGAGCCCGCGCCTGACCCTGGACCGCCCCCCGGCGGCTGCCGAAACCCTGGACGAGCTCCTCAAGCGCCTCGCTACCCTGTCGTCCGACCTCGACGCACAAGAATTCTACTGGACGCTCATCAGCGCTCTGGTACTCATTGAAAACGAACTCTGCAGCCGGCCGAGCGATGCGCTGGCTCTGCCCGGATCGACGCGCCTCCAGGAGCTATCCGCCGGGGACTTCCGCGGCATCGGCGGTGAGGTCCATCACTGGATCCGCCCGGCATCCGCCCTTACGAAGCTCCGGGATCAGCGTTTCGAATGGGCGAAGAACCCGCCGCCGGATCCCCAGCCCCACCCCGGAACCTATCTCTCACGGCTGGCGATGTATTGGGACTCGCAGCGGGAGGCCCCCGCCGGGCGGCGGACGCGGGTACACCGGTCCGTCCCTCTCGTCGACCAGAGCGGCCACGACGCGGCGCATCGCGGGTCCTTCCGCATCGCGCTCTGTCCCCTCGCCTGCGACGCTCATCCCCAGTTCGAGATCGATCCGCGTGGCGACCTGTTCTACGCCTGGGAACCCCACAGTATGCGGAACCCGGATCTTCTGCACGAGCATCTCCGCGACCTTGTCCGGGCGGCCAGGGAACAGAAGGTCCACCTCCTAGTCCTGCCCGAGCTCATGGTGCACACCGACGCGCGTGAGGTGCTCAGGTCCTTGCTGCGGGAACGTGGATCGCTGTGGCCCTATGGCGTTATCGCCGGCAGCTTCCACGTCTGGCGAGGGGGAACCGGGGACGGCACCGAGAGGATTCGCGTCAATGAGTCTCTGCTTCTCGACCACTTCGGTAGGCCTCTCCTGTCGCATTGGAAGAGGGGGCAGTTCCGCGTCCTGGACCGGCACGTCGACGCCATGCCCGCGTTCTTCCCGTCCCGGCCGGCAAAGTTGAAGCGGAAAATCCGTGAGGACATCTCCTGGGGCAGCTGTCTGGAAGTCCTCGAGACTTCGCTGGGGCGTCTCGCTGTGCTCATCTGCGCCGACGGAATCGACATCGACACACACCACCATTTCCTACCGGTCGTCAAGAGCCTGCGCCCCGACCTCCTCTTCATCGTCGCCATGTCCCCCGAGACGGAGCCGTTCGAGCGGGTTTTCAAGGATCTGAGCGCCTGCCGGATCGGCACGGTTTTTGTGAACGCCGACTGTGTCTGCCAGCCCGCAAGTGGGAAGAAGGCATCGCAGCGCCCGGCGGGCGACCCGGCTAGCTTCGAGCCTGACATGGCCGCGGACCCCCTCCTTTCGTACTGGGACCTGGCGTTATACGAGCCCGGAGAGGCTCCCGCGACGCGAGTCTCCTGGCGGAAAAGCCACGGCGACGGCGGGCCCAAGTGCTACTCCTTCCTCCGGGGCGGCTGGCTGCCACTGCCGCCGCGCGAGGGCTCCGAAATCTTCTGGCTCACTCGACCGGATGGTCCACCTCTCGGTCTAGGCTTCGACCTTGGGCACCACTGGCGCTTCTCTGCGGCGCAGGAATGAACAGCGCAGGAGAACCGTTAGAAAAGAGAAAGGAGCCCCTTGTTGTTGGGTTCCTGAAGGAGTAGTATACCGAAAATCAGCCGTCTCTAACCGGCTGTCCTGGAGTCCGAGGGTCCCGCCTGGGGCCGGGGACTAGAGGTGAAACCGAACTTGTCGCGATCCGGCCAAGGAAGGCTCCCCGGAGCTGCTCCGGGGCGTGGATCATCTCGAACCGGAATGATCCAGCCGATCCGGAGCCTGAGCCGCCGCCCGCCTGGCAGGCTGCTTCGTCTGATGCAGGCATCTCCGACAGCTGGACGGAGGAACGATCCGATGACCGAACCGATGCTTCCGAGGCGTCCTTCCGACGACCTGCTGGAGCTCAAAGACCAGCTCCTCGGGGAGCTGGAGCGGCTGGAAAAGGAAGGCGAGGATGCCGGTGAGCCCTGGCTCTTCCGCGCCTACCTCCAGCACGCGCAGACCCTGGCTTGGCAGGAAGTGGCGGAGGGCAAGCTGGGCATCCCGCGCCAGATCCTCGACTGCCTGCTTGAGGTGCAGCCCGTGGTCGACGCCAACAGCCCGGAGACGCTCACGCCGGCGGCGCGGGCCGCTCTCGAGGTCGACGCCGTGATCCGCTCCCTGTATACGGCGGCGCAGGCCATGGAGGAGGTACAGGCCTCGCTGCGTTTGGCCGACGACCACTCCGAGACCGAGCGCGCCGTCCTTCAGGTTCTCTTGGACAACCGCGGCACCTACCTGCGCCGCGGCGATGTCTACGAGCAGATGGCGCCGGATCAACGCCCGACGGCTCCCCGCATCGGCCAGATCCTGGCGGAACTCTATCATCAAGGCCTGCTCCTGCGGGTCCACGGCCGCGCCCAGGGGAGTTCGAAGGCGTCGTTCTACACGCTTTCGCCCAAGGGATTCGAGATGTGCGCCCGGCTCAAACTGCGGGAGCAGGAACGGCCGGGAGCGGAGCTGCCCCAGCACAGGCTACAGACCTTGGTCGAGATCGTCCTCGACCCGACGCGGGAAGCAGCCGAGCGGAGCATCGCCCGGGGCGTGCTCGCCAGCCATAGCGCGGGCGCGAAGGGGGAGCGAATCCTCGCCACGCTCGAGGACGCGGCAGCCGGCCCCGAGAGCCAGAACGAGGAGGTCCGCCAGCTCTTCGACGACGTCATGCGGGAGGTCCTGCTCACCAAGAGGAGCATCGAATCCCTGTCCGGAAGCGAGGTGGGGGCGGGCGTCCTCGTCTTCGAGAGGCAGGACCCTTCCCGCCTTGCCCAGCCTGAGTACGACGTCGTCAGGGAGCTGACCGAGAGAGGAATGGAACCGCCAGCGAGGGAGATCAGGGACCCCGTGGGCAGGAAGCGTGTACGCCACATGCGAGAGGTCCATCGAGCCGCTCTGCTCGCCGCGCTTCTCGCCGAGAGGAGCGCGTCGTCCGCGGCTTGAGGGGAGGTCATCGATGCCTATAAGGAGGGCGGCCAGAGCCATCCAGTCGCAGGCCAGCGAGCTCGACGCGTTGGGACTGCGGGTTGTCCATTCGCTGGCCGAGACAGCTTTCGCCTCGCGCCCCGGGGATTTGCAGTCGCAGCTCACCTACATGGCGCAGCGTATCGCCGCACTTCCCGGAATGATCGGCATCATGGTGGTAGCCTTCGACGAGAAAGGAGAGCCGCTGACTTCGGGCTCGCACGACCTCGCCCTGATCCATCCGGGGTCGCTTCTCGAAGGGCTGCTCGAGCTGCGGCAGCGGCTCGGTGCGCAGATGAGTGCGCCGTCTTGGTTCGGCACTCCCATCTGCCGTTCCTCCCGTCCCGGGCGCACGGTAGCACTTCCCATCCGCGAGGCCGGGAAAACGACCGGCCTGATCCTCGCGGCTGTGGAGCCGCGAGCCTCCCGGACCTTGCAAGCTCTAGCACGGGAGACCTCCATTCTGGCAGCCGCGATCCGCTGGTGCATCCGCAACGAGGCGTGGAACCGTAACCAGGAGCTGCTACGACTGGCGCGCGAGACCTTCGAAAAGGAGGAGCCGAATCTCCGGGGTCTGGTCAAGGAGCTGGCGAAGCTCTTCAAGGCTGGCGCCGCGACCCTGTTCCTCGAAGTGCAGGATGAGCTGTGGCTGGCGGCGAGCACAGATCCCCGCCTGGGGGAGGAAAAGCCGGTCTTCTACCCACGAGGAAAGGGCCTCACCGGCTACGTCTTCAAGACCGGCCAGCCTCTCCGCTTGAGCAACACCGAGGATCGTGTTGAGGTCGCGCATCTGACAGGCATCGAGAGAACGGGGCCGAGCCATCCCGAACGCGACGAGGACGGCCTTTTCACCGGCCAGTTCCTGGGTGTGCCACTGCGTTTCGGTGGCAAGGTGGTCGGCGTCCTCCGCATGTCGTCCAGAGAGGGTGTGGCGCGTTTCACCCAGGAGGACGAGAAAGCGCTGCAGTTTTTTGCCGACCTCCTCGCGGGCGCCTTGGCCCGCTCCTGGGAGTTGCTGCTGGCAAAGAGCATCCTCGATTCGGTTAGCGAGGCGATCGCCGTGACCCGCAGAGACGGCGAAGGAGGCGTGCACGTGCCCCGGCTCATCATGGCGAACCAGGGGGCCGAGAAGCTCTTCGGACGCAACAAAGAGGAACTGCAAGGCATGGACGCCCGGGACGTGTATGCCCCGGGGGAGTACGGCAAGATCAAAGAGGGGCTGATCAAAGCCCTGCGGGACGCGACGGGCCAGGATCACGGCGAGTATGGCCCCGTGGACTCGCGAATCCGGCGGCCCGACGGCAGCGTGATCCCCATGCGGATCTCGTTCCGGCACCTCTCGAACCACCTCGTCCAGCCGCCGTTGGTGTTTACGATCGGAATCGCGCGCGACACGTCCGAGAGCGAGCGCGAAGCCGAGGAGCATCGCCGACTGCTCGGGCTGCTGGACGCAATGGACATCGCCTACTTCGAGCTCGACGCGGATGATCGGACGAGAGTCTCGGCCGGGGCGGAATTCCGGATCACCGGATACTCTCTGGAGTACCTCAGCAGCCAGTCGCGTCGCTCGCTGTTCGTGAATCCTCGACTGCGGAGGAGACTTTTTGAGCGGGCAAGAGCCCAAAAGACGACGCGAGGAGTCCTCCAGATGTACCGGGCGGACGGCAGCACCTTCTGGGCGGAGGGGGATCTCCGGATTCTGGAGGACTCCGTGGGTCGGGAGACCGGAGCCGCCGGTTTCTATCGCGACATCACCGAGCGCATCCGCCTGCAGGGATTCCTCAATGAGGAGCCCCAGAAAGTTCTAAGCGAGCAAGAGCTACTCGCTAGGCTCAAGGCGGACGCCGAATTTCACCTTGACTACTTGACGAGCCTCGGGCACCAGCTTCAGACCCCGCTGAGCTCGCTGGTCGAAACCCTACGCGGCCTGGAGCGGGGGGTCAAGAACACGGAGCACCTACCCTATGTCATCGGTCAGGCCATTGTCTGCAGCCGCTTGGTGCGCAACCTCTCCTACATGGACAAGATTCTGCGCGGCGAGCCGTTCCAAAAAGAGAAGGTCTCTCTCGGCAAGCTGGCGATCGAAACCAAATACGACTTTCTGCATCTGCTCCAGGAAAAGAAGATCGAGATGGTCGTCGACCAAGCGAGCCTCGAGCGTTTCCTCGTCGTCCAGGGTCATCGCGAGATGCTCCGCCAAGTGCTGGTTAATCTAACCGACAATGCGATCAAGTACTCCTTCCCCGAATCGATGATCGTCATCGGCGGCCGCAGGAGAAGCGACGGAGCTGCCCTCGAGATCAGTAACACAGGTATCCCCATCTCTGAGGAGGAACGGGAGAAGGTCTTCCAGCGCGGCTTCCGGACGCCAGTGGCCCAGGCGCTGATCCCTTACGGTACGGGCTTGGGTCTCTGGCTGATCCGCAAAATCGTCGAGGCCCATGGCGCCACAATCCGCTGCGATGAAGTGATAGAAGGTGGCCAGAAGCGGATCTTGTTCCGCATATTTTTCCCAAACGCCAGGCTTTCCTCGCGGAGATATTCATGACTGCTCCAGCGCGTGTCCTCATCGTCGAAGATCAAGTCGGCGACCTATACTGGCTGCTCGACCTGATCCACAGCCGGGGCTACGAAGTCGTCGTGGTAACTAACGAAGCGGCCGCCCAGGAACGTCTGCGAGCCGTTAAGGACGGGACGGACTCTTTCCGTCTTGCGATCATGGATATCATGGTGGCGGTTAAGGACCTGAAAGACTTAGTTAATCTAGACGAGCGGTTCTTCGAGGACTCCAAGCGGACCGGTATTCGCCTGTGCCACCTTGCCCGCGACAAGGACAAATTGGGGCTCACTGCCGACCAGCTCCCGATCGTCTGCCTGACCGTTCGCGACGACGAGGAGGTCCGGGAGGCCATGAAGGCGCTCGGCATTCCCTTCTACAACAAGGCACCGAACACCCCTTCCGAGTCCATCCGTGAGTTCATTGAGGACAGGTTGCCGACCCTTGCTGGGTAGCGGCACCGTGATGGTGCCGCCAATCCTGGCGAGTTCCTGCCGCTGCACAGCCGGCAGAGGGCGATCATCCCTTTGGGCAGCACAGCGCGACGATCGCAGCCACGTTGTCGGCGGTCAAGTCCTGTCCTGACCAGGCTTGATCAACCGATGCAGCTCAGCGATGGTCAGCCGGGAAGGTCACCGACTTTGACGTTGTAATCCTCAAGACCGGCCTCGCCCCGAAACCTCCCTGGCGGACGAGCCAATCCATGATCTCGCGCTGCCAGCCGCGAGCGACCTCGATCGGCAGCAGGCGGCATTCTATATAGTGCCGTCCAAGAGATCATCAGTGTCGCGTTTTGACATCAATATTTGTGGACGCCTTCACTCCATTGAGTGAGAACGGCCGGTCAGTACTGCGGCACCTCGGGATCGATCTCCCGGCTCCACGCGGCGATCCCGCCGGCCAGGTTCCGGGCCCGTGCGAAGCCCATCTGACGCAGGAAGCCGACCGCCTGGGCCGAACGCGGCCCGTGATGGCAGTGGACGACCAGGTCCGCCGCCGTGTCGATCTCGTTCAAGCGGTCGCGCAGCTCGTGGAGCGGGATCAGCTTCGCCCCCTCGATGCGGGCGATCTCGTACTCCATGGGATTGCGCACGTCCAAGAGCGTGAAGTCGCGCCCCTGGTCGCGCCAGCGGGCCAGCTCGTCGACCTGGATGTCGAAGTCGGCCTCCTCCGGCTCCTCCGCCTCGGGCGCGATGCCGCAGAACTGCTCGTAGTCGATGAGCCCGGTCTGCGTCGGGTGCGCCGAGCAGATCGGACAGTTGGGGTCCTTCTTGAGCTTCAGCTCGCGGAAGCGCAGGCGCAGGGCGTCGAAGAGGAGCAGGCGGCCGATCAAGGGGTCACCGGCGCCGAGGATCAGCTTGATCACCTCGTTGGCCTGGAGCGAACCGATGATCCCCGGCAGCACCCCGAGCACCCCGCCCTCGGCGCAGGAGGGGACCAGGCCGGGCGGCGGCGGCTCGGGGAAGAGGCAGCGGTAGCAGGGTCCCTGGGCGCCCCAGAAGATCGACACCTGCCCCTCGAAGCGGAAGATCGAGCCGTAGACGTTGGGCTTGCCGGTCAGCACGCAGGCGTCGTTCACCAGATACCGGGTGGGGAAGTTGTCGGTGCCATCGACGACGATGTCGTAGCCCTCGAAGAGCTTCAGGGCGTTCCCCGAATCGAGCCGGGTGTTGTGCGGCACCAGCTGGATGAGCGGGTTGACCTCGCCAAGCCGGTCCATCGCCGCGTCGAGCTTCGGCCGGCCGACGTCCGAACGGCCGTAGAGCACCTGGCGGTGGAGGTTCGACTCGTCGACGGTGTCGAACTCGACCAGCCCCAGGGTGCCGACCCCCGCCGCCGCGAGGTAGAGGCCGATGGGCGAGCCCAGGCCGCCGCCGCCGATCATCAGGACGCGGGCGGCTTTGAGGCGCCGCTGCCCCTCCGTCCCCACCTCGGGCATGATGAGATGGCGGCTGTAGCGGCGGATCTCCTCCGGTCCCAGCTGGGGGAGGGTCATCGGCCACCTCCTGCAATCGACGGAATGATCGAAAGAGTGTCTCCCGCCTTGACGGCGGTGCCGTCGCGCTCCAGGTGGCGGACGTCCTCGTCGTTCAGGAAGACGTTGACGAAGCTCCGCAGGGCTCCCTGGTCGTTGTACAGGTGGCGTTCGAGCGAGGGGTGGCGCCGGGTGAGGTCCTTCAGGGCCTCGCCCACCGTCTGCCCCTCGACCTCAACCTCGCCGTTCTCCGCCGTGAAGCGCCGCAAGGGCGTCGGGATGTGGATCGTGATGCTCACTTAAGAAGCCTCCTTGGCCAGCCCGGCGGGGACGCTGGGACGGCCGGCGACCTGGTCGATGGTCTCCTCGTCGAAGCTCTCGCGGTCGTCGGTCAGGCGCCAGCTCTTCGCCTCGACCACCCGCCCGCGCTCGACCGCGACGATGAGGTAGGAGAGTCCCGGCCAGGCATGCTCGCGGTCGAACTCGCTCGGCCGCGCCGGATGGTCGGGGTGGGAGTGATAATAGCCGACGATGTCCAACCCCAGGGCGCGCGCCTCTTTCTGCGCCGCGAGGATGGTCTCGGGGCTGATGACGTAGCGGTTGTGGCGGCTGTCCTCGCGCTCGTTGCCGACCGAGAGGATGCGCTCGACGATCGTCGGGGAGGTCCCGTTGCCCGCGTGGCCGATCAGCACGCCGCAGCACTCCTCGGGATAGCTGACGCCGGCGTGATGGTGGATCGCCTGAAGATGGCGGGGCGAGATGACGAAGCGATTCATACCTTACGTCTCCTCCCAGAAGTGGTCCGACAGGTACTTGTCCGCGTTGTCGCAGAGCACCGTGACGAGCGTCCCGGCGGCGAGCTCCCGCGCCACGTCGAGCGCCGCCGCCACGTTGGCCCCGGCGGAGATGCCCACCAGGAGGCCCAGCTCGCGGGCCAGCCGCTTGACCATGGCGTAGGCGGCCTCGGTCGCGATGCCGCGCGCCTCGTCGGCCAGGGTGGGATCGTAGATCGGCGGCACGATCGCGGAGGCCATGTGCTTCATCCCCTCCAGGCCATGAAAGGGACCTTCGGGCTCGACCGAGATCAACTGTACGTTCCCCTTCACCTCGCGCAGGTAGCGCCCTACACCCATGAAGGTGCCGCTGGTGCCCAGACCGGTGACGAAGTGGGTGATCGCCCCTGCCGTCTGCCGCCAGATCTCCGGTCCCGTGGTGCGGTAGTGCGCCCGCCAGTTCTCGGGGTTGCCGTACTGGTCGACGTAGGCGTAGCGGTCGGGCTCGGCTGCGGCCAGGCGGCGCGCTTCGAGGATCGCGCCGTCGCTCCCCGCCAGCGGGTCGGTCAGGCGGAGCTCGGCGCCGTAGGCTTTGAGGATCCGCTTGCGCTCGGGGCTCGCGCTGTCGGGCAGGCAGAGGGTCACCGGGATCCCCTTGGCGGCGCCGATCATGGCGTAGGCGATGCCGGTGTTGCCGGAGGTGGCGTCCAGGAGGCGCCGGCCGGAGCCTGACTCCCCACGCTCGCCGAACCGGCCATGGCGCTCCGCGTCCTCGACGATGGCGAGCGCCGGGCGGTCCTTGACCGAGCCGCCCGGGTTGGCATACTCGGCTTTGGCATAGAGGCGGACCGCGCTCCTGCCGCTCCCGCCGAGCACCGCCGAGAGGTCCAGAAGCGGCGTGTTGCCGATCAGCTCCAGGAGCTGGACCGGCCGTGGATGCGCGAGCGCCGGTCCGGCGGTTTCTTTGACAGCGAGTGAGGTCATCGTCCCATCTTCCGCCCAGCTCACGCCAGCTTCCGGAGCGCCGAATCAACGTAGCAGAGACCTACCGAGAAGTAAAGGAGATCGATCTACTTACTTATTCCGAAGGAAGTCCGCCCGGTTAGCGGCCGAAGACCAGGGAGGCGACGATCGCCAGGGCCGTGGCCGCGAGGCAGACCACGGCGGCGAGCAGGTGGTCGCCCTTCTCGGGGAGCAGCGGGTCGAGCCACCGGGAGACGACATAGCCGCCGGCAAACCCGCCGGCGTGGGCCCAGTTGTCGACCCCCGGGAAGAGAAAGCCCATGACGAAGAGGGCCACGGCATAGCCCCAGGCCTGGCTCCCCAGATGGCGGCTGCCGCCGCGCCGGCCGTAGTAGACGAGAGCGGCGAGCAGGCCGAAGATCGGGGCCGAGGCGCCGACGGTGAGCCTCGCTCCGCCGAGGAAGGGGGCGAAGGCGCCGACCAGGGTGCTCAGGAGGAACCCGGTCACCCCGGCGACGGTATAGATGATGACCATACGGCCGGGGCCGTAGAGCTCGGCGGTCTCGGGGGCGAGCTGGCGCACCCACATGAGGTTGAAGAGGATGTGGAGCAGCCCGCCATGGAGCCAGCCGGCGGAGAGGAAGGTCCACCAGCGGCCGTAGCCGAAGACCGGCACGGCGCCGCTCGCGCCGAGGTCGAAAAGGCTGCGCGGGCTTGGCTGGAGGAGGGAGAGGCCGCTGCTCGTGACCCCGCCGCGGTCGAGGAACAGGCTCGCGCCGTAGAGGAGGATCGAGGCGCCGATCACCAGTTGCACGAACCCCGCATCGCGCCCCAGGCCGCGCAGGGCGCCGGTCAACCCCCACATCCCGGGGTTCTTCCGGCCGCAGCTCAGGCACTCCTTGTCGGAGACCCCGACCAGCCGCCCACAGGAGGGGCAGACCACGGCACCGGTCTTCTTGCGGCCGAACATGGCCGCTACTCTATCCTCACTCCGCCTTCAAAGCGCGCAGTGGGCGCTCCACGAGCTCGGCCAGGTCGATTCCACCCGGGAGGCGGCGCGCATCTCCGGCTCGCGGACCGGAGCGTCCGGCCCGGGGCCGCCCACGGGCGGTGGATCGATGCGGGCCGGGTCGCGGCCCGGGAAGTCCTGGTCGGGGTCCTCGATCGGCCCATGCGCCGGCGGATCCTCCCGCCGCGGCAGGCGCAGCGGATTGTCCGGGGACCGCCGTATCGGCGGCCCCTCGGCAGGAGTGTCTTCGGGTTCGTGCTGAGGCGGCGGCTGGACGGGCTCTTCAGGAGAGCGAGCGGGAAGTTGGGTCGCCATGCCCTCGCTAAAGAGCAAGGAGCGTGCCGCGCCCTACCGCCTGGAACCGGTCAGCACGGCCCCTGGCTGTCTCCCCAGGGGCACGAGTAGGTGCACCAGCCGGAGCAGAGGTCGTGGAAGAACCAGCAGGTGCCGTCGAAATAGGACTCGTAGCAGTCGGCCGGCTGCGCGGAGCGGGTGGAGACCGGCAGCCAGCTGGCCGGGGCCGGTGCGGTCTGGACCGCGGGAAGCGGCGCGGGGGAGGGTTGAGCGAGGGAGACGGTGGCGTTCTGGGTGGTTTCGGCCTTGGCCGGGGTACCGACGAGGACGACCGTCAGCACGACGAGGGTGGCGATCGACAACTGGGCGACGTTCCGCATGGTAGACCTCCTTGCAGGAAGGATGAGGTTCGGCCTCCCATTCTAGCTTAAAATAAGCAAGAATGTGGTTGACGACCTGGAATCTCTGCCAACTCACTCTCCCGGCGCAAAGCCCGCGAACACCTCCTCCACCCGGCCGGCCAGGTCGATCGGGGAAAGCCACTCGACGTCCGTCTCGCCGACCCGCTCGCGGTGCGCCAGCCCTGGATTGACCAGCAGGGCGACCGGAGGATGGTAGGCGTCCAGAAAACTGCGCAGCGAACGCGGCAGGACCGGGCGGCCGCGGCCTTCCGCCTTGACCTCGATCGGTAGACACTGCTCGCCGCGGACGACGACGAAATCCACCTCCGTACCCGCGGCGCTGCGCCAGAAGTGGAGCGTCGCCCCCTCGGGGAGGGCCTTGCTCAGCTCGCTCGCCACCCAGCTCTCGAGAAGCGGCCCGGTGTCCGCCCGCTCCTCCCGGGGGCGGAAATCGTTGACCAACTGGTTGCGGAGGCCGTTGTCGAGCAGGAAGACCTTGGGCCGGGACGTGAGCTCGGCGCGCTTGCCTCCGGCGAACGGCGGCAGAATCGTGATCACATGGCTCGATTCCAGGATCTCCAGATAGGAAGCGACCGTGTCGCGGCCGATACCCAGGATCGAACCCCATTCGGAGAAGTTGACGAGGCTGCCGACCTGACCCGCCAGGAGCCGGAGCAGTCGCCGGAAGGCATCGGGCCTCGCGATCCGAAAGAGGTCGCTCGCATCGCGCAGGAGGATCGATTCCACGAGGTCGGTGAGCAATACCTGAGGGGTGGCAGAGAACCAGACGGCGGGATACCCGCCGAAAATCAGATGCCGGGCGAAGCGCTCCTCGCGCAACCGCTGACGCACGATCTCCGGCTCCTGCGGCAGGTCCTGGCAGACCTCGGCGAGTGAAAACGGGAGCAACCGGCTGCGGGTGGCACGGCCGGCCAGCGATTCACGGGTGCGGGCGCCGAGGTGAAACGAAGAGCTGCCGGTCACCAGGATGGGGACTCCCACCCGACGGTCGACGAGCCCCTTGAGGAACAGACCGGCTTCCTCCAGATGCTGGGCCTCTTCGAAAAAGAAGGGGACCGGCGCCGTGACGACCTTCTCGAGGTCGGCCAGGAACAGCGGCGCCGAGCGGCACCACTCGCGGACCAGTGCCTGCTCGCAGTCGAGGAACAGGGCCGGCTGGCCGAGCTCGGCCAGATGAGCCCAGAGGGCCGTCGACTTGCCGGCCTGGCGAGGCCCGACCAGGAGATGAGCCCGGTTCGATTCCCGCCAGCGGGCACGGGCTCCAGACAACCCGAGGCGCGGCAGGCAGGGCGTTGGCAACCGGGCATGGAGCCAGGAGGTCAACCGCCCCGGCTCCTGAAGCCAGGGGTTGTCACTCAGCAAAAGAGTTTGAAGATCGCGATCCATGATCGCAATTATCCATGAAAACTGCTGGATGGGGCCAGCCCCCGTCCCTCCCCACCTTTGGGAGAGGGACGGGGCTGGGGGCGCCGCTACCGGTGCGCGGCGGCCAAGGTGGCCACGCGCTCGGGCGGGCGGGCCGGACGGCCCGGGATCACCCGGATGTCCAGGCGCCCGCTGCTCGGCAGGGTGGGCTGGTAGATCAGCCCCGGCGTCGCCGGCACCGGCGGCGGGGGAGGCGGCGGGGTGTAGACGTTGCCGTTGGGAGGATTCTCCTCTTCCTCCTCGTCGACGTTGGGGATCGGCCGGGTCCAGGGCTGGGTCGCGACCCCGCCCATGCGGCCCTGCGTGCGCCCGTTGTTGAGGGGTGGCGGCCGGCGGGCCTGGCCCGGCGGCAGCGCCTGGCCGACCGGGCTGCCGCGCTCGATGTTGCCCTCGCGCAGCACGGTGGGGCGCTGGCCCGCCACCCCCGGAACGCCGACGCCGGGGACCCCGACACCCGGAGGCACGGCGGCCCCCGCGGCCGGTCGCTTCTTGGCGTTGGGGTCCGGCTTGGCGGCGGTCTCGGTCGCCTCCGGGGTCGCCGGGGCCGGCGGCGGCACGAGAAGGGCCGCGATCCGATTCGGGTCGTCGTAGACCTTCGGCGCCTCGGGCGACCGGGCGCCCTCCCGATAGGCCTTGAGCATTGCCTGGGTCACCAGCTTGCTCTCGACCACCTGCGGGTTGACGTCGCGGAAGGCGAGCTGGGGGTCTAAGGCGAAGGCGCGGCTGTAGGCGTCGATCGCCTTCTCCGCCTTCCCCTCCGCCTCGTAGATGGCGCCGATCTGGTAGTGCGCCCAGGCGTGCTGCGGCTCGATGCCGGTCACCTGGCCGTAGAGGGCCAGGGCCTCCTTGCGGTGGCCCTTCTGCTGTTCGAGGAGGCCCAGGTTGAAGAGGGCCGAGGTCTTCTGCGGGTCGATCTCCACCGCATGGCGGTAGGCGGATTCCGCCTCGTCCACCTTGTGGGCGAGGAGGAGGAGGTTGCCGTAATCGTTCCAGGCGCCCGCATCCTGGGGGTGCTCGACGGTCAGCTTGTGCTGCGCGTCGAGCGCCTTGGCCAGGTTGGGCGCCAGCGGGGCTGCGGCGATGGCCGCCATGGCGGCCATCGCCGCCATGGCCACCAGCGACAGCGCGAGCAGGATCAAGAGAGGTCTGCGCACTCGGGATCTCCTTCTAACCCGCGGTTTCGCCGACGGGTCGGGCTTTCAGTTTGAGCTTGCCGTCCTCGCTGGCGAGGCGGAACTGGACCTGGTCACAGCCGGTGCGGACACGGATGGCCGCCGCCTGGCGATCCAGGTAGGTGCGGAAGCTGTCGAGGTCGAACTTCGGTGCCTCGGAACGGGCCAGGCCCTGGTAGAGTGCCTCGGCGGCCTCCGGCTCGACGGGACCGGCGACGACGATACCGCGCTGCACGTCGAACTGGGGCACCTCGGGAGCGGCCGGCCGGGCGACGATCCGCCGGCCCTCCTCGATGTCGCGGATGCGGCGGTTCCACAGCTCATTGTAGGTGTTGTAGCGCGATTCGAGGTCGGCGAGGCGGAAGTTGTCGACCGCGGCGGTCAGGTTCAGGTTGCGCAGGTTGCGCAGCTGGACCTGCACCCGGTTGCGCTGCTCCTCGGGGGGAAAGGGGAGGGCACCGTTGAAGAAGCGTTCGAAGTCGACCTGGAGCTGCTTGATGTCGCGGCCCAGCTGGTCGAGCAGCACCGGGACCGTGGGCGGCGGCGGACCCTGGCGGCGCAGGCCCGCGCCCGCGGCAGGGCTCCCCGGCCATCGGGGTCCCGATGGGTTCGACGGGCCGGGTCCGCCCGCTCCACCGGGCTTGGCGCTTCGCTTGGGGTCCACGAATCTCCTAGAATGGCTTGGCACCGGCGATGGAACACCCCGAAACCTCTGATGCCCGTCGCGCGATCCCCGCGGTCGATCGGCTGCTCGCCGATCCTGGCGTCGCCAAGCTCATTGCATTATACGGGCGGGATCAGGTCCGGGTCCAAGCCCGGCGGGAGGTCGAGGCCCTGCGCGCCTGGCTGGCGGGAGAGCCACCGGCTCCGCCCCCTCCCGCCGCCGATATCGAGGCCGCCCTCGCCACCCTCCCCCAGCGGATCGAGCAGGGGCTCGTCGCCGCCCTCGGTCCCCCCCTCGCCCGGGTGCTCAACGCAACCGGCATCTTCCTCCACACCAACCTCGGCCGCGCCCCCCTGCCGCGGAGCGTCGCCCGCGCCCTCCCCGACCTGCTGACCGCCTACTGCGACCTGGAGATCGATCTGGCGACGGGGAAACGGGGCCAGCGAAACGCCCGGGTCGAGCGCCTGCTCACCCTGGCGACCGGGGCCCAAGCGGCGGTGGTGGTCAACAACAACGCGGCGGCCCTGGTGCTCGCCCTCGCCACTCTCGCCCCCGGGCGGGAGGTGGTGGTCTCGCGCGGCGAGCTGGTCGAGATCGGCGGCTCTTTCCGCATCCCCGAGATCCTCGCCGCCTCGGGCGCCCGGCTGGTCGAGGTCGGCGCCACCAACCGCACCCGTCTCGCCGACTACCGGGCCGCCCTGCGGCCGGAGACCGCCCTCCTGCTCAAGGTCTTCCCCAGCAATTTCCGGTTGACCGGCTTCGTCGCCGCGGTGGCGCCGGCCGAGCTCGCCGCCCTGGGGCGGGAGGCCGGGGTGCCGGTCCTCGTCGACGAGGGGAGCGGCCTCCTCACCCCCCATCCCGCACCGCAGCTCACCGATCACCCCAGCCTCTCCCAGCTCATCGCCGCCGGCTGCGATCTCGCCTGCGGCAGCGGCGACAAGCTCCTCGGCGGCCCGCAAGCCGGCCTCCTGGTCGGCCGCCGGGACCTCCTGGAGCGCTGCCGCCGCCATCCGCTCTACCGCGCCCTGCGCCCCGACCGCGCCGGCCTCGCCGCCCTGGAGGGGGTGCTGCGGCTCCACCTGGCGGGGGCTCCCCTCCCCCTCGACCGCCTGTGGGAGGACCGCGCCACCCAGCGCCGCCGGCTGGAGCAGGTGCGGGACGAGGTGACGGACCTCGGTACAGGGATCGCGATCGAGATCGTCCCTGCCGAGGCCTTCCTGGGGGGCGGCTCGGCCCCCGAGGCGCCGATCCCCGGCGAGGCCCTGGCCCTCCCCGGCGACCCGGAGCTCCTCGCCCGCCTGCGCCTGGGCGCGCCGCCGATCGTCGGCTACCTGCGCGAGGGCCGCCTTTTCCTGGACCTGCGGACCGTCGACCCGGAGGACGACCCCACCCTCGTCGCCGCCCTCCGCGCCGCCCTCGCCTGAGGACGCCATGCCCGCCGGCCGCATCCTGCTCGTCGAGGACCGTGACTCCCTGCGCCGCATGCTCGAACGGGCGCTCGGGGAGGAGGGGTACGCGATCGAGGCGGCGGCCACCGGGGAGGACGGCATCCGCCTCCTGGGGGAGCGCACCTACGACCTGGTGCTGACCGATCTCAAGCTCCCCCACGCCTCCGGCCTCGACGTGCTCGCCGCCAGCCGGGCGGCGCAGCCGCAGACCCCGGTGATCGTGCTCACCGGCTACGGCACGGTGGCGACGGCGGTCGAGGCGATGAAGCTCGGCGCCTACGACTTCCTGGAAAAGCCGGTCGCCCTGGACGACCTGGCGCGGCGGGTCGAGGGGGCGATCGGCGGCCGGGGGGGCGAGGAGGTCTGGACCGCTCCGGGGGCGCCTGCCATCATTGGCCGCCACCCCCGCCTCCGCGCCGCCCTCCGCCTGCTCGAACGGGTGGCCCCCACCGAGAGCACGGTCCTCCTTCTGGGGGAGAGCGGCACCGGCAAGGAGCTCTTCGCCCGCGCCCTCCATGCCCTCTCGCCCCGCCGGGCGGGTCCCTGCATCGCGGTCAACTGCGCGGCGATCCCCGAGGCCCTGATGGAGAACGAGCTCTTCGGCCACGAGAAAGGGGCCTTCACCGGCGCCGACCGGCGCCAGCCCGGCCGCTTCGAGCTGGCGGAGGGGGGCACCCTGCTGCTCGACGAGATCGGGGAGCTGTCGCTGGCTGTCCAGGGGAAGGTGCTCCGCGCCCTGGAGGAGCGCACCTTCGAGCGCGTCGGCTCCGGCCGCACCCAGCACGCCGACGTGCGGCTGATCGCCGCCACCAACCGCGACCTGGAGGCCATGGTGGCGGCGGGCGAGTTTCGCTCCGACCTCTATTTCCGCCTCGCCGTCTTCCCCCTGGAGCTGCCGCCGCTGCGCGAGCGGGCGAGCGACGTCCCCCTCCTCGCCCGCCACCTGCTGGCCGGCATCGCCCGCCGCCACCACCGCGAGCCGCCCCTCCTCGCCGACGAGGCGGCGGAGATCCTGGCCGCCCAGCCCTGGCCGGGCAACGTGCGCGAGCTCGGCAACCTCCTCGAACGGGCGCTCATCCTCGCCGACGGCCCGACCCTGCGGGCCGGCGACGTCCAGGCGCTCCTCCGTCCCGCCGCTTCTCCCGCCGATGCCGCCGAGCGGGAGACGATCCGCCAGGCGCTGATCGAGGCGGACGGCGACAAGCGGCGGGCGGCGGAGATCCTCGGCCTGAGCTACCGGGTCCTCCTGCGCAAGGTGAGGGAGCACGACCTCGGCGGAGTGCCGCGCTACCGTTAGGAGGATTCGCCGGCGATCGCCCGCACCAGGGCGTGGACGGCCGCGCGCAGGGCTTGCGAGAGCGCGGGATCGGCCACGATCTTCGCCGCGTCGAGCCGGCCGCCCTGCACGGGGAGGGCGATCGAGGCCTCGGCCACCACCTGTGTCGACATCACCCGCAGGGTCTCCAGGAGCGACGCCTGGGCCAGGGTCGACCAGGGCGACGCGTTGATCGAGGCGACCGGTTTGCCGACCACCTCGCTGCCGCTGACCAGCCAGTCGAGAGCGTTCTTCATCACTCCCGGCACCCCATGGGCGTACTCCGGGCTGCAGAGCAGAATCCCGTCCGCGGCCTGGACCTCGGCGCGGAAGGCGGCGACCGGCAGGGGGAGCACCGCCCCCTCGCCATCCAGATCGGGATTGAACAGGGGCAGCTCGCCGAGCCCGCCATAGAGCGCGATCTCGACGTCCTCGGGGGCCAGCGCCTGCGCGGCGCGCAGCACCTCGGTGTTCGAGGAGGCGGCGCGCAGGCTGCCCGAGATGGCGAGGATTCGCAGGCGGAGGCTCCTTGCCCTCTATCCTACAATGCCCCCATGCCCTCAATCCTGATCGCAGGCCCCTTCTCGCGCGGCGGCTACCCGGTCTGGGAGGACCGCCGGGGGGACGTCGAGGTCCGCTTCGTCGGCCAGGGTCCAGCGGGCGGCCGCGACGAGGTGCTGGCGCGGATCGGCGAGCCCGATCTCCCGGTCGCCTGGGCGAAGCAGATCCACTCCGCCCGGGTCCTCCCCGCCACCCTCCCCGGCGAATGCGGCGAGGGGGACGCCCTGCTCGCCGACCGCCCCGGCCTCGCCCTCGCCGTGGTCACCGCCGACTGCGTGCCGGTGCTCCTCGCCGGCCCCCCCGGCGACGGCCGCCTCGCCGCCGTCCACGCCGGCTGGCGGGGGATCGCCTCCGGGGTGATCCCGGCGACCCTGGAAGCCCTGGGCAACCCGGCCGGCTGGACGGCCTGGATCGGTCCGGCGATCGGCCCCTGCTGCTACGAGGTGGGCGAGGAGGTGGCGGCGCAGATCGCGGCGGCGAGCACCCCCGAGGCGGTGGTGCCCCATCCCGGCGGCCGCCCCCACCTCGACCTCCTCCGCGCCGCCCGTCACCAGCTGGCGGCGGCCGGGGTGACCGACGTCACCGCCCTCTCCCTCTGTACGCGCGACGAAGCGGCGCGCCTGTCGAGCTACCGGCGGGAAGGGAAGGGTGGGGGAAGGAACCTGGCGTTCATCTGGCGGCGGGGTTGACCCGGAACCCCCGCGGGTCGCGTCCGAACGCCCGCAGCTGGCCGCAGGCCGCGGCCACGTCGTCGCCCCGGCGGCGGCGGACCGTGGCGGTCAGGCCGTGCCGGTAGAGCCGCTCCTGGAACGCCTGGACCACCGCGTCGGCCGGCGGCACCATGGCCGCGCCGAGCACCGGATCGGGGTTGACCGGGATGAGGTTCACCTTGGCCTTGCGGCCGGCGAGGAGCTTCGCCAGCTGGTCGGCCTGGCGCGGGGCGTCGTTGACGCCCTGGATCAGGATGTACTCGTAGGTGATCCGCCGCCCTTTCTCCAGCGGGTAGCGGTCGAGCGCCGCGAAGAGCTCCCGGAGCGGATAGGTACGGTTGATCGGCATGATCCGGCTGCGCAGCGCGTCGTCCGGCGCGTGGAGCGAGACGGCGAGGTTCGGCCGCCGTTCCCAGGTCGCCATCGCCGCGATCCCGGGGACCACGCCGACCGTCGAGACGGTGATGCGGCGCAGCGAAATCGTCTCCGCCAGGAGATCGATCGCGTCCTTCAGGTTCTCCAGGTTGTGGAGCGGCTCGCCCATCCCCATGAAGACCAGGTTCAGGCCGTCGCCGATGACGAGGCCACCGTCCCGGCGCAGACCGAGCACCTGGGCGACGATCTCCCCCGCCGTCAGGTTGCGGCCCGCCCCCCAGTAGCCGGTGACGCAGAACGAGCAGGCGAGCGCGCAGCCCGCCTGGCTCGACACGCAGAAAGTGCGGCGGTCGCGGTCGGGGATGTCGACCGCCTCGATCGTCGCGCCGTCCGGTAGGCGGTAGAGGACCTTGGCGGTGCCGTCGGCCGAGACCCGGCGCTCGGTGACCGCCAGCCGGCCGAGCCGGAAGCCGGCCGCGAGCCCGTCCCGCATCGCCTTCGGCAGATCGGTCATGGCGGCGAAGTCGAGCACCCCGCGGCGGTGGATCGCCTCATAGATCTGCGCCGCCCGGAACGGCCGGTCGAGGACCGGAGCGAGCGTCGCGGCCATCCGCGGCAGCGACAGGCCCAGGAGGTCCGGGCGGGTGTCCGGAGTCGGCTCGGCCGGGGTCGGCTCGGTCGTCTGGGGAGAGGCTTCCATGGTCCGTGGCGCCCGGTTCCGGCGCGGGGGAGCGGCGAGAGAGACCCTAGAGGGTCGAGCGGCGGCGGCGCAGCCGGCGGGTCGGATCGATGCCGATCGACTTCAGGAACGAGAGGTCGCGGACGTTGATCTGGAACGACGGATCGGGGCCGCTGGAGCCGGACCCGGCCGCCATCCTGGACGGCACCCGTCCTGCCGGCGTGAGGGCGAGGGAGGCTTCGCCGTCGCTGCTCTCCCGCTTGCAGTCGACCAGCAGGTAGAGCGAGTAGCCCTCGTCGCGGATCTTGCGCAAGGTCCGGCTCACCTCCGACGACTCCGAAATGGCGTCGGACAGCGCGCGGCGCAGATCCTTGAGCATCTGATGGAGCTTGTCGTCCAGCTCGAATCCTCCCGGCCCGATTCCCCGTTCCCCCCTCCCTGGTCTGTGGTGCCGACGGGCGGATTATGGGCCGCCCGCCGCGGGGTGTCAAACCGCAGGAAGGGGCAACAAAGCGAGTGTCAACCGGCATTCCCAGGCCGGCGCGCGGCGCTCTCCCGTGGTACCCTAACGGGCTTCCACCGCCTCCCGGAGATCGTCGTCCGTATGGAGCCGAGCCCAGCGAAGCCGCTCACCCCCAGAGAGAACCGCGAGAGCCCGTCCCGCTCCTCCACGGACGAGCTCCGCGCCTGGCTCGCCGCGACCGGCCATCCGGTGGCGGCCCTGACGCCGCTCGACGGCGACGTCTCCCCCCGGCGCTACTCACGCCTCACCCTCGCCGTGGGGACGACGGCGATCCTCGCCACCTACCCGGAAGAGGTCGGCGCCACCTGCCCGCGCTTCCTCGCCACCACCGCGCTTTTGGAAGGCGCCGGGGTGCGGGTGCCGCGGGTGCTCGCCGCCGACTGCGACAAGGGCGCCATGCTGCTCGAAGACCTGGGACCGCGCACCCTGGCCGACTGGGCGCTCGCCACCCGCCCGCCGTGGAGCGAGCTCACCCCCTATTTCGCCGACGCCCTGGCCCAGGCGCGGCAGATCGCCGCCCTGCCGCCCGAGCGCGTGGCGGAGCTGTCGCCACCGCTCGGCCGCGAGCTGCTGGAGAAGGAATTGCGCCAGACCTGGGACCTCTTCCTCGTGCCCCGCGGCCTGGCCGGTGGAGAGGCGGGAAGCCCGGAGGCGGCGGCGCTCGCAAGCCTCCTCGCCGAGCTCTGCGCCCGGCTCGCCGCCGACCCGGCCGTCCCCTGCCACCGCGACTTCATGGCGCGCAACCTCATGCCCCTGCACGACTCCAGCGAGCCCGGCGACCGTCCGCGGGTCTGCGTGCTCGACCACCAGGACCTCCGCTTAGGTCCGCCGGCCTACGACCTGGCCTCGCTCCTGAACGACACCCTCTTTCCCACTCCCGAGGTCGAGGCGGCCTTCCTCGCCGAGCTGGCCCCGAGCCCCGAGGCGCGCCTGCGCTACCACCGGGCGGCCGCCCAGCGGACGCTGAAGGCGGTGGGCACCTACGCCGCTTTCGCCCGCCGCGGCGCCACCCGGCACCTGCCGCTCATCCCGCCCACCCTCGGCCGCTGCCTCGGCCACCTGGAGCGCCTCCCCGAGGCCGCCGCCCTGGTCCCCCGCCTGGCCCGGCTCTGGCGCGACACCATCGCGGGTACGGCTCCCGCCCCGTAACGGATGCGACCGAGGAGAGCCTCTTGCCTTAGAGTTCGATAGAATTTTCCGCTCAGGAGGGGTATCGACATGACCGACCTTCGTCAGCAGGATGATTCCTTGCAGCCTGACGACAAGCGGCTCGAAGCCAACCATCCGGAGGCGTGGGCGCCGGCGCTCCTTCTCGAGCTGATCGAATTCGGCCCCGGCGGGATCTCCAACCAAGGCAAGATCTGGGCGCAGTGGGCGCGGGATCAATTCCGGCCGGACAGCTACCAGGGCGCCGGCAGCTGGAACTGGCAGCACATGATCGGCGCCAGTCTCCTCTGGCTCGATCCCGGGACGGAGGTCTCCTTCCTGGGGCAGAAGCTCACCATCCTCGACTGGTGGAGCGAGCTGCTGGCGGCCCAGGTGGGACGGCAGCCGCTGGCCGACTCGATCTTCAGCCGGTTCGGCGGCACCGAGACACTGAGCAGCACCTACGAAGAGTTTCGCGCCGGGTCGGTCGCCAGCCTGCGCCTCCTCGCCCTGCGCTTCCCGCAGAACCCCCAGTCGAAGGAGGTCCTGGCTCAGACCGCCGAGTACAACGAGATCCTCTGCTGTCTGCTGGCCCTGGGCGCGGCCCCCTGGTGGGATCGCGACAACCATACCGGTGCCAAGAAGCAGCCGTACTACACCGGCCCGACCGTCAGCCCGGTCGGCGAGCGGTCGACGCCCGCCCACGCCTACCAGTCGGACCTCGGTCCCTTCCTCGCCCTGGCGGTCGGTCTCCCGCTCGACGTCTCCAAGCGCGAGGACTGGCCCATGGAGGTCTGCCGGAAGGTCGCCGCCCTCGACCCCACCCTCGGGGTCGACCCGGCGCTCGCGGCGGCCTGCCGCAACGTGGTCGCGGGCGACGGCAGCGCCGTCGCCACGGTCGTCGGCCGCCTGCAGAAGGTGACTCTCCTGTCGCCCGTCGAGTGGACCCGTTGGCCCGAGGGGGTCCTCGTCACCAGCGGTCCGCGCCTCAACGGCAACACCCCGAAGATCTTCTGGAGCTTCGCCGACCGCGCCAGCCAGACGATGCAGATCGGTTTCCCCTGGCAGGGCGGACGCGGCAAAGGTGCCAGCAAGGCCGCGGGCTCCTGCGAGATCCTCAAGCGGGACGACGGCAGGCCCTTTGTCGTCGCCAAGGCCCAGGAGGGGCTCGACGCAGAGCACGACCTGCCGGCCGGCCCGCCGATCTACCATGCGATCGGCGATGCCTCCGGGGTCCGGCTGGTGTGAGAGCCTGTGAAAAAATTGGGTCGCACGCGGAGATTCCTGTAGAGACGCCCCGGGCGCTATCGAAATCCTTGCCGTTACCGCGCCGTCGGGGCGTCTCCAACGCTGCCGAGATCTCAGGCGTCCGAGGCCTGCGGAGACGCCCCGACGGCGGTGGTCCCGGGGAGGTCCCGGACGGCGGCTGGGGGCGTCTCTACGAAGGCCTGTGAGGTAGGGGGCTTTTCACCGCCTCAAAGGGCGGGCTACTTGGCCGGCCCGCCCTTGGCGCTCTTCTTGTTGCGTCCCCGGGGTCGGCGGGCCTTCAGCCCGAACTCCCCCAGCCGTTGGTTGTCGACGCCGTATTCGGCCTTGAGGGCAAGGGTCAGCCGGCCGCGCAGCCTCTCCCCCTCGCGGGCGGTCTCCTCGAGACGCTGGAGGGCCTCGTTGAGGCGGACCCTGAGCTCGATGGCCTCGCCCTCCAGCTTACGGGAGTCGGCGATCTTGCGGACGAGCTCGCCGTGTGGCACTCTCAGGTACGGCAACCGATCGAGGAGGCCCCCGAGGCGGCCGGTCATCTCCTCCCACTGAATTCTCTTCCGGTCGATCGCGGTCCGGTACGAGCGCATCGGCTCCTCCTCAAGGGTCCCTCGGCAGCGGCGAATCGCGTTGCCCCGGAAGGGTATCACCCTTCCCCAGGAGGGAGGACTGAAACCCTCCCAGGGAACCCCCAAGCCCCACCAGGGATCACCATTTCCCCCGGAGGGCATCTTCTTTCCCCCGGAGGGTACCTCCTTTCCCCAACAGGGATCGCTCAAGTACAGACAGGGAATCGGCAAGCCCCGAGAGGGATACGGCTCTCCCTGAGAGGGATTGTCGATTCCCCGCCAGGGAAGCACTGCAAAAGCCTCTCGAGATGCTTTTGAACGCCGTTTCCGTCGATTCCAGCCACCACCAATCCATTTCCGGTCGCCACGGATGTCCTCAAAGCGAGGGCAAATGGATTTCGCGCCGCTCGGCGGGCTCTCGAAACGGCTCCGCGCGGATTCTTTCCGGGTCCGGGTGCATTTCTTCTGGCTCGAATTCGATTCGAGAGCCTT
>Ga0137403_10001845_pt1 | contig 26348 bp, 20 predicted proteins | sample CZOMad2_1_16fung_FD_122057 | JGI IMG/M metagenome (GOLD analysis project Ga0137403, IMG submission 122057) | Vadose zone soil fungal communities from Angelo Coast Range Reserve, California, USA - CZOMad2_1_16fungal (Hybrid Assembly) | ecosystem: Environmental > Terrestrial > Soil > Vadose zone... | reverse complement strand
ACCGGCGGCGCCAGCCCCGAGCAGCGGGCAGCGATCGCGGCCCAGGCCCGGGCGGTGGGTGCAACAGAGCACCACGAGATCGACGCCCGGGCCGCCGTGTTCGATCGGTTCGTGCGGTTCCTCATCCAGGGGAACGTGCTCCGGGGGGAAGTCTATCCGCTGAGCGTGGCCGCCGAGCGCACCCAGCAGGCGCTCTCGGTGGTCGAGGCGGCGCGGGCCATCGGGGCCCGCGCCGTGGCACACGGATCCACCGGCGCCGGCAACGATCAAGTGCGGTTCGACGTCGCGCTCCGGGTGCTCGCGCCCGACCTCGAGATCGTGACGCCCATCCGCGATCTCGGCGTGACCCGCGATCAGGCCATCGCTTATCTCACCGAACACAACCTCCCGGTCCCGGCCAAAGCCGGAGCCTACTCGATCAACCGCGGGCTCTGGGGCACCACCTGGGGCGGCGGCTGGACCCACGATACCTGGGCCGGACCGCCGGACGAGCTGCTCGAGGCGCCGGCCACGGCACCGGCCCCCCGGGAGATCGTGGTGGGCTGGGCCTGCGGTCTGCCGGTCGCGCTCGATGGCGCGGCGCTGGAGGGACCCCCGCTGGTGGAGCGGCTCAACGAGCTTGCGGAGGCCTATGGCTTCGGCCGTGGCATCCATGTGGGCGAGACCGCGCTCGGCATCAAGGGACGGATCGGCTTCGAGGCCGGCGCCGCGCTGGTGCTCATCGCGGCGCACCGGGAGCTCGAGAAGCTGGTGCTCACCAAGTGGCAGGGTTTCTGGAAGGACCAGCTGGCCCGCTTCTACGGCGACCGGCTGCACGAGGGCCAGTATTTCGACCCCGCGCTGCGCGACATCGAGGCGCTCATCACCAGCTCCCAGTTCCGGGTGACCGGCGAGACCCGGGTGCTGCTCGCTCCGGGCCGGTTCCAGGTAGTTGGGACCCGGAGCCCGCACTCGATGATGGACCGCAGCGTCGCCACGTACGGCGAGGAAAACCGGCTGTGGACCGGCGACGAGGCGCGGGCGTACGCCCGCATCGCGGCGATTCCCGCGCTCCTCGCGGCACGGGCCGGCGACAGAAGTTGAACCGCAGAGGGCGCAGAGGACGCAGAGAGAATCACCAACTGTTGTTCTTTCTGCGCCCTCCGTGCCTCTGCGGTTGATTCTCATGAACAGGAGCCTGCGATGGTCGTCACCACCCGCGTGAAGCTGGATCGGATCTCGTCGTCGACCCGCAATGCGCATCTGGGGCCGGAGGTCATCGTCGGCGATCAGATCATCCCGGCCGAGGGCTACGTGCTCGCGGTGCGGATCCTCGAGGACAAGTCCACCTACAACACCATCGAAGACGTGGGCGGACGAATGGTCTCGCTTCGGGCCGGCGACGTGCTGGCAGGTACTCTGGGGACTCGCCGCGCTCTGCGGGGGTATGCCGGCGTGGTGCCGCCCACCATCACACCGGGCGACCTGCTGCAGGTGCTCAACCTGGGCGGCATCCTGGGCCGCTGCACGTCGGTGAACCCGGACATCGGCCCGCCGTTCCAGGGCGAGGTCCTCGGTGCGATCCTGACATTCCCCGAGCTGGGCGATCGCATCGGCCGGCCGGCGCACATCAGGGATCTCGCCGTCCCGCCGGCCGACCGGCTGGACAGCGCGGTGCCGGTGGTCTATGTCGCGGGCACCTGCATGAATGCAGGGAAAACGGTGGCGGCAACCGAGCTGGTGCGGGGCCTCACGCGCTCGGGCCTCCGGGTTGGGGCGGCAAAGCTCACCGGGGTCTCGCTCATGCGCGACGCGCTCGCCATGCAGGACGCCGGCGCGATCACCGCGCTCACGTTCAACGACGTCGGCGTCGCGAGCACTCACGCCGGCGTCACCGTGGCCACCGCCAAAGGCATCTTCAACCGGCTGGCGCAGGCCAAGCCGGACGTCATCGTGGCCGAGCTGGGCGATGGCATTCTGGGCGAGTATGGGGTGCAGGACATCCTGCACGACGAGGAGCTCATGCGGATGGGCGCGGCCTACGTGATGGCGGCCCCGGATCCGGTGGCTTGCTGGGGCGCGGCCGAGCTCATGCGGCGGGAGTACCGTCTGCCGATCACCGCCATCACCGGGCCGGCCACGGACAACGAGGTGGGCACCGTGTACATCACTGCCGAGCTCGGATTGGCGGCCCACAACGCCCGGATGGATGCGACGGGACTGGTCGCGGCCGTGCGTGAGGCGCTGGAGGCGTGGGCGGACGGGAGCAGGCGGGAGCAGGCGGGAGCAGGCGGGAGCGGACGGGAGCAGACGGGAGCAGGCGGGAGCAGGCGGGAGCAGACGGGAGCGGAGCCCGCTCGCGACCGTTCCCCCCAGTTCCCGCCCGCTCCCGCCCCGAGCCGATGAAGGTTGCGGTCGTCGGCGCCGCCGGCTTTGCCGGCGGCGAGCTCCTGCGCCTTCTGCTTCAGCACCCGCAGGTTTCGGAGTGCGTCGCGACCAGCCGAAGCCAGGCGGGCCAGCCGATCGCCGACACCCATCCCGCGCTGGCGACGTTGTCCGAGGCCCGATTCTCGGGGCAGGGTCCCGGCGAGATCGCTCGGGGACGGGACGTGGTGTTCCTCTGCCTCGAGCACGGAGAGACCGCCCGGGTAGCAGGGGAGGTGCTGGACGCGGGGCCCGGCCTGGTGGTGGATCTCGCGGCGGATTTCCGGACCGCCGACCTGAGGCTCTACGAGCGCTACTACGGCGCGCACGCGGCGCCCGAGCTGGTGCCCCGATTCGTCTATGGGCTGGCCGACGTCCTGGGAGACCAGCTGCGGGGTGCGCGTGCGATCGCGGCGCCCGGCTGCTTCGCGACGGCCGCGGAGCTCGCGCTCTACCCGCTGGCCGGTCTGCCGCTCGAGGCGCCCCCCGCGCTCTTTGCGGTGACCGGTTCGAGCGGGGCGGGGGCGCAGCTCAGACCCACGACCCATCACCCCGTGCGGGCTCACAATCTCTTCGCCTATTCGGTACTGGGCCATCGCCACGAAGCGGAGATTCTGGTCCGCTGGCGCGAGTGGACCGGGCGACCCGATGCGACCGCGCGCCTGATGACCCACGCGGGCCCGTTCGTGCGGGGGATCCATCTGACACTGCACGCCTGGGTGGAGGACGGGAGCAGGCGGGAGCGGGCGGGAGCAGGTGGGAGCAGACGGGAAGAGACGGGGGCGGACGGGAGCGTGGCTGAGCTGTTCCGCCGGGCCTATGCGGGTCGGCCGTTCGTACGCGTGCTCGACCGGCCGCCGGAGCTAACCCACGTGGTGGGGACGAACTACGCCCTGGTGCATCCGGCCGAGACCGAGGGCCGTAACGAGATACAGGTGATGATCGTGATCGACAACCTCGTGAAGGGGGCCGGCGGCCAGGCAATCCAGGCGATGAACCTCGCGCTGGGTTTGCCGGAGACCGAAGGACTCCAGGGTGGAGGCATCTTTCCATGTTGACGGACCAGCGGACCGGCGGGCAGGCGGGCGGCCCCTCCGCCCTCCTGCCGGTGTACGCTCAGATGCCCGTCCGGCCGGTGACCGGCCGGGGCTCCTGGATCACCGACGAGGACGGACTCCGATGGCTCGACGCCTACGGCGGTCACGCTGTCGCTGCCACCGGCCACTGCCACCCGCACGTGGTACAGGCGATTGCGGATCAGGCGGCGAAGCTGCTCTTCTACTCGACCGCGGTCCCTCATCCCAACCGGGAACGTCTGGCTGAGCGGCTCGCGGCGCTCTGCCCCGCGCCGCTGGCCCAGGTATTCTTTTGCAACTCGGGCGCCGAGGCCAATGAAAACGCGTTGGGCCTGGCGCGGCGCCATACCGGGCGGCGGGCCATCGTCTCGCTTCGCGGCGGCTGGCACGGGCGCACAGCGGCTACGCTCGCCGTTACCGACGGGGTCAAGTACGAAGAGGCCGCGACCCGGGCCGGCGTGCCGCTCTCGCGCAAGCTCGCGGTAGACGACGTCGCCGAGCTCGAGGCAGCGATCGACGACACGGTGGCCGCGCTCATCATGGAGCCGGTGCAGGGCCTCGCGGGCGCGCGCGACCTGAGCGTCGAGTTCGTGCGCGCCGCCCGGCGGATCTGCGATCGTCACGGCGCCTTGCTGATCTTCGATGAGGTCCAGTGCGGAGTGGGGCGCTGCGGGGCGTTCACCGCGGCCGAGGCTTACGGCGTGGTCCCCGATCTCCTCACGCTCGCCAAGGGACTGGCGTCAGGGCTCCCCATCGGCGCCGTGGTCACCACGGCGGCAATCGGAGAGCGGCTTGCCCTCGGCGACCTGGGCAGCACCTTCGGCGGCGGGCCGGTTCCCTGCGCCGCCGCTCTCGCGACTCTGGACGTGATCGAACGGGAGGGTCTCATCGCCAACGCGGTCGAGGTGGGCGACTACCTGCGGGCCGGTGCGCTCGCCCTGGGCATTGCCGGCGCCAGCGGCCGAGGACTGCTGATCGGCCTCCGCCTCGGCCGGGCGGCCGTGCCGGTGCAGCGAGCGCTGTTCGAGCGCCGGGTGCTCACCGGCACGGCGACCGATCCCGAGGTGCTCCGCCTCATGCCCCCGCTGTCCTTCGACCGCCGGGAAGCCGACCTGCTGCTGAGCGCGTTGCGCGAGGTGCTCGAGTGACCAAGCGCGACTTTCTGGCGATGGAAGAGTGGAGCGCCGACGCCATCGACCGGCTCTTCACGCTCGCCGGGCGGGTCAAGCGGGGTGAGATCACGGGCGGGCTCGAGCGCAAGGTGCTCGCCATGGTCTTCATGGATCCGAGCCTCCGAACCCGCACCAGCTTCGAGACCGCCATGTTCCTCCACGGCGGTCACGCGGTGGTGCTCGAGCCGGGCAAAGGCAGCTGGAGTCTCGAGACCCAACCGGGCGCCGTCATGGACGGCGCAACCGTCGAGCACATCATCGAAGCGGCCCGCGTGCTCGCCCGCTACGCCGACGCCATCGCGGTGCGGGCGTTTCCCCGGGGCGACGAATGGGCCGTGGCGCGCCGGGACGACGTGATCCGGGACTTCGCGCGGTACTCGGACCGGCCGGTGATCAACCTGGAGTCCACCCGCCGCCACCCCTGCCAGGGCCTCGCCGACGCGCTGACGCTGCGGGAGAAGCTGGGTCAGACCGAGGGCAAGCGATTCGTCCTGACCTGGACCTGGCACCCGCGTGCGCTGCCCACCGCGGTGCCGGCCAGCGCGGCCATCGCGGCCGCATCGCTCGGCATGGAGATCGCCATTGCCCGGCCCGACGGATACGAGCTCGACCCCGAGGACACCGCGCTCATCCGCCGACTCACTCAGGAGCGCGGCGGGGAGTTCGTCCACATCATCAACGACCCCGACGAGGCCCTGGTCGGCGCCGACGCGGTCTACGCCAAATCGTGGGGGGCCGTGCGTCTCTTCGGCAAGCCGGACGAGGAGCGAGAGCTGCGGGCGTCGCTGCGTGACTGGCGGGTGACCGAGCAGCGCGTGCGCTCGACCCGGGGCGGGAAGGGGATCGTGATGCATTGCCTGCCGGTGCGGCGCAACGTCGAGATCGACGACGCGGTGCTGGACGGTCCGCACTCGGTGGTGGTGGACCAGGCCGAGAACCGGCTTCACGTCCAGCGGGCGCTGTTATTGGAGCTGATAGGAGAACGGCGTGAAAAGTAAAAAGTAAAAAGGCGCCTCCGATGCGAGCGAAGCCCCCTCTTCACTTTTCACTTTTTACGCTGTTTCCTGGAGCGAGGAATGTCGATCGACACGACCAAAGGCATTGCTGGGTTGAAAGGCGCTCTCCGCTACGTGCGGGCCTACCGCGACCACGTCTTCGTGGTCAAGCTGGGCGGCGACGTGCTGAGCGATCCCGGCGTGCGGGACCAGGTGGCCGGGCAGCTCGCGCTGCTCAGCTCGCTCAGCATCCGTCTGGTCGTGGTGCACGGCGGCGGCCCCCAGGCGACCGCGCTGAGCCGCCGGCTCGGCCAGGAGCCCCGCATCGTCGCCGGCCGGCGGGTCACCGACGAGGCGGCGCTCGAGGTCGCCAAGATGGTGTATGCGGGCCAGCTCAACGTGGATCTCCTCGCGGCGCTGCGGGAGCACAAGATCCAGGCGGTCGGCCTCTCCGGTATCGACGCGGATCTCCTGACCGCGCATCGGCGGCCGCCGGTCTCGGTGGTGGACGACGACGGCCGCACGGTCCAGGTGGACTACGGGCACGTGGGCGACATCGACCGGGTGGATCCGCGGGTCCTGGTCACCCTGGTGGAGGCGCGGTTCGTTCCCGTCGTCGCCAGCCTGGCGGGCGACGACGACGGCGAGGTCTACAACGTGAACGCCGACACGGTCGCCGAGTCGCTGGCCGTGGCGCTTCGGGCCCAGAAGCTAATCTTCCTCACCGGCGCGCCCGGTGTGCTCCGCGACCGCACCGACCCCGCCACCCTCGTCACTTTCGCCGATCCCGACGACCTTGCGGGCCTCATGGCGAGCGGCGCGCTCGCCGGCGGCATGCGGCCCAAGGTAGAAGCCTGCATCCGCGCCGCCACCGGCGGCGTCGAGCGCACCCACATCATCGACGGCCGCGCCCCCGATGCCCTGTTGCTCGAGGTCTTCACCGGGGCCGGCTGCGGAACCATGATCGTCGGGCGGAAGGAGAAGGCAACCTACCTGGGAGTGGACCTTGCCGGGTGAGGTCGAGCTCCTGGAGGAGCTGGTCGCCATTCCCTCGGTCAGCGGCGGCGAGCGCACCATCGCGGAGTTCGTCGAACAGACGGTTCGGGGCTGGGGGCTCGACGTGGTTCGGGACGAGACCTCGGTACGGGTCGAAGTGAGCGGCTTCGGGCAGGGGCAGACGCTCGCGCTGGTTTCCCATCTCGATACGGTGCCGCCCGGCGCCGGCTGGACCCGCGATCCGTTCACGCCGGCGATCGAAGGCACCCGTCTCTTCGGCCGCGGCTCGACTGATGCCAAGGCCTCGGTCGCCGCCATGCTCTGGGCCGCTCGCGACCTGGCCGAGGGGGGTCGGGTGGACGCCGGGCGGTTGCTCGTGGTGCTGGGGTACGGCGAAGAGACCAAGAACACCTCGATGGAAGAGGCGGTCGGCCGACTTGGCCGGCTGGATGCCGCCGTGATCGGCGAGCCGACCAATCTCGATATCGCTATTGCCCAGCGCGGTCTCATGATGGTGGACCTCATCGCGGAAGGCGATCAGCGCCATGCCGGCTACGCCGCGAGCGATGGGGAGTTCACCAACGCGGTCACCGTGCTGGCGCAGGATCTCCTCAAGCTCCCCGCGCTCTTCGACGATCGGCCCCACCCGACGCTCGGCCTGGCGACGGCCACCGCGACGATGCTCGAGGCGGGCGTGAGCCGGAACGTCACGCCACCGGTTGCCAAGGCCGTGCTCGACGTGCGGAGCACGCCGGCCTGGACTCACGATGAGCTGACCGAGCGTTTGCGAGAATCGCTCGGGTCCGAGGTGCTGGTGACGTCGCGCCGGCTGGTGCCATGCGAGACGCCGCCCGGCTCGCGACTGCTCGCCGCGGCGCGAACCATCCGGCCCGACGCTAAGGAGTTCGGCAGTCCCACCTGCTCCGACTGGGTTTTTGTGCGCGACCGGGACGCGATCAAATGTGGGCCCGGCACCAGTCGGCGCTCTCACACGCCGGACGAGTTCGTGGATCTCCCCGAGGTTACATCCGCCCGCGGCTTCTACGCGGCGCTGGCCCGGATCTACCTGGCCGGCGGATGAGCGACAACGCTGCGAGGCCTCGGATCCTCTGGTCGCCGGCGGCGGACCTCGACCGGCGCATGCTCGACTACACCGTGGGCGATGACCGGGCCTGGGATGCACGGCTCCTGCCGTGGGACGTGCTGGGCAGCCTGGGGCACGTCGAGGGGCTCCGCGCGGCCCGGCTGCTCTCGAATGGGGACCACGCTCGGCTCCGGGCGAGTCTCCGGGCGGCGCTCGGCGCGATCGGGCGCGGGCGGCTCGGTATCGGTCGCCAACACGAGGATGTGCATTCCGCCGTAGAGGACTGGGTCACCAGGCGCGCGCCGGGGCTCGGGGAGCGGCTCCACGCCGGCCGGTCAAGAAACGACCAGATCGCCTGCGATCTGCGCCTGTATCTCAAAGACGCCTTGCTCCACCTCCACGACGGCACGCTCGCTCTGGCCGATGCGCTGCTCGGTTTTGCGGCCGGTCATCGCACCGCGCTCTGGCCCGGCTACACCCATCAGCGACGCGCGATGCCGTCGTCGGGGGGCCTCTGGGCCCTGGCCTTTGCCGAAGGCCTGCTCGACACGGCCGAGACCTTACCTGCGCTGTGGGCGACGGTCGATCGATCGCCGCTCGGCAGCGCCGCCGGCTATGGCGCGCCGCTCCCCCTTCGCCGTGAGCTGGTGGCGCGCGTGCTCGGCTTCGCGGGGCCGGAGCATGCGGTGACGGCGGTGCAGAATGGCCGGGGCAAGCTGGAAGCTGCGGTGCTGTTCTGGTGCACCCAGGTAGGACACGACGTCGGGAAGCTGGCCCAGGACGTCGTGCTGCTGAGCGCCGAAGAGTTCGGCTTCCTCGTCATCCCGCCCGGGCTCGCCACCGGATCGAGCATGATGCCGCACAAGCGGAACCCCGATCTGTTCGAGCTGACCCGGGGCCGGGCGGCGGCGCTCGAGGGCGATCTCGCGGCCGTGCTGCACCTCAAGTCGAAGCTGCCGAGCGGATACCATCGAGACTTTCAATTGCTGAAGGAGCCGCTCTTCCGCGGGCTCGACCGGACGGCGGAGATGCTGGCCATGATGGCGCATGCCGTGCCGCGGCTCCAGGTCGATCGCGCCCGCGCGGAGGCGGCGCTCCGGGGGGGGGCGCTGGCGACCGACGAAGTGATGCGCCGGGTGGAGCTAGGCCGGGCGTTTCGGCTGGCGTACCGCGAGGTCGCCGACGAGATCCGCGGCGGCCGGGAGCCCGCCGAGCCCACACGGGCGGAGATAGTGGCGCGCCGCCGGGCCACCGGTAACCTCGGCAACCTCGGCCTCCCCGCCGTCCGGGCACGACTCCGCCGCGCTCGCCGCTGGGGCGCTCGCGAACGACGTCGGTTCGACTCGGCCATCGCGCGGCTCGCTGGGCGCCGTTCGGCCAGACCGGGGAGGCGGCCGGCGAAGGGAGGCCGATGACGGCGGAGCGAAAGAAGCGACATCTCCGGATTCTGGAGCTCATCAGCACGCGCGCGGTGCGCACCCAGGAAGAGCTCGCGGAGATGCTGGCGGCCGACGGTTGGGAGGTCACCCAGTCATCGGTGAGTCGCGACATCGCAGCGCTGAGGCTGGTCAAGTCGGATGGGGCGTACCGGCGCCCGCCCAGCCGGCACTCTGCGGCCAATCCCGACGAGCAGCGGATCGCGGAGGGCGTGCTCTCTTGGGATACTGCCGGCGAGACCCTGGTCGTAGTTCACACCGCGCCGGGGGAGGCCAACCGGGTGGCGGTCGCGATGGACCGGCTGGCCTGGCCCGAAGTGGTGGGGACCATCGCCGGCGACGACACGATCTTCGTCGCCGTGCGGCATCTGGGGGCGCAGCACAAGGTGCTGCGCGCCATCCGGAAACTCCAGGCCGTCCGCTAACGAGCAAGACGGGGAAGAATGAGAAGGGCGGCTCGATGAGCCGCCCTTGTCATAGCACTTCTAAAGGCTGGTGATCGCGGCTACAGGGGCGGCGGCCCCGGCGGCGCCGGCAGCGTCTGGATTTCTGCGGTCGGGTTGTAAATGAACACGTTCGACCCCGAGCAGCCACCGTCGCCCGGTACAGTTCCATTCTTGACGTTGAAGAGGCCGGTCACCAAGGCCGCAAAGCTAGTGCTCTTCGCTCCTTGCCCACCACCATTGATTGTTTTCGCCACCTCCGCCAACGTCTTGTACGTCAGCGTGTAACCGCCAGCCTTGTTCAAGTACGCGTGCGTGAAGGTGGCCTTCCCGGTTGCATCCGTGTAAGCCCAGTTGTTGCACACCACGACTTTGACGCCCTGGTTGTTGAGCGCCTCGAGCCACACGAAGCCTGCGTTCTGTCCGAACCGCGTACCGGCGGCGCTGGTCGGGGTCACCGAGAGCAGCTGGCTCTGGCCGTCCTTCAGGAACACGCCTACCTGGTTTGTCTGCTTGTCGGGCTTTGACACGTTCGTGAACTTCAGCGTGCCAAGGCCAACCACCGCCCAGGGGCTCAACGAGCTCCCCTTGGTGCTGCTGCCCGTGCCCGCGAGGGCGTAGGCCGGCTGGGGGGTAAAGAAGGAGCGCAGCTTCGCGAGCGCCGAGGTGGGCGACCGGCGTAGGTATGCAGTGAACCCGCTCGGGCACGTGAACACCTGCGAGGACGCGAGAATAGCAGCGGTTGCCCCGGAGTCGTGTTGGACGAATCCGACCTGATCATCATCGGTGACGCATTCAGTAATCTGAATACCGGGCCCCGCCGGGTTCGTGGCCGTAAAGACTTCCTGCGGGGTCGCATTCCACGCGAACACCGGGCTGGGCCCCCCAGTGTTCAGCAGGATATCGCCTGTAAAGTGAGCGGTGTCGGCCGGCTGACCCCAAATCAAGAAGAGATCCTTCGCCGTGCCGGATATCCGGGTCGCTGACGCACCCCCGGCCGTGGTAGTGTCTCTCTCCGCAACGGTCGCCCACGGGCCGCCCACGGGTGCGACAGTCCAGGTTCCATCATGGGTACTGAGCGGATCCGGATCCGTGGCCGTCCGGGCCCGAACACCAAAAGCGCCGCTGTCTCCCAGCGCCCGTTCGAAGGGGCCCGTCACCAGCGGCACGTCCATGCACGGGAAGAGATCGGTCACGAGCTTCGACCCCGCTGCCGCGGAAGTGCCCGCCTGTTTGGTGCTGGCTGCGATTGCCACCAACTGGATGATGCGGAACCCCGAGATGTTCACGCTGTTCGAATCCACCGGGGTCTGCTGCATGGTGGCGAGCAGCGCCGTCGCGACCGTGTTGGTGTCCTTGGTCGCCCCGCCGACGCTGGTGGGCCACTCCGCATCTATGTCCTTCTTGAGCTGGGTGTAGCTGCACGCCGGCTTTATGGCCGCTGCCAGATCAGGGGATGTCGGAGTCTCTGATTGGCGATCACTACACGCGGCCAAGCCTACCACGCCGACCGCGACGAACAGGAAAGACCTTCGGCCCCGCATGCAGAACTCCCCAGCGGAAATGAGCCCGCTTGTGCCGGTCGCGCCTGTTAAGGAATGGATGAAGTCGGACCGAAGTTATGCCCGACCTGGCTGGTGTCAACTAGTTGGTGCCTCGCTTCTGGTCTGCAGTCACAGAGCCCGGCACCGGTCTACGTGCCTCTTTCAACCATAAGTCGTTGAGAATGAACGCGATGACTTAGATCGAGCCGCGGCTCATCGGCCGACCAGCGTCTTCCACCGCGCGTCGTCGTGCAGGGGCTTCAGCTCCCACGTCTCCTCGTCCGAGGCGAAGGAGTCCCGCTCCTTCGGATTGCTTGCCAGGTAGGTGCTGAGCAGCCGGAAAGCTTCGTCCTTGTCGCCCAGAGCGACGCGGAGCACCGCTTCGTAGTAAGCGAGCTCGCGCGTCGGGTCGACCGTCGCGTCGCCCCGGGAGTGGACTCCGAGGCTGCGGGCGCTGTCGGCCAATCCTGCCCGTGCAAGGGCGAGCGCCACAAACATGCGGGTCTTGAGCTCATTGAAGGGGCGGAGGCTCACCGGAGTCAGTTTCACGTACTGGTCATACAGCTGCCACACTGCCGACGCGTCCGGCTTGGCCCCCCGCATGCCGAGATACCAGATCTGACACTCGAGGAACCGTGCGTCATTCAGAAACCGGCGCTGTCCTTCGTCGCACCAGTGCTTGGCCTCCACAGCATCGTCGAGGTCATACGAAAAACCAAAGAGTCGCCAGACGGTTACGTTGGCCGTCTCCAAGTATGGATCGGCGTCATAGGCCCTAAGCGCCGCGAGCTTGGCCTCGGCCAGCGATCCGCCCGCCTTGTTCGGAATCAGATGGCTCAGCGTCGCCCAGGCGGAGGCCTGGGCTGAGTTCGCCGTCACCGCCGCACGGAGATCCTGCTCGGCGCTGTTCAGCAGTTTCGCCGCTTGGCTCGGGTCCGGGGCCCAGTTGTTCAGCCATTCCCAATATTGGAGCGTGCCGCGCAACTCGAGCGCGTCTGGATCATTAGGTCGAGGCTTGAGCGCCTCCTCCGCGTGTGCCAGCCCATCCCGGATCCGTTCCATGTGGTAGGACGCCGGCGCGGACCGCGCGAGTCGGGAGCGGCGATACTGAATCCATCCCCGGAGAACGGCCGGAGCCGGCCAGTCGTGGTCGAGTCTCTCCGTCTGCGCGAGCTGGGAATCCGCGGCTGCGTATTGCCGGCCCGCCGCCGCGGTATCGCCGGTGGTCATCAAGGTATCGGCTTCTTTGGCCGACGCCTGCGCCCGCTGGAATGCTTCCCATGCTTGCGGGTTCTTGGCATTGGCGCGGAGTTGCTGCACCTCGACTTCGTGGCCGAGTTCCTTGCGTAGGAAGACAGACACCTCGCGGGCGATGTCATCCTGGAGCGCGAAGAGCTCTTGCCTCGGACGCTCGAGCGTAGTGGTACCGAATTCGGTTCCAGTTGCAGGACTCACGAGCGCGACTGTCACCCGCAACCTGTCGCCGGATTGCGCCACGGTGCCTGAAACCAGTGTCCCCGCCTTTAGTGCCCGGCCGATGCTATCCGGCGCCACATTGCCCGTCTTGTAGGGCGCGACTCCGTTCCGGGAGACGACCTGCAATCCTTTGACCTGACTCAACTCGTGAATCAGAGCCTCGGTGAGGCCGTCCGCCAGGTATTGGAGAGAATCCGGGCCGCCGCGGCGCTGAAAATAGAGAACCGCGAGCCGATTGGGATCGGCACCTGCCGCGGACGCATCGGTCGTCCCGTGTGCAGGGCCCCATTTTCGCCAGGCGGCGGCGCCTGCTAGGGCGACAACTACAAGAGCGATTGCCGCCGCGCCCCACGGGAGCACCCGACGCCACCCGGGCTGACGCTGCACCCGCGCCCGCACGGCTTGGGTGGGCACCGGGCGCGCGCCGGTCCGCGTAGCCAGCCGGCCAATGTCGGCTTCGCGGAGCGCGTCGGCGAACGCCTTCATGGTGGGGAACCGATCCGCCGGGACCTTCTCCAGCGCCTGCAAGACGATCCCCTCGACGGCATCCGGAATCGACGTGCGCACGATCGTCAGCCTCGGCACCTGCTCCAGAGAGTGCCGCGCGAGGATGGCCATCGGCGTGGGGCCGGTGAACGGCGGCTGGCCGGCCAGGAGCTCGTACAGCACGCAACCCAGGCTGTACTGGTCCGCCCGGGCATCGATGTCGCTGCCCATGGCCTGTTCCGGGCTCATGTAGTAGGGCGTGCCGACCGCCATGCCGGTTTCGGTCAGCTTCGCCCCGCCCGCCTCGCTCAGCGCCTTGGCAATTCCGAAGTCGGCGACCAGCACGTGGCCGCCGGAGAGCATGATGTTCTCGGGCTTGATGTCACGGTGAATGACGTTTCGCCCGTGAGCATACTGCAGCGCGTCGGCCGCCTCACAGACCAGCCGGATCGCCTCCTCCACTCCGAGCTGCTTCTCCCGATCGAGCTTGTCCCGGAGACTTTCCCCCTCGACGAACGGCATGACGTAGTAGAGCAACCCGTCGGCGGCTCCGGAGTCGTACAACCCGAGGATGTGGGGATGCTGGAGCTGGGCGGCGACTTTGATTTCTCGATTGAAGCGGTCGGCACCGAGGGACGCGGAGAGCTCCGGGCGGAGCACCTTGATGGCAACGGGACGCTCGTGCCGCAGATCCTGGGCGAGGTAGACCGTGGCCATACCGCCCCGCCCGAGCTCGCGCTCCATGGCGTAGCGGTCCGCCAGCATCAATCGGAGCCGCTCCAGGGTGTCGCTTACCGCCGCGTCTTTCAACAACTGCCTCAATCGGGGGGTGACTCGATTATACCGACGGCGCGCCTTCGATGGCAGGAAGGGGGCTAACCGGCGACCGCGGCGGCTCCCAGCGCGGCCAGCATCTCCTCGGCCGAGGCCCATCGGGCCGAGGGTGCCTTGGCCAGCGCCCGGGCAATGGTCTCGGCCAGCGCGCGGGGGGCCTGGGGGCACACCGTCCGCAGATCGGGCGCCACGGCAGTGGCGTGCTGCTGGAGTACGAACATCGGGTTGGGATGGTGGAACGGCGGATGACCGGCGCAGGTCTCGAAGAGGACGCAGGCGGTGGCGTAGAGGTCGGTGCGGTGGTCGAGCCCCGGGTCGCCCCGGATCTGCTCCGGGCTCATGTAGGTGGCCGTGCCCAACGTCGTGCCGGACCGGGTCAGGCGGTCGCCGCCCGACACCTCGACCGCTCGCGCGATCCCGAAGTCGAGCAGAATGGCGCCCTCGGCGGTCAGCACGACGTTCTCGGGTTTCACGTCCCGGTGAATCACCCCGCGCGCGTGGGCATAGCCCAGCGCGCCGAGCACGTCGGCGGCGAGGCGCTTAACCTCTTCGAGCGGAAGCGGACCGGCGGTATCCAGCCGTTGGCGCAACGAGGGACCGTCCCCGTAGCTCATGGTGTAGTACACCACCCACCCCTCCTCGCCGGAGTCGAGCAGCCGCGCGATATGGGGGTGATTCAGCTTCCGGGCAAACTCGATCTCGCGCAGGAACCGGTCGGCGGCGACGCTCACCAGCAGCTCGGGGTGGAGCACCTTGAGCGCCACCACGGCCCCCTGCGGATCTCTCGCCCGGAACACCCGGGCCCCGCCGCCCCGCCCGATCTCCGCCTCGATCTTGTAGCGGGTGCCGAGGGCGCTCTGCACGGTGGCGAGAATGTCGCGGGCCATCACAGGAGCAGGTCGGAGCGAACTCGCTGGCGCACGCCCCACCACAGGGCGCCGAGCAGATTGGAGCGGCGGAGTCGCACGCTGGCTTCGCCGGTCACTCCCATCCGCCACGGTCCCCCGATAGCGATTCGCGCCCGCACCTCCACGCCCGGCTTGCCGGGGTCGAGTCCGGCGGCCGGGGACACATTCCGGACCACGGCCAGCACCGGCCGCCCGACGCTCGCATAGGTCACCAGGCTCACCGTCTGACCCGGCTGGACCAGGGTCGCGCCGGCGCCGGCGAGGGTGACCCGAACGTCGAGCGAATCGGCGTCGGCCACCGTTACCAACGTGTCCCCGCTCTCCACTCGCCGGCCCGTCAGCTGCTCCGGCCGGGCCGTGAGGACGTCGCCGTCGGCGCGGGCGCGAAGCACCAAGGCGCCGAGTCGGGCATCGATCTCGGCCAGTCGCGCCGACATCGTCTTGCGCTCAGCGTCCAGCTGCTCGGCGTCGGCGCCGCGTCCTTGGGCCCGGGCCCGGCTCTGCTCCACCATCAGCGAATCGACCGCCCGGGCTCGGGCAGCGCGCTCCTGCTCCAGCGCCAGGTCCTGGATTCGTATGAGAGCAGCACCCGCTGGGACCCGGGTGCCCTCGCGCGCCATGACCTGCCTGACGATGCCGCTGTCCGGGGCTACCAGCACGAGCGAGCGCGCCGGCATGGCCTTGAAGCCGCCGGTTACCGTGATCCACCGCGGCACCAGCAGCAGCACCAGGAGGAGCCCGGCCGCCGCGCCCAGTACCCGCCGGCGCCAGGGGCTCGTCCGCCACGCCGCGCGGTGAACCCGTATGGACATCGCTGCGGCTCGCGCCCATTCGGCGACCGGGGGCCATGCGAGTCGGAGGATGAGCAGCCCGACTAGCAACCCTCCGGTCGCGCCGAGAAGACTGCCCGCCCACCCGAGCACCAGCCCGGCCAAGAAGAAGAAGATTCCGGTGATATAGCAGGTCGCGAGCCCGCCGTAGATCAGGAACACCCGGCGCTCTCGATCGGTCGCCGGGGGCTCGCTTACCTCCAGCCGGAGAACGTGGTGCTTGACCGCCCACGACAGATAGCCGAAAGCGCGCTGGCGCAAGTTGGGGATCTCGAGCCAGTCGCTGAGGGCGAAGTAGCCGTCCAGCGGGATGAGCGGGTTCATGTTGGTCGCAATGGTGGTTACGCCGCCGATCAGCATCGTGGCCACGGCGAACTCGGACACCAGGGTGCCCGGCACCGCCGTCCACCACACCAGCGCCGCCAGGCCCGCGACGATGAACTGAATCCAGGATCCGGCGGCTGTCACCCAGATTCGGGCCCGAAGCTCGGGGAAAGTCCAGGCGTCGTTCACGTTGCAGTAGAAGGCGGGCTCGAAGTAGATGAGCATGAACCCCATCTCATGGACCTCGCCGCCAAAATACTTGCAGGTGTAGGCATGACCGAGCTCGTGGATGCCGATGACGGCCACGGTGGTGAGCCAGAAAATGGTGACCGTGCCGAGGGTGAGCGCGCTCGGAGCATATAGGGTCTTCACCGCCGTGCCGAAGGCCTGCCACGTCGCCGCGAGCACGAAGAAGTAGGTCGCGAAGAGCACGACCGACGCCGCGAGGAAGGGCGGGGTGAAGCACCACCGCAGCGCCGGCAGTGTGCGATTGAGAAACGCGTCCGGGTCGCCCGCCGACCAGCGCATCCGGAGAATTTCGCCGCGGAAGAAGGGGCGCCGGCGCCGCTGGAGCCGCTGGGCCCGCAGGCGCTCGAGCTCGAGCGTGGTCCGCTCCGCCAGCGACCGGTCCAGTAAACCCATGCCCGCAAGCTTGCGGGCGAACCCCTCCAGCGCGCCTACCGTGAGGCGATATCCCTCCTCGGCCAGCGTGGTGGCGATCTCTCCCAGGGTCCGGCCGTCGAACGACTGCAGGACGAGGGCTTCGACCGGTCGGAAGCGAAAGTATTTCTGCGTCGCCGGATCTTTGACGATGAAGGATTGCTCACCGCGGTAGACCTGCTCCACGAACCGAAGGTCGGCCCGGCACCGCGGCCGGAGGCTCACCGGCCCGGCCTCGTCAGCCGCTCTCCCGGCGCGAGGCCACTCACGACCTCCACCCGCCCGGCCCCCAGGTCCGCGCCCAGCGTGACCGCGCGGAGGGCCGTGTGCCCGTTTTCCCAGACCAGCGCGTATCCGTCTTCCCCAATTGCCTCCCGGGGCACGACGACGATCCGCCGCCGCTCCCGCCCGAGCCGTACACTCACGCTGGCGCCCGGGGCGAGCTGTGAGCCGGGGCCGACTTCGAGCACGACCTCGCGGGTCCCGCTCGCAGGGTCGATGGCCGGCGAGGCGCGCACCACTCTCGCCTTCGCGCTCGCTCCGGATGCGGCGATGACCTCGGCCGCGGCTCCGGGTCGCAGCTCCCCGGCTGTCTCGGGCACCCGCACCCGGGCAAGCAGCGGGTTCATCGCGGTTACCCGAAACAGCGTATCGCCCGGGGCGACCAGGCGCCGAGGCCGGGCGAGGCGCGAGGTGACGACGCCTCCGAACGGCGCGGTGATGCGGGTGAGCTCGAAATCCCTGCGCGCCTTCTTGAGGGCGAGCTCGGCCTGACGGTCCTGCATCTCGGCCTGCTCCGAGTCGGCCACCGTCGCCGCGCCCGACCGGGTGAGCTCGCGGGTGCGCCGCACCAGCCGCTCCGCGTTGGCGTAGGCATTCTCGGCCTGTCCGACCGCGATCTCCTGGTCCACGCTCTCGAGCTTGGTGAGCAGCTGCCCGGCCTCGACCCTGGTCCCGAGATCGGCCAGCACCGATTCCACCATCCCGGCCGACCGGGCAGCGACAACGGCATCGTACTCGACGTAGAGTTGCGATGGCAGCGCGATCGGCGCATCGACGGTCGCAGTGTCCGCGGTCAGCAGCGCCAGGCTGGTCACCGGCGTTTCGGCCTTAGCGGCCCTTGGCTCCTCGCCGCATCCGGTCGCCGCGAGCGCAACCCAGATGACGAAGAGCGCGTATCCGTCGTGTTTCATGACCACATCCTCCACCAGAGCAGCCGACCCTGGCGCACCGGCTGCCGCAGCAGCCGGCCCAGCACCGAGGCCTTAGCCGTGAGCACCCGCGCGTAGGCTGCCATCCCCGGCCGAAGCAATCCGTCCGGATTCGGGATCAGCGCCCGTACCGCGAAGCGAACCTGCCCCGCGCTGTCCCACGGCGCGGGCGCTATCGATGTCACCCGACCGGCGAACGTCCTCTGGGGCAGGGCATCTACTCGAAGTCGCACTTCCTGGCCCGGCGCGACGCGCTCGATGTCCTGCTGGTCCACCCCGAACTCGAGCTCGAGGGTGTCGGTACGCCCGACCGTGACGACCAGGTCGCCTTCCTCCAGCTTGGCCCCGAGGCGCTCGCCGGGTCGCGGCGTGAGGACCAGGCCCGAGACCGGCGACCGGATCAACGTCGCGGCCAGCCGCTCGTCGAGCACCGCGGCCTCCTGCCGGTAGGTCTCCGTCCGCATTCGCTGGAGGCGTTCTTCGGCCGGGTCACCCCGGCTTGCGGCCTGCGCAGCCCGGCGGTCGCTCTCGAGGGCCGCTGCCGCGGCGGCATCCCGCTGGGCTCGGAGCTCGGCATCCCGGAGCTGGAGCACCGGCGCGCCGCGGGCGACGGCGGATCCCTCGGTCACCAGCACCCGTTCGATGATTCCGGGCACCAGCGACCGAAGGTCGGTGCGGTAGGACGGCCGGAACAGGGGTGTGGTGCCGCTCACCCGCAGCGGCCACTGGATCAGGGTGAGCGCCACCAGCACAATGGCGCCGCCCAAGGCGTACAGCAGGCGCTTGCGGAGGGGAATCTCGAGGAACGCCCGTTTCCGCTCGGCGATCGCGCTGAACGCATCCACCAGCGGGACCTGGGCGTAGAGCTGCGCGTTGCGCAGCGCGACCGTGGTCTGGTTTGCCAGGATCGTCGCGAGCTCGCGCTGGGTCTCGGTGACAAAGTTGGGCGCGTGCGACTCGAACAGCAGAATGCCGACCACGCCCTCTTCGTCGGTGAGCGGGAGATACAGCCCGCTCACGATCTCATCGGCCTCGAGGTCGGGGCCGAAGATCGTGAGAAAGGTCCGCTCCGCATCGGTGGTGGACGCCGCGCGGTCGGAGAGGTAGAACGACTCGCCCCGGCCCGCCGCCCAGGCCGCGCGCACCGCGAGGTCCTGGAGCTTGGGGTCGTCCCGATCGACCTGCTCCTGCCCAGCGATCGCGCGGATGTCGCAATGACCCTTGTCGTACAGCGCGATTGCGCCGCGGTCGAACTGGAGCGCGCGCGCGGACAGATTCACGACCGACCGGAGCACCCGGTCGAGATCGAGGGTCGCGGTGATCTCGCGACTGATCTCGAGCAGCAGCGCCAGGTCGCGCGCCCGCTTGTCGGCGGTGTGGAGCTGGGCGTTCCGCAGAGCGATCGCGGCGCTGGCTGCCAGTCCCTCGAACAGCTCGCGGTCGCCGAGGTCGAAGACGCCATCGCCGGTCCGTTTTCCGGTGACTTGAATGGCGCCGACCGTCGTGCCCTGCGCGACCATGGGGGATGCCATCACGGTCGTGGCAACGGCATCGCCGGCGGTGTCCACGGCCGGGTCGAAGCGGGGGTCCTCCATTGCCCGGGTGACGACCGTGGTGCGCTGCTTCCTGGCCACGTCTCCGATGAACCCGGTGCCCACCGGCATCTCGGCACCGACCAGGCGCTGGCTGGCGCCTCCCATCGCCAGGCGACAGCGGAGCATGTCGCCTTCGGTGATCCAGAGGGAGCCGCCTTCCGCGCCCAGGGTTTCGAGCACGGTCTCGAAGACCCTGGGGAGGAGCTCGTCGAAATCGAGGCTGGAGTTGAAATCCTGGCCGATTCGCTGCAACAGCCGAAGGCGCTCCACCTCGCGGCGAAGCGCCTCGGCCGGCGTTGAAGCGGCGGCCGCTGACAGATCCTGCAATGACGATGTGTCCAGAGTGGGTGCGCCTCCCCGCTGCGGCGGGGACCGGCAGTAAGCGCTCCTAGCTTCGGTTAAGCTACGGGCGTGGACCAGAGGACGCTAGAGCGCGGCGCTGGAGGAGATAAGCGGGAGGCGGGGCCTGCCGGGTTGGCCGGCGGGCCCCGCCCCTTCGATGCCGTGAGCTCCGGACTTACTGGGGCTTGTGGGTAACGATGCCGGAGGGCGCGATGCGCTCCTCGAGCTCGGACACGCTCAGCTCGAGCGCTTCGGCGTTCTTCCCAGTGGCGTTCTTGATCTGGGTCTTCTGCTCCGGGGTAAGCTGAATCCGGACCTGCTCTTTGGGATTCGACATAGTGCCTCCGTAACGGGTGATGGCAGGTTGGCGCTACTGGTACATCATGGGGGCAATCCGCTCTTCCAGCTCGGTCACGCTGAGCTCGACCACTTCGGCATCCTTGCCGGTCACGTTCTTGACCAGCGTCTTCTGCTCCGGGGTGAGCTGGATGCGGACCTGCTCCTTCGGGTTCGACACGGTAGCTCCTTGGCGGGCCGCTGCTTTCGCAGGGACGGGTTCCAGCGCGGTCTAGCGCTGCTCGGCAGGGTAGAGCGAATTGGATCGAGTGACGGAGGCAATTTCACCGAGCACCGTGAAACCAGCGTGAATCGGCTCTTGCCCTGGCGTGAATCCGCGATAGCTTCGGGCTTCCCCCGTGGAGCACCGCTTGGCCCGCACCTCTCTGACGTTGCTCGGTTCCCCCGCTGCCGCGGTGGACGGGGCCCCAACCGGTGTGTCGCTCGGCGCCAAGCCCCTCGCCCTGCTGGCCTATCTCGCGCTGGAGCCCGGTCCGCAGCCACGCGAGCTGCTGGCGTCGCTGCTGTGGGGTGAGCACCCGGACGCCGCCGCCCGGGCCTCGCTACGACAGGCGGTCAAACAGCTGCGCCAGGTCGTGGGACCGCCGCTCAAGGTCACCCGGGACTCCGTTCAGCTGGACGGCCTGGTCGACTGCGACGTGCGGCGATTCCTCGTGGCCGCCGAGCGCGATCCTCCCGCCGCCGCGGCCTTCGAGGTCACCCACTTCCTGAGTGGCCTCGTCATCCGGAATTCCCCCGCCTTCGACGAATGGGTGGCGCGAAAGCGCGACGAGCTGCTCCGGCGCTTTCGCGAAGTGCTCGGGCAGCTGGCCCGGGCGGCGATGGCGAAGTGGCAGTGGCGCGACGCCATTGCCCACGCGGACCGGTGGCTTGCGGTAGAGCCGCTGTCGGACGAGCCGGCTCGGCTGCTGGTCGAAGCGCTGTACCTCTCGGGAGACCGGGCCGCCGCGTTGGCCCGCTTCGGCGACTTTCGCGCTCGACTGCAGGGCGAGCTCGGCGCGGCGCCGAGCCGGGCCCTGGTCCAGCTGGTCCGCCGGATCGAAGCCGATGCCGCCGCGCGGCCGGTCCGGCCGATCACCGACGAGTGGTACGTCCGGGTTCCGGCGTTCGAATGCCGGCTGATCGGCCGGGGCGGGGAGCTCGAGACGCTGCGAAAGGCCTGGCGCGGTGTACGGCGGGGGGGCGGGCGGGTGGTGCTCATCGAAGGCGAGGCGGGCGTCGGCAAATCACGGCTCGCGGATGAGTTCTTCCGCTGGGTCGGGGCCGAGACGGGGACCGTGCTTCGTGCGCGGGGCTACGACGCCCGGGCGGGCGTCCCGTACGGACCGGTGGTCGAAGCGCTGCGTCAGGCGCTCGACGCGCCGGGGCTCTCCGGAACCGATCCCGAATGGCTGGCCGAGGCCGCCCGGCTGCTGCCGGAGCTGCGGCAACGCTTCCGGGGGTTGGCGGATGTCACCCCACCGCCCTCGCCCGCTGACGCCTGGCGCCTGTTCGAGGCCGTCGCCCAACTGCTCCTCGCCATGGCCGCCGAGCAACCGGTGGCCCTGGCGATCGACGATCTTCAATGGTGCGACGGCGACAGCTGCAACCTGCTCCATTTTCTCACCCGCCGGCTGGAAGACGCGCCCGTCCTGTGGTGCGGCATGCTCACGCTCGGCGAGCTGCGCCGGGACGCGCCAGCGGCCCGGCTCTGCCGGGCGTTACGGGTCAAGCCCCGCACGACCGTCGTCACGCTCGCCGCGCTCAGCGAAGACGAGCTGTGGGACATGGTCCGGGAGATGGGTCACGTGACTGCTCCTACCGCCGGCCGCCGGCTGGCGAGCCGGCTGCACGAGGTGACCCGGGGCAACCCCTTCTACGTGGTCGAGCTGCTCAAGACTCTCTTTGCGCAGGGGTGGCTCACCACCGATCCCGCGTCGGGTGAGTGGCTGGCCGCTCCCGCAGCGCCCGACACCGGGGTGATGTCGATGTCGCCGACGGTACACGATGCCATCGCCGAGCGGATCGAAACCCTGCCGCCCGACCTGCACGACGTCCTGATCACGATCGCGGTCGCCGGCGGCGGGAGCAGCACCGACCTGCTGTCGCACATCCACGGCATCTCGCGGCTCCGGGCGGCGACCATCGCGGACGAGTTGACCGAGCGCCGCCTGGTCGAGGAGGAGAGCGCGACGTATCGCTGCACCCATCCGGTCATCGCACGGGTGGTGCAGGATGCGCTCACTACGTCCCGGCGGCGCGAGCTTCATCGCGCGATCGGGCGCACGCTCGAGCTCCTGGTCGAGGCCGAAGGGGCGACGAGTCTGCCCGGCGAGATTGCCCGCCACGCTGAGATCGGTGGCGATCGCGCCCTGGCGTACCGCGCGTCGATTCGGGCCAGCGGGGCCGCACGCCAGCGCTACGCGTACGAAGAGGCGTTGGCCTGGCTTGACTTGGCAGCGGGCACCGCCGCTGCAGGAGCGGAAACCGACGCCGTGAACCAATTGACTGCGGAGGTGCTGAGCGTGGCTGGTTGGCGCGAGGCGCCCGCGTCCACTCGGCGGCCCGAGCCGGGTCAGCACGAGATCGAGCGCCAGGACCTGGACCTGGCACTCCGGCCGAACTGATATCGGGACCGGGGGCAGGAAGCGAGCCACAGTCGGTGAGGCGGCCGCGCCTCTCTGGCGGATGGGGTTCCCCCACTGTACGATAAAGCTACCCCCAACAAATAGTGTGACCTCGGCGGGCGGGTGGGATGGCGATCAAGGAATCGATCCTTCCGGAGTTCGAGCACGAGATGGGAACCACTCGGCTCCTGCTGGAGCGACTACCGGCGGCCCAGGCTGACTGGAAGCCGCACGCCAAGTCGCGTTCCCTCGGGGAGCTTGCGTGCCATCTCGTTGATCTGCCGCGGTTTGTACCGCGGATTCTGAGCTCGGAGTCGTTTGATCCCGCCCCGCCGGGCGGGGAAAAGTATGCGCCCTCCCGGTTCGAGAGCTGCGAGCGAATGCTGGCCCGGCTGGATGAGAACGTCCGCCAGGCGCACGACGCGATCACGGCGACTTCCGGGGATGCGGAGTTCATGGTTCCGTGGAGCCTCAAGCGGGGGGGAAAGACCATTTTCACGGTTCCCCGTGTTGCGGCGCTCCGGACGTTCCTGCTGAACCACATGATCCATCATCGCGGGCAGCTCACGGTCTATTTGAGGCTGCAGGACGTGCCGCTGCCCAGCGTTTACGGCCCCACCGCCGATAGTCCGCTCTAGTCGAGGGCTTCTCCCCGATTGCTGGGAGCATGAGGAGGCAGGATGTTGGCAGCATGGAGAGCGCGGCTTGCGGCGTCCGGCATCTGTGTCGCGCTCGTATGCGGGTGCCGCGGTGGCAAGGGTTCCGGACTCGATGCCGGCTGGGTGGGTACGCCCTGGACCGGCGCCTTGCCGGCGGCGGGCCGGCCGGACAGCGCGCTCGCGCGGGCCGATGCCGGCGCCAGTACCGGAGTGTCGCCAGTCGAGGCATCGACCGAGCGATTGGCCGCGCGGACCCGGGTCGGTCCCGAGTCGCATTCCCGAGAGAAAGCGAAACGGCCGCTGCTAGCCCACATGCGGGAGAGCGAGGTTCGCCAGGCGCTCGAGCGGTTCAAGTATGCCCAGGCGCGCATGTTCCGGCTCAAACGGACCTACTCGGGCGAGCCCGCCGCCGTCGACTACCACCGACCGGCAGGCACCACGGTGCGGGTGGTGTGGGCGAACAAGTGGGGGTGGGCAGCCCTCGCTGCGGACTCGCTCGCGCCGGACGAGTATTGTGCGGTCTACGTCGGCTCGGTGCCCGACGCCATCACCCCGACGGCCCGCCACTGGGGCAAGCCCGGAACGGTCTATTGCGACGGCCAGACCGATGGCGAAGCGCTTGGGCGTTCCGTGCTCTACGGGAGCGAGACGCCGGAGCAGACGCTGGCCCGCTTCGCGATGACCATGATGCCGACCAACCTCATGCAGCTCGCGATCTCCCAGGACGCGTACCGCAAGGTCCAGTACACCTACGCCCGTCGGATCGAGCCGATGGCGCTGCAGTATGGCTGGCAGCCGGGCGTGCGGGTGCGGATGCTGTTCGCGAGCAGCGAAGGCTGGGCGGCGGAGGCGAGCTACGATCTGCTGGCGGGGCGGAGCTGCGTCATCTGGGGCGGCACCGTGCCGCAGCGCCCGGCGACCAGAGCCCACCGCCGGATTGCGGACCAGGAAGGGGTGCCCGTCTGCGATGAGTAGGTGAGAGGTGAGAGGTGAGAGGTGAGAGGTGAGAGGTAAGAGGGGAGCTCCTCAGATCATCGGAGCTCCCCTTTCACGTTCACCTCTCACCTTTCACCTCTTACCTCTTACCTGTCACCGCTCCCCATCGGTTTCCCCGTGCCTCCGTAACGCACTGCCGTCATCTCCGCCAGGATCGCGAGCGCCGTCTCGGCCGGTTGCCGGCCGCCGAGGTCCAGGCCGATCGGACCCCGGACACGGGCCAGCTCCTCGTCGCCGAAGCCCGCCGCTTTGAGCCGCTCGCGCCGGCCCGCCTGGGTCTTCCGGGAGCCGATCGCGCCGATGTAGGCGGCCGGCGATCGGAGCGCAATCTCGAGCGCGGGCTCGTCGAACTTGGGGTCGTGGGAGAGCAGGCAGACGTACGTGGCGGCGTCGAGCCCTACCTTGGCGAACGCCTCCTCCGGCCAGGCGAGCACCAGCTCGTCGGCGTCCGGGAACCGCTCGCGCGAGAGGAACGCTTCCCGCCCGTCGGCCACCACCGTCCGATAGCCCAGCGACTTGGCCAGCGGCACCAGTGCGGCGGCGATGTGGACGCCGCCGAAGATCACGAGGGTCGGGCGCCGGGCGAAAACCTCCAGAAAGATCTTGCTGGTGCCCGCTTTGCCGGCGAGCTCGACCGTTGTACTCGCTTCCCGCTCGAGCGCTTTGCCCGCGCCCGCCAGAACGGCCGCGCGATCGATGCCCGCCGGCAGAGAATCGTCGCGGATGACGCCGTCGCGCAGGATGAATCCGCTCCCAACGCCGTCGCCCTCGATCACCGTTCCCACGACCACCCCTCCGGCGCCACGCGCCGCGTCGAGGACCTCGGCGCGAACCGACGGCTCGACGAAGACCCGGATGGTACCGCCGCAGGCGAGCCCCACTTCCCAGGCGCGCTCGTTGGTCACCCCGAAGGTGACCAGCTTGGGAGAGCCGCGCGCGATGGCCTCACCAACTTCCATCGCGGTCGCGCTCTCCACGCACCCGCCCGACACCGATCCGGCCAGCGCGCCGTCGGCGGTGGCGAGGAGACACGCGCCTTCGGGGCGGGGCGCCGAGCCCCACACGCTGGTGACTACCGCGCGGCCGACCGGCCGTCCGGCGGCGGAGAGGCGTTCGTAGTCGGGGAGGAGATCGCGCATGTGAGCCAGGTCGGTACGACGTGAGAGGTAAGAGGTGAGAGGGAGCGTGTCAATCAATCCCTCTTACCTCTCACCTCGCACCTCGCACCTCTTACCGTGAGGAGTCGCTCCGCCAGCATCTCCAGCGACGCCACCGTCGCGCACGGTACCAGGCCGTCGGTGTAGGGCAGGGCGGCCCTGAGGCCAGTCGTCACCGGCTCGAATCCCGCGCGGCTCGCCAGCGGATCGAGCCAGAGCAGCCGATAACACGAGCGCCGGAGCGTCGCCATCTCCCGCGCGAGCAGCGCGGGGTCGCCTCGCTCCCAGCCATCCGAGACGATCAGCACGATCGCGCTGCTCTTGATGGTGCGTCGTACCCATTTCCGGTTGAGCGCGTGCAGGCTATCGCCGATCCTGGTGCCGCCGCTCCAATCCACGACCTTCTCCGCCACGCGGCGCAAGGCCAGGTCGGGACTCCGGACCCGAAGCTCGCGGGTGATGCGGGTGAGCCGGGTACCGAAGACAAAGACCTCCACCGGGGCGCCGCTGCGCTCGAGCGCGTGAGCAAACCGGAGGAGAAAGCGGCTGTAGCGCTCCATGGACCCGCTTATGTCGCAGATCAGCACGATGGGTCGCGGCCGCGACGCTTGCCGGAGCCAGCGCCAGTGCAGCGACTCGCCGCCCATGGCCAGCGCGCGGCGCAGCATGAGCCGGCCCGCGAGCTGGCGTCCGTGCCGGGCGATGGCGCGGCGCCGAGCCGGCCGGCGCGCAAGCCTGGGCCGAAGCGCGTCCAGCAT
>Ga0137403_10001844_pt1 | contig 26352 bp, 22 predicted proteins | sample CZOMad2_1_16fung_FD_122057 | JGI IMG/M metagenome (GOLD analysis project Ga0137403, IMG submission 122057) | Vadose zone soil fungal communities from Angelo Coast Range Reserve, California, USA - CZOMad2_1_16fungal (Hybrid Assembly) | ecosystem: Environmental > Terrestrial > Soil > Vadose zone... | reverse complement strand
CCGGAGATCGAAAAAATATCGCAGTCAGCCAATGAACTGCTTAACAAAATGAACACTATTATCTGGACGATGGTGAGCTCAAATGATAGCGTGGAGAGCCTGGTTGCATACATACGCGCTTATGCAGTGGAATTTTTCGAGAACACACCCATTGAATGCCGCTTCGATCTGCCCTCGAATATTTCTTCGAAGGATCTGAGTGGCGAAAAAAGAAGGAATATATTTTTATCGGTCAAGGAAGCGCTGAATAATGTATTGAAACATTCCCGCGCATCCTGCGTGCTTATTCAAATTTTAGTTGATAATAAACTGACCATTGAAATTACTGACAATGGTGTTGGGATTGATTTAGAAAATATAAGAAAATTCGGAAATGGGCTGCATAATATGAAAAAAAGAATTACTTCCATTGCAGGAGATTTCAAGATAGAGAATCACCAGGGCACAAAGACCACATTTGAATTAGAGCTCTGAATCAATGTGCGAATTTGCTGATGTGCAGATGTGCGAATTCTTTAGAGCGATCTTGCATTACAGAATTTGCACATCTGCACATCAGCAAATCCGCACATTAGTTTCTCATCTTTCCTTCGATACTCCGAAAAATAATAACAGCCATCCAACGATAAAAAAAAGTCCGCCGAACGGAGTAATGATACCAATGCCTTCCATGCCGATGGCTTCTTTTGCTTTCAGTGCAGCGAGTGTATATAAAGAACCGGAAAAAAGAACAATACCTGCGATAAAACAGTAGCCCGACCAATTTATCCATTTGCCTTTAAACCGCTCGCTTAATATGGCAACGATGAAGAGAGCAAATACATGATAGAACTGATAACGCACGCCCGTTTCGAATATCGATATAGCGTCTGCAGGAAAAATTTCTTTGAGCTTATGCGCTGCAAAAGCTCCCAGGGCAACAGATAAGGCGCCGAACAATGATGCTATAGATAAAAAATTCTTATTCATTCTTCAATAATAATTCGATTAATGGTTGTAATAAAATTCCCTCCTCATTCACCATCACATCAGCCTGTTCATAATACAATTTTCTTTCTCCCAGTTTACGGATAATATATGCCTTTAGCTGTGCCTCACCGATATTTCTTATCAGGGGCCGGCTCATCCGCTCCTTGAGTAATCTTTGTTTCAATATATCAATGGAAGTATTCAGCCAGACAACCTTCCCGTTTTTTTTCATGAATTTAATATTGTTGAAAAAACAGGGGGTTCCACCACCGGAGGAGACAATAAAATTTTCATTTTCTTTTACCAATCCTTCCAGTACTTCTTTTTCTTTATAGCGGAAATATTCTTCGCCTTTGTCTGCGAAAATATCCGATATCGATTTATTTTCTTTTTCAGTGATTACCGTATCCAAATCAAAAAATGGCAGCTGGAGTTTCTCTGCCAGTAATTTACCCCAGTGTGTTTTACCAGAACCCATAAAGCCGATAAGAAAGATTTTCATGAAATTTTATTTTCTGAAATGTGCGAATTTACCAATGTGCGAATGTGCGAATTCTTAAGGGCGGTCAGCAAAAAAGAATTCGCACATCCGCACATTGGTAAATTCGCACATTATTTAAAAGCGTTTATCCCGGTCACATCCATACCGGTGATGAGTAAATGAACATCATGCGTTCCTTCGTAGGTAAGCACACTTTCCATATTCATCATGTGTCTCATGATTGAATATTCGCCGGTAATACCCATTCCTCCCAAAATCTGTCTTGCATCTCTTGCAATATTTGCAGCCACTTCGCAGCCGTTTCGTTTGGCCATGGACACTTGTGCAGGCGTGGCTTTGCCTTCATTCATCAATGTTCCTAACCTCCAATTGAGCAACTGCGCTTTAGTGATTTCGGTGAGCATTTCGGCTAATTTTTTCTGAATCAACTGAAATGAGCCTATTGGTTTTCCGAATTGAATTCTGGTCTTGCTGTAATTCACGGCCGTGTCAAAGCAAGACATCGCAGCTCCAATTGCGCCCCAGGCTATGCCGTATCGTGCTTGTGTCAAACAACTGAGGGGGCCTTTCATACCCTTTATCTTTGGTAACACATTCTCTTCTGGTATCTCGCAATCCTGGAGAATCAACTCAGAAGTTACCGATGCCCTCAGGCTGTGCTTACGCAAAATTTCCGGCGCGGTGAGGTCGCAAAAATCCAAGTCTCCCGCCAGTTGTGCAACTGTGTGTGCCGCCTCTTTCACTGACACGCGATCTCCCATCTTTCCGCCCGTCATCGTCGAGAACACTTCTGACAATGAGTGAGTCCGCGTCAGGCCACCGCCCGCAATCAAGCGTCGGCGCACCCGGTCATCGTTGACAGCCTCGACGAGCGCGGAAGAATCCCAGTAGGTTTTCATCTCGCGTCGCGGTCGGCGCGGATGGCGCGGTTCCAGAGATGGGTCATGGTCTGCGACGGCTCCCGGACCGTCACGGTCATCGCGGCCGGCATCGGTGCGGGGAATGACGGCCAGGGCCCCAGCCCCGGATAGAACGCCGCGAAGCCTTCGCGCGCAAGATGACCTCGCTGCTCCGAGTCGAAGTCACTGAAGCCAACTCACCCGAAGAAGCTGCCCGAGGTCAGTCGATCGTGATCACCGCGACCAGCGCTCGCGAGCCGGTGTTGAAAGGCGAATGGATCGATCCGGGCACACACCTGAATGTCGTTGGTTCGAACTTTCTGTCCAAATCCGAAGTTGATGTCGAGACGATCAAGCGAGCTTCGATAATCGCGGTCGATTCAATCGAGCAGTCTCGCATCGAGGCAGGAGACTTGATGCCGGCTATCGAGCGCGGTGTGATCAGTTGGGAATCAGTCACCGAACTCGGCCGGATCGTCGCTGGGCGGGATCCGGGCCGAACGAGCGAAGATGAGATCACGCTGTTTAAATCAAACGGACTTGCGCTCGAAGACATCTCGACGGCATTGCGAGTGTACAACCTCGCTCGAGAACGCGGTGTTGGTGAAGAGATCGCCCTGTGGCGCGGTTGAGACCCGGATCTCCCACTCATCAACCCTATTGACAAACAAAACCGATTTCAATATAAGCTTGCCTCACTAAGCCGGAAGAGTTCAGTTGAGGCGGGGTCCAGTACGAGGACCGCTCTTCCAGGTGCGTGCTTGATGTGCCAGGCAGCGTTTCGCTGCTTTCCTTTTTGCAGTTTATTGAACACGTGTGCAGCGATGGGGTTGATCTCGATAAAGGACATTGCGCGGGCGGCTAAGGTGTCGCATTCGACTGTTTCGAGGGCTCTGCAGCACAGTCCCCTCGTCAACCACCAGACCGCTCAGCGAATTCGAGAGATTGCTCTTGAGAAGGGCTATCGACCCAGCGCCGTAGCTCGGAGCCTGGTCACTAAAAGGACGAAGACAATCGGCGTCGTGGTGACCAGAATCGCCGACCCCTTCATCGCCGAGGTTGTAAACGGAATTGAAGACGTGGCCAATGATCATGGCTACTCGGTCTTTCTGGCCAATTCCAATGCCAACCCGGACCGTGAGGTCAAAGTTGTCCACTCGTTTCACGAACGGCGCGTGGACGGCATTCTGGTCACCGCCTCGCGAGTCGGCGCTCTGTATATGCCGCTGCTTACTGAGATGAGGGTCCCTACCGTGCTCATCAACAACCAGCATCCCGGTGAGTTTGTTCACTCGGTGATGATCGACAATCCGGCGGCCAGTTTACAGGCCACGCAACACCTCATCCAACTCGGGCACAGGCGAGTCGCTTACATCGGTGATCAGTTCGGCTTTCAATCGGACACCGAACGCTTTGCCGGTTATCGCAGGGCGCTGGAAGTGGCAGATATTCCCTTCCTACCTGAATTGACTGCTCACGGCGATGGCAATGCTGAAGGCGGAATGCACGCAATGGAAAGACTCCTGGCGCTGGCTGAGCCGCCAACCGCTGTCTTTTGCTACAACGATATGTCGGCGCTGGGCGCGCTGCGGGCAATACGGGCGACGGGTTGGCGAGTGCCTGAGGATATCTCGGTCGTGGGATTCGACGATCTGTTCATCGCCACTTACACGAATCCCGCGCTCACGACTATAAGCCAGCCCATGCGCCAGATGGGAAGCGTGGCGATGGAGATATTGCTCAAGCTCTTTAACGGCGCCGACTCAAAAACCAATATCAAGGTCCAGGGTCAGTTGATCGTGCGGGAGTCCACGGCCGCGCCGAGGTCAAGCCATTAGAAAGGGACAGATGCTGAACGCGAGCAGCGAATTACTCATCCGACCCGCGGCGAGCGACGGCTCGTCGGCGCAAGCAATGCTCGTCACGCGGGAACGCTCCGGTTTTGATTACCTGACGTTCCGGGCGCAACGCCTGACAAAAGACGAAACATTTTCCGATGAAACCGGCACTAACGAATTGGGACTGGTGGTGTTGGGCGGGCGCTGCTCGGTCGATTCGTCCGCCGGTTCCTGGTCAAACTTGGGCGACCGTGCACACGTGTTCAATGGACTCCCTTATGCGCTTTATTTGCCGATTGAGACCGCATTTACAGTGCAAGCTGTAACCGATTGCGATCTGGCCCTGTGTTTTTGCCGGGCCGAGGTGAGGTACCCCGGACGTCTGGTGACTCCGGACGAGATCGAAGTCGAGATTCGAGGCGGCGCGAACGCCACGCGGCAGATCAACCACATCCTGAGACCGGAGTTCCCCGCCCAACGATTGCTGATAGTCGAGGTCTACACTCCGAGCGGCAACTGGTCCAGCTATCCGCCGCACAAGCATGACGTTCACAACCCGCCGGCGGAAGTGGATCTCGAGGAGATTTACTACTACAAAGTAAACCATCCTGACGGTTATGCAATTCAGAAGGTCTACACGGCGGATCGGCGCATTGACCAGACGCTGACCGTGCGCGACGGCGAGTTGGTGCTGATTCCCGAAGGCTATCATCCGGTAGTGGCAGCTCACGGCTACAACGTTTACTACCTGAACGCGCTTGCTGGTAGCGCACGTTCGATGGCGGCTTCTGATGACCCAGCTTATGCGTGGGTTCGGGAGACCTGGAAAGAGAAAGATCCGCGCGTTCCGGTGGTAAGGTGAGCATCTCAAACAACGCCTCACAGAGATGCGAGAGCAACGAGGTTCTGGTGTCGGAGTATTAAGGTAAATTTCAGACAAAAATAGTCAGAATCTCATATCTTTATGCCAGGGTATTCCTGGACGAGAACGCAGTGACCCGAGAAACAATGTCCGACCGCAGCTATGACATTTTGGCGATGGGCCGCAGTTCGATCGATCTGTACGCGAACGAAATCGGCGCGCCTTTCCCGGACATCAAGAGCTTCGCCGCTTACGTCGGGGGCTGTCCGACGAACATCAGCGTGGGCACGCGACGTTTGGGACTTCGCTCGGCTTTGCTCACCGCGATTGGCGAGGACCCGGTGGGAGATTTCATTCTCAATTTCCTGGAGCGAGAGGGAGTGGTGACGAGCTTCATTCCACGGAAACCAGGCCGCCGAACAAGCGCGGTGATCCTCGGCATAGAGCCTCCCGATAAGTTTCCCCTCGTCTTTTATCGCGATAACTGTGCTGATATTCAACTAACGATCGATGACGTGCTGGCCGCGCCGATCACCCAAAGCCGCGCTCTCCTGATTTCGGGGACGGGCCTCAGCCGCGAGCCATCGCGCAGCGCTACGATCTTCGCCGCCGAGCAGACGAAGGCTAACGGCGGCGCGGTCTTTTTGGATTTGGATTTTCGCCCGGACCAGTGGCACGACGCGCGGGCTTACGGTGTGACGATTCGCGCGGCAATGCGTTTTGCGGACGTGGTCATCGGTACGGCTGACGAAGTGAGAGCTGGTGCGCTCAAGGCGGAGTCGCACGTGTCGGTCGAGCATTCGCAAGTCTCCGGGGCGCGGGTCGGAGGCGATGTAATGAAGGCCATTGAGGCCGTGCTCGCGGCCGGTCCCGACACGCTGGTGATGAAGCGCGGCGGAGAAGCCACGACGGTTTATTTGCGCGGCGGCGAGGTGATCCAAGCCGCGCCGTTTCCGGTTGAAGTCTGCAACGTGCTCGGAGCCGGGGATGCTTTTGCGAGCGGGTTGATCTACGGTTACCTGAAAGGTTGGAACTGGCATCGCGCGGCGAGAATGGGCAACGCATGCGGCGCAATAGTCGTCACGCGCCACGGTTGCGCCAACTTCATGCCTTTCGAACAAGAAGCGCTGGCTTTCGTCGAACAACGGGGAGGGTTTTAATTGGCCTTTCGAGCAAACGATCTTCTTTCAGCTTCGTTGCTAACCCGGCTGACCGAGATTCGTGTGCATGATCCGGACTACGCATTGCGCGTGGCCAAGACGCGCGAGCGCCGCGTTCCTCTGACCAGAGACGGCAAGCTCAACATTCTTGCTGCCGATCATCCCGCTCGTCGCGTGACAAGTGTTGGGGGGAATTCGCTGGGGATGGCTGATCGTCACGACTACCTGGCTCGCATCGTCCGCGTGTTGATGAGCAGCGCGGTCGACGGCGTGATGGCGACCATGGATATCATCGAGGATCTGCTCATCCTCCACGATCTACTCGGCGACGACGGGTTTCTGAAAGACAAGCTACTGATCGCGAGTCTCAATCGAGGAGGACTCGCGGGCAGCAGTTGGGAGATGAACGATCCCTTGACCGGCGCATCGCCGGGGACGTGCGCGGCCTGGGAACTTGACGGCGCAAAGATCTTGATGCGTCTGTGTGATGACGAACCGGATTCCCTGAGGACGATGGTCGCAACCGCCTCGGCCATCAGCGAAACCAATGCGCTTCACATCTCGATGTTTCTCGAGCCTTTGCCGGTCGTCAAAACCGAGAAAGGATACAAGGTCGTCAAGACCGCCGATGCATTGGCGAAGATCGTAGGAGTAGCGTCGGCGCTCGGCGACAGCAGCCGCTACTTGTGGCTGAAGCTACCCTATTGCGAGAACTACGAGGTTGTTGCGCGCGCGACGACTTTGCCGATTTTGCTGCTCGGCGGCGAATCGGTTGGCGATCCAACTGCGTTTTTGCGCGAAGTCTCGTCAGGAATGGCCGCCGGGTCAAACGTGCGCGGCGCGCTCGTCGGGCGCAATGTGCTTTATCCCGGAGATGATGATCCCCTCGCAGTTGCCGAAGCCGTGGGCGGGATCGTTCATCAAGGATGGACGGTCGAACAGGCAATGCACTCGAAGCTTGACCGGAGGCATGCGTGAAGACTCGACGACTGACGATGGCGCAAGCCCTCACGCGGTTCCTCGCCCAGCAGTATGTCGAGCGCGATGGACGCGAGACTCTTTTTTTCGCCGGCGTGTGGGGGATCTTTGGGCATGGCAACATCGCAGGAGTCGGTCAAGCCCTGCAGCAACAGACGGCGCTTCGATACTATCTGGCGCGTAACGAACAGGCGATGGTCCACACAGCGACCGCCTTCGCGAAGATGAGTAACCGGCTTCGCACCTTTGCGTGCACGTCTTCGATCGGGCCGGGAGCGACAAACATGGTGACCGGCGCGGCTACTGCCACGATCAATCGAATTCCAGTGCTGCTCCTGCCCGGCGATATTTTTGCGCGCCGCAACGTAGCTCCCGTGCTCCAGCAACTCGAGTCCGAACACACACAAGACATCTCGGTCAACGACGCCTTCAAACCCGTTTCGCGTTACTGGGATCGCATCAATCGAGCCGATCAACTTCCCTTCGCTTTGATGGAAGCCATGCGCGTTCTGAGTTCTCCCGCCGATACCGGTGCCGTGACGTTGGCCCTGCCTCAGGACGTGCAAGCTGAAGCCTGGGATTACCCCGAGGAATTGTTTGAGAAGCGTGTCTGGCACGTCGCGCGTCCGCGGGCCGATCGCGCGTTGCTTGAGCGAGCGGCGCAAGCCATCCGCGTCGCTAAGAAACCGCTGATTGTTGCCGGCGGCGGGGTGATCTATAGCGAGGCATCCTCGGCTCTGTCTCAATTCGTCGAGCGAACGGGCATTCCGGTTGGCGAGACCCAGGCGGGCAAAGGTGCGCTTTCTTTCGATCACCCGCAAAACCTCGACGCGATCGGCGTCACCGGAACAACCGGCGCGAACCTCATCGCCCGAGAGGCGGATCTGGTGATTGCAATCGGAACGCGCCTGAGCGACTTCACCACCGCTTCCAAAACCGCGTTTCAGAACCCGGATGTGCGTTTCATAAACATCAACATAGCGGCAATCGATGCTCACAAACACGCGGCGCTGCCACTCCTCGCCGATGCACGCTCCACGCTTGAAGAGCTGACCGAAGCACTCGAGGGTCATCACGTGAGCGAGGATTACGCCGGTCGCGTCGCCAGCTTGAAACAGGATTGGGAAACTGAGGTCGAGCGCGTGTTCGCTCTTCGCCACGGTCCTCCCATCAGTCAGAGCGAAGTCATCGGCATGATAAACAAATTCTCGCGGCCACAGGACGTGGTGGTTTGCGCGGCCGGGAGTCTGCCCGGTGATCTGCACAAGCTCTGGCGCGCGCGGGACGTCAAAGGCTATCACCTGGAGTACGGCTATTCCTGCATGGGCTACGAAATCGCCGGGGGGCTCGGCGTGAAGATGGCCGATCCGTCCCGCGAAGTGTACGTGATGGTCGGTGACGGCTCTTACTTGATGATGTCCTCGGAGATCGTCACCTCGATTCAGGAGGGCTACAAACTGAACATCGTCCTGCTGGACAACCATGGGTTTTCGAGCATAGGGGGGCTCTCGCAATCGGTCGGGTCAGGCGGGTTCGGGACCGATTACCGTTTTCGGAACGCGGAGACCGGCCAACTGGATGGCGAGCACCTGCCTGTCGACTTTGCCGCGAACGCCGAGAGCCTCGGGGCGCACTCGATCCGCGCCGTTACCCGCGATGATTTGCAACGCGCGCTCGATGAGGCTCGCCGAAAAAATCGGACTACAGTCATCGTTGTGGAAGTCGACAAGGAAATGCGCGTACCCGGCTACGAATCCTGGTGGGATGTCCCTGTAGCAGAGGTTTCAGAAGTCGAGGCGGTGCGGAGCGCTCGAGGGGATTACGAAAAGGCTTCGAAGAAGGAGCGACACTTCTTTCAGAGCTAAGGAGTTGGAAGGGCAGCTTCTTCGGCGTTGAACACGCCCTCGGGGGGCGAATGAATTGAGTTCCAGACCGAAAAGAAAGTCGTCATCGAGCGCGGGCCGAAGGAACGGTCGCGCAGTTATGATTCAAGCTTTTTCGCCGGTTGCCAGCCGTGGATTGTCACTCGGTTGGTCACCGATTCAACTTACCCTTAACGTTGGGCATTTAGATGCCCGCTGAGCTAAGCGCCAGTTTTATGAGGAGAGAATATGCTGATAAGAGGTCCATTCCGCGTTGCATGCATGTTGCTTCTTTGTGTGAGCCTGGGCGTTCAAGGGTTCGCCCAGGTGAACACCGCCAGCTTGACCGGACTGGTGGCGGACCCTAACGGTGCGGCCATATCCAACGCGTCAGTGAGGGCGAAGAATAAATCAACTAACGTAGAACAGTCGGTCACCACGGATTCCTCGGGCTACTACACTTTTGCCAGCTTGCCCGTGGGAACGTACACCGTGACTGCAGAATCTCAAGGCTTCAAGAAGGCGTTGCGTGAGAATGTTGCCCTCGAAGTTGGACAGAAGGCACGACTTGACTACACGCTGGAAGTCGGGGCGATGAGCGAGGCCGTGATGGTGACGGCAAACGCGCCAATCCTGACAACGCAAGAGGCGACCACCGGCGGCGTGATTGAGAACAAGCTGGTTACCGATTTGCCGCTGAGCGCCCGCAACTGGGACGACTTGATCGCGTTGGTCCCGGGCGTACAGGCGGATCGGTACACCGAAGAGGGCGGCGGCACCGCGAACGGGCGCACCGGAGGAGCCAACGTCCACGGAATACGCTCGTTGCAGAACAACTTTGTGCTTGACGGCGTGGACAACAACTCGATCTCCGAAAACGTGCAGGAACTGACAACCCAGATCGTGCGACCCTCGGTGGACTCCATTCAAGAGTTCAAAGTGAGCACGAACCCATACTCGGCGGAGAATGGCCGGAGTCCCGGCTCGCTCATCAGCGTAACGACCAAGAGCGGTGGCAACTCCTTCCACGGCACCGCGTATGAGTTTCTCCGCAATCGCATCTTCGACGCCAACAACTTTTTCAACAACCGGGCCGGGGTCAAAAAACCTCAGAACATTCAGAATCAGTTTGGCGCCAATCTTGGCGGGCGTATTCTCAAGGACCGCCTGTTTTTCTTCTTCAACTATGAAGGAACTCGCATCCGCAAAGGTGTGACCAGACTCGGCAACGTACCGACGGCGAATGAACGCATCGGCGATTTTTCCGCGGCAGCAGCGGCCGCTAATCGTGTGACCTATGCCACGCTTTTTGACCGCGTCGGGGATTGCCGCGCCAAAGTGCCGTCGGCATTCAACGCGGATGGCTCATTCAAGAACAATCAGATACCGGCAGCCTGTATTGATCCGCTTGCCGCGAAGATCATGGGCTTGTTACCCGGTCCGAACATCGTTCCCGGGTCGGGCGCGTTGAACCAGCTCAATTTCATCCGCGCGCCGGGGATCATAGACGACAATGACAGCTACACGACGCGTGTCGATTGGCAGGCGAGTTCCAGCAACAGCATCTTCGTGCGGTATACCAACGGTGACCGTTTTCGCTACCTGCCGGGGATCTTCGGCGGGATCCTGGACGGAACCAGCTCTTCGGCCAACGGGCGTCTCTTCATGAAGGGCCAATCGGCTGCAATCGGGTGGAACAAGTTACTCAGCGCTCGATTGGTCAATGAATTCCGCCTCGGATGGGGGCGTAATAATTCCTTCGCGGCGCAGGACCCGATCGGCCTGAACACGCTTGCGGACTTCGGCTTCAAGGGCGTGCAAGACCTTCCCGGCGAGAGCGGCGGAATCTCCGGCATAGATACTTCCGCGCGCGGCGGGACTCAAACGATTGGAGGTCAATCGGGATTTAGCCGCATCGGTTCGCCGGACTTTTTGCCCAAGTTCCAAAAGACCAACCAGTTTCAATGGACCGACACGGTCAGCCTTTCGTTCGGTGCTCACCAGTTCAAGTTCGGCGGTGAGGTACGGGGACCGATGCGAAACATCTACATGGACATACCGGCGGTGCGTGGGCAAATGACCTTTGATGGGAATCGCACCAACATCGGTCTGGCCGACCTTTTGCTCGGGTATCCTCAACAACAACAGCTTACAAATTTAGACATAGTGGATCAGCGGCTGAAAATGTTCTCGGGTTTCTTCCAGGACGACTGGAAGGTTACGCCCAAGCTGACGGCAAATCTCGGTCTCCGATACGACTACGCTACCTGGCCGATGGAAGGCAGCGATCGAATGACCAACCTCGACCCGACCACGGGTCAGAAGTTCACACCAGCCAATTCATCTTTCGGTCGGGGACTGGTCAAACCCGACAAAAACAACTTCGCGCCGCGCATCGGCCTCGCCTATCAGCTCTCACCCAAGACTGTTGTCCGCGCAGGCTTGGGGCGGTTCTTTATGTCCTTCGAGCGCGCGGGCAGCGAGGACCAGTTGGCGCTCAATCTACCGTTTCTGGTCAACAATCTGGTGGTCGCATCCAGCACCAGCACGACGGCCAACAACGCTCGCCTGGCAAGCGGCTTCAACTTGTCGCTGGACCCGACTGCGATCTTGAACGACGTCACCAAGGTCCGTGGAGTTCGTCTGCGCGCGGTCAATCCGGATTCAGTTGATGGCACCGTCGATCAATGGAACCTTGGTATCCAACGGGAACTGGGTTCGAGTGTGGTGGTCACCCTGGACTACGTCGGAACCAAAGGCACCCATCTCTCAACCCTGCGTAACTTGAATCAGCCTTTCTTCAACGCCAACGGGACGGTGAAGAACGCGCTGGTAGGTACTGCCTTTGTTCCGATCTTGCCTTATCCGGATTTGGGCCCGATTGAGTACCGCGAGAACAACGCCAACTCGATGTATCACGGGATGGAGGCGTCGGTTGAGAAGCGCTTCAGCCGAGGCCTGTCGTTCCGTACCTCGTACACCTATTCGAAGTCGATTGACGAGGCTATGGAGCACCTGGCCGCTGGCACGACGGGCAGTTTCACTCAGAACCCCTTCAACATCCTGGGCGAGCGGCGCGGACCCAGCGATTTCGACGTGCGGCACCGTTTCGTTGCCAGCTATCTCTACGAGCTGCCGTTTGGCCGTGGCCGCGAGTACTTAACCGAGGGCCCACTTTCCCACATTGTTGGCGGTTGGCGTATCAGTGGTCTTGCTAACCTTCGTTCGGGCCGGCCGTTCACGATCAAGGCTGGCTCTAACAACGGGGTCATTGGTGGGCCTCGCGGCGGTGGGTTAGTGAGCGCTTTCGCCGATTGCATTAAGAACGGCGATTTGTCGGACAGCTCGACTCAGAGCATCGACAAGTGGTTTGACGCCGTCCCCGGTTCTTCCTACTCCGCGCCTACTGCGCCGAATCCCACAAAGAACAATGCCGTCGAAGCGAGGCTGGGCAACTGCGGCCGTAACACGCTGCGGGGACCTGACTACATCAACTTCGATTTTGGGCTGGGCCGGACTTTCGAGTATTTCGGTGAAGGTCGTCGCCTGGAGCTCCGTTGGGAGATGTTCAATATGTTCAACACGCCTCAGTTTGGACTCCCGCAAAACGACATCACCAATGCCGCCGCGGGTCGAATCTCCACTCTGGCGGGCGATCCCAGAGTAATGCAGTTCGCGTTGAAGTTTGTCTTCTGATTCGGAAATAAGCCAACCGAGGCATTGAGCCTCGGTTGGCTTACGATTCAACCGACACTTAACGTTGCGCATGGAGAATGCGCGCTCAGCCTCTTTCGGAAATCTCTCTGCGTATCCTCTCCGAACTTTGCGTCTCTGCGATGATCCCCTCGATTGGACCACCATCGCCGAGACGCAGAGGACCAGCAGAGATTTCCAGTCCTATTCGCTTATAACGATGTTGAATTTCACCTCATCCCCTCTTACACGCGCACGAGTTTGGCTCGGAGGTTTCCTCATTGTGGTTTTTGTTGGGGCGCCAGGCTCGGCTGTGGCACAAAACCGGGCGCAAACGCAGCGACTCGAAGAGAGCGCTGAGTTTCATCATCAGGCGGGCGTGGCTTATCATCTCCGGCGCTGCCTGGACGACGCGAGTCGGGAATACACGCGCGCGCTGGAGTTGGATCCACCGCGCGATCTCATTGATGAAGAGTGGCAGCTCGCGCGGCGGTTTGCGCCGCGAATCTACGTTACAGCGTCGGAGTTTTTTCCCCTTAAAGATTTTGCCGTCATCCTCCATCCAACTGCCCGCTTGATCGCTTATCACTTCTTCTGGGAGGACGATATCGACTTTCCGGAAGACAACGACCCGTGCGATCACGAATTGATGTGGGTGCGGTACTCGCCGGACCGGATGTCGATTGAGAAGATTTGGACGTACTTCCACGGGCGATTGCTGGCAGGAGGCGAAGCCGCCTTAGCCGACGCTCGCCGCAACCGGATGCGGCCGCGTGTGAATGTCCAGTGGGGAAAGCATGGTTCGATGCCGGAGGGTTGGGAGGAGCTGAAGATCATCGCTGACCGTGGCGATGCGGAAAACAAATACTATCCCGTCGATCAACCGATCTCGTTGAAGGTTTACAACGAAGGCACGTTTCGCAAGTTGTCCGAGGAAGGCCGGCGGCTGCCGAATCATCCTCTCGGCAGGCGTGCCGGTTGGCCGAAGAAGTTCTTAGGAAACTGGGGCGACTTCACCAATTTCTCACGAATGATCGAGCCGCTCGACTGGCTTGAGAAGAACAAGATGGCCGCCGTCTCGTTTTGGAATAGCGCAACTATCAATCAACACTTTCTCCGTTACAACTTCCGCCCTAAGACAGAGTGGCCGGTCGACGATTTCAAATCAAACAATTCAGATGAGAAATCTGCGACACCCATTCGCGGCATACTCTCAGTTAAAGAATCGGCTCAATCGCTGCTCGAGAAGAAGTTTCGTGTAGAGACGCCGGCCGAGTGGTTGCTTGATTTGACGGCGATCGCACCGCACACGTCGTGGGGCGAAGCCGGAAGCGAGGCCGCGGTTGCTACTGTATTCGTCGATGGCCGGTACAATCAGGACATCTTTCTTTTTGCCGGGGAGCGGGCCTTCCCCTATCAAGTGCTGCTCGGGCACTTTCAACCTGGAGAGCACACGCTGCGAGTCGACTTCAATCGCAAACGATCGGCTTCAAAAGCAACGGCGATCGAGATTCAAGATGCGAAGGTATCGTGGGTAGATCGAACCTCTCCCGAATATCAAGCCCTCTCCCTGGCGCCGATCGTCTATGCTCGTCCAAACACCATCGGTCGCTTCAGCGATATCCCCCTCCTGATGTGGTACGAGACGGAGCGGACCGGTCCACTAACCACGATTCGCTACAGCGTCATCTTTACCAACGAGGATGGTGGTACCCAGACGAGCGCACTAATGGCACGCTGGGGGCGGACTACGGACATCGAATGGGTCTATGAAGTGCAGATCGACGCACAGGGAAAGGTACAGGTCGCGACGTTCCAGGGCGTCGAACACAAGACCCAGAATTTTAAAGGCAAGGAAGAGAATGGCCATCCCGCGCTCTACGTGGTCTCGGACAACAACAACGTGTCGGATCACGGAGAATCGGAGATTCGGTTTGCCCCGCGGCCGATTCCGTTTGACCTGAGCCATAGCTCGCGTGAAGAGATCATGGATCGGCACCCCTGGATATATCAGCTGATGGCGGCCGAGTTGCAGCGCGAAGGCAAGATTTCGGAGGCGAGCCGAGGCGGGAATCAAATGGCTGACCCGCGTCACTATCTCTACCTCGACGCAGAATCCGAGTTGAGCGGCACGGCACTAAGCTTTGCCGTCAAGCTCAAAGACAATCCGAAATGGTACGAGTCGGATCTCGGGATCAATTATTACAAAATCGACCGCAGCGGCTATTTCCGAACAACGGTGCGACTGCCGGCGGGAACCAGGCTCGATCAAATCGAACGGATCTCGGTTCGCTGCGACGCCGCTGGTAATCCGAGATCCGGCGAAGAGATCAAGAGACTCTCAAGGGCGGAGTGCGGTCTGAACACGGTTAATAAGGCTTTCATGCTGGATACGAGTTTCCAACCCGGACCCTCGCTGCCAGTTCACATCACACCGCTTAAGCTGCGATTTGGAGAGGCGATCGAAGTGTACTACGGGCGCGGTGCACGGTAGCTGGCTGGGAACAACTGAGTGGGAGATTCGAGCTATGACCGAAGCGATGCAAGCGATAGTTTTTCACGGGCCGGGCCAGTGGGCTTTGGAGGAGTTCCCGCGTCCTGGTGTTCAAGCCGGCGACGATGTTCTGCTCCGCGTCGATCGAGCGAGCATCTGCGGCACCGATATCCACATACTTTCGGATCCACCCGGCCATCCCGCGACTCCTGGAAGCATTCTGGGCCACGAATACGTAGCTACGGTCACCGATATCGGAGAAAGCGTGACTACGTGAAGCCCGGCGATCGCGTGGTGATTGATCCCAACATCACCTGCGGGCTGTGCGAGTATTGCCGGATGGGTCTCTCGAACGTCTGCGAGAACATGACATCACTGGGAATCTTCCGCCACGGCGGACTGGCGGAGTTCAACGTTGCGCCGGCAAAGGCGTTGCACAAAATCAGCCAGGATGTTCCAACCGAACGCGCTTGTCTGGCCGAGCCACTCGCCTGCGTCTGGCATGCTTTTGAAAAAACCAATTTCTTGCCCGGTGAAAGCGTAGCGATTCTCGGAGCCGGCCCGATAGGTCTGCTGTTCCTCATGCTCTTCAAAAGCGCGGGAGCCGGAAAGGTCTTTGTAATTGAGCCGACAGAGTTTCGCCGGCACACCGCAGAACGTCTCGGCGCGGACTCAGTCATAAACCCAAAGACCGAAGACGCCGCCGCCGAAGTAAAGGCCCTCACGCGAATAGGCGTCGACGTTGCAATCGATGCAGCCGGCAGTCTGCTTCCGGAAGCCCTCGATCTTGTGAGACGAGGCGGACGGGTGATTCTGTTCGGTGTCAATCAGCATGCCGAGCGTAGTTTGAATCAGTATGCGATTACTCGCTACGAAGCCTCCATCCTGGGTTCTTATATACAGCGAACGGCATTTCCGAGGGTGGTGCGAATACTGGAGGCTGGGATTTTGCCTGTCGAGAAGCTGATCACCCACCGATTGAGACTCAGCCAGGTTGGCGAGGCACTGGAAGCTATGCGGGCGGGTGAGGCGATTAAGGCGGTAGTGGAACCGTAATCATTTTTTATTTTCTATTTTCTATTTTCTATTTTCTATTTGTCATTTGTCATTTGTCATTTGGATCAAATTGAATAATCTTCAGCAATGAAAAGATGACAATAGAAAATAATAGAAAATGACAAATAGAAAATAGAAAATAGAAAATAACGAGGGCCCCACATTGTCGACAATGGACTCTGAATCGCTCCTTAGCATGCAGCACATCACCAAGACGTTTAGCGGTGTCCGGGTGCTTGACGACGTCTGCTTCGAGGTGCGGCCAGGCGAGGTTCATGCTTTGATCGGCGAAAATGGCGCCGGAAAATCCACGCTCATGAAGATCGTCACCGGGCTGTATGAAGCGGACCGGGGGCAGGTCTTCTGGAAGGGCCAGCCGGTTGAGATCAAAACCCCACACCAGGCTCACGAACTCGGCATCAACATCGTTCATCAGGAACTCATGCTCGTTCCGCAATTGAGCATCGGCGAAAACGTGTTTCTCGGCCGGCATCCGGTGCGAAGCGGATTTTCACGTTGGGTACGCTGGAGCGACCTTAACAGCCGGGCGAAAAGCCTGCTTGAAGGACTGGGCCATCCCTTGGATCCCAGTCGCCCGGTCGGCGAGCTCAGCATAGCCGAGCAACAACTGGTCGAAATTGCTCGAGCGCTGGCGTTCAGCGCCGAGCTGATCATCATGGACGAGCCTACCTCGCCGCTCTCCGATCACGAAACAACCCGACTATTTCGAACGATCTCTCAACTGAAGACGCGAGGCGTCAGCGTAGTTTACATTTCACATCGGTTGAAAGAGATTCACCAGATCGCGGATCGCGTAACTGTCCTTCGCGATGGCCGGCATATTGCAACCAGACCGATTTCCGAGACCACGACTGACCAGCTTGTGCGGTACATGGTGGGCCGGGAGATCGGCGAACAGTGCTCCGACAACAAGACGCCGGTCGAGGCTGAAGAGGCCTTGCGCGTTGAGGGTCTGTCGGCGAGCGGGAAATTCTACGATATCAGCTTCAGCGTTCATCGTGGTGAGATTGTCGGCCTTGCCGGACTCGTTGGCGCGGGGCGCACGGAACTTGTAGAAACTCTATTCGGCGCGTGCGAGGCGGAGTCGGGCGAAGTCTATCTCGATGGCCAGGCGGTTACGATCAACACGCCTATGGACGCGGTTCGCCATCGGCTTGCGCTTGTCGCCGATGATCGAAAAGCGAAAGGGCTCGTGCTCGGTGGAAGCGTTCGGTTCAACATCGCTCTCGCCGCTCCCGGCAGATTTGCTCGCTACGGACTCTTTCTGAATTCAGCTCGAGAAAAGGAAGTGGCCAAAGACCTGGCGCGCGAGCTGCACCTCAAGACCCCCAGCGTGGAACAACAGGTGATCTACCTGAGCGGCGGCGGGCAGCAGAAAGTCGTGCTGGCAAAATGGTTGTCCGCAGATTCGAAGGTCTTCATCCTTGATGAGCCGACGCGCGGAATAGATGTCGGCTCGAAGGCGGAGATTTATGATCTGATTCGGCGACTGGCCCAACGCGGGGTGGCGATTCTTTTGGTTTCGTCGGAGCTCGAAGAAATCCTGAATCTTGCCGATCGAATCCTGGTGATGCATCGCGGGCGAATCAGCGGTGAGTTGTCGCGCGAAGAAGCGACCGACGAACTGATTATGCAACTGGCGACGGGAGGCGCCGTCCACTGAAGACCAGCCAGGCCACAACCGATGTCCTTGAAGAACAGGCGCGGCTTGATGGCCGCAGCATCGCGCTTGAACGGTGGCGTCGAGCCCCGGCCAGGCTGATGCGGCGATTTGGACCACTGCTGGGACTGGTGGTGACGTCAACGATCCTGAGCTTCATGTCGCCGTATTTTTTGACCTTTGACAATCTCATAAATGTCTTTCGGCAGTCATCGGTGAACGCGCTCCTGGCGCTCGGACAATTGCTTGTGATCATCACCGCGGGTATCGATCTTTCAGTCGGCTCGATACTGGGATTGTCCTGTGTGTTGGTCGCGATGATGCTCAAAGCTGGCGTGCCCTGGCCTGTGTGTATTGCCGCGGCAGTTACCATTGGAGCAGCGCTCGGCATGACAAATGGGTTGCTGCTCACAAAGTTGCGGTTGCCCCATCCGTTTATTCCGACCCTCGGGATGATGAACGTTGCGCGAGGACTCGCATTCGTAGTTTCCGGCGGCTTTCCTATCTCGGAGTTGCCCGACGGATTTCGTTTCTGGGGCGCAGGCACGATTGCCTACATTCCTGTGCCGGTCATTCTGGTCGTCGCGGTCTATGCGCTCTTTCATATTTTTTTGTCACGCACGACGCTGGGGCGCGATGTGTATGCAATCGGCGGCAACAAACAAGCGGCAATGTTTTCAGGTATTCCGGTAGACCGACGGTTGACGATGGTCTACGCATTGAGCGGAGGCCTTGCGGCTCTCGGCGCGATCGTTCTCGCGGGCCGGCTAAACTCCGGGTTTCCTCTGGCCGGCGACGGCGCTGAACTCGACGCGATCGCGGCGGTGATTATTGGCGGAGCGAGTTTTTTCGGCGGTGTGGGAACCGTGTGGGGAACGCTCATTGGCGCGCTCATCATGGGCGTGCTGCGCAACGGATTGACTCTGCTGAACGTGTCGCCCAACTGGCAAAAGGTGGTGATCGGCGTGGTCATCGTAGCTGCCGTGTGGATCGATGTGCTGCGCCAGCGCACCAGGACCCGGCGCCGGTTAGTCAGAAAATGAGGAGAGAATAAATGAGAAACAAAGCCTGGATTCTATGCGTCGTGATGATTGCCGTGATGTTGTTCCTCTCAGTCGGTGGGTGCAATCGACCAGATGCGGCGCGCAAGCGGATCGTGATAGTGACAAAGGCGCTCGACAGTGAGTTTTGGCAGACGCTGAAGAGCGGCGCCGAGGAAGCGGCGCGTCAGCATCCTGACATAGAACTATCGGTGCTGGCTCCCGAGCGTGAGATCAACATCGATCAGCAGGTTTCAATCCTCGAAGATCAGATCCTAAAAAGGGTCTCGGCTCTCGCGGTCGTGCCGGGCGGAATTGCCGAAGTAACCCCGGTGCTCGACAAAGCAAAAGCGGCAGGCATTCCTGTGTTGATTGTGGACAACGATACACCGTGGCCCGGTAAGCTTTGCTATATCGGCACTGACAACCGAGTAGGCGGAAAGCTCGCGGGCGATTACCTCGTGAAAATTCTAGGAGGCCACGGCAAAGTGGCTATCATTCGCGGCGTTCTCGGCGTGGTTTCACACGACGACCGCGTCACCGGCTTTCAAGACGCCATAGCCCAGGCGCCGGGGATTCAAGTCGTCACAATACAGCCTGCGAATAGCGAGCGCGCCCTGGGGCTCACCGTGATGGAAAACCTGCTAACTTCACATCCGGATTTGAACGCGGTGTTTGCCACAAACGATCAAATGGCGCTTGGAGCTATGGAGGGAGTGGCGGCTCAGCACTTGAGCGGAAAGATTCTCGTCGTCGGGTTCGACGCCGGCAAGGAAGCGGTGCGCGCCGTAGAGTCCGGAGCGATCAGCGCGGTCATCGCTCAGTATCCGGCAAACATGGGTAAGCAAGCCGTCGAGGCAGCGATAAAAGCGATACGCAGCGAGCCCATACCTAAACTCATAGACACGGGAACGAAGCTTGTCACAAAAGAAAACACTGATGAGTTCTTGAAATGAGTTCAGAATACAAAATCAAGATCGGAACCGCGCCCGTTAGCTGGGGCATCATGGAAGCGGAAGGATGGAACGGGCATCAAGCCTACGCCAGAGTGCTGGACGAAATGGCTGAAGCCGGCTACGAAGGCACAGAGCTGGGGCCTTACGGTTATCTGCCCACTGAGCCGGAGCGTTTGATCGCTGAATTATCATCTCGAGGGCTCAGGCTTGTTTCCGCTTTTGTGCCGGTCCATCTGGCCGAGGCACGACGGCACGAAACAGATTTCCACGAAGCGATCAAGGTCGCCAGGCTGTTGGCGCGAGCTGGCTCACGGTTGATTGTGCTGGCGGACGAAATGGGCGGGGCTCGAATGTCGGTGGCCGGACGAGTGAACGAGGAACGGGACGGAATGAGCGCGAGTCAGTGGGATGGTGCTGTTGAAATTCTCAGTCGGATTGCAAGAGCTTGCCGGGAGTTGGGTCTCGTGACAGCCTTTCATCACCACGCCGGAACGTTGGTGGAGACACCTCGCGAAATCGACAGGCTCTGCGCGAGCACCGACCCATCATTGATCGGTCTGTGCCTGGACACGGGCCACTATATGTATGGCGGAGGCGATCCAGTGGATGCCGTGGAGAAGTATGGGTCTCGTATTTTTCACTTGCACCTAAAAGATGTGCGACCCGAGGTGCTCCAGTCGGTGCGGAAAGACGGCGTTGGTTTTCTAGACGCAGTTCGGCGCGGAGTCTTCTGTGAGCTGGGCGAAGGAGCAGTGGACGTTCCGGCAATAGCGCAAGGACTGATGAACTGCGGCTACGAAGGCTGGGCGCTGGTCGAGCAAGATGTGGACGCAGACCAGCCCGGAGTGAACCCTTACGAAAGCGCAGTCCGGAGCCGCCAATATCTGAGAGACGTGATCGGGATTTAGTCCGTGGTCAGTAGTCCGTAGTCAGTAGTCCGTAGTCCGTAGTCCGTAGTCAATACTCAGTACACAGCAGCTACGGACTACGGACTACGGACTAACAATTGATTCACTTCCTCAAGCGTCGGCAGCGCTGTTCGCGCTCCAATAGCGCGGCACTTCAGACCCGCGACAGCGTTTGCGAATCTCAGAGTCTCTTCAACGGAAAGACCCGCGAGCAGACCGTACATAAAGCCCCCGTGAAAGGCATCTCCCGCACCCGTAGTGTCCCGGCACTCAACAGTGAAAGCGGGCGAGTGGATGTACTCGCCTTGGAAGTATGCGAGGACTCCGTCACGTCCCAGCGTCGCCGCGACAAACAGCGAACCGGTCATCTGCTTCAGCTTCTTCAACGCGGCGCGAAGATCGGGTTCTTCGGTCATTCGGAGAGGAAAGCTTGTTGACGAAATCAGGAAATCAATCAACGGCAATAGCTCCTCTGAGCCCCGGTAAAGATTGTCAATGTCGAGCACGGTTGGAATGCTCGCAGCGCGAGCGAATCGTGCGGCCGCGATTGAGGCCGCAACATTGTGAGCATCGAGAAGAAGCGCTCTGCCCGAGGTGACTGCCATCTGATCAACTTCGTCCGCTTCGATCATCAACCGATCATCCCTATGCCAGATGACCGTTCGCTCGCCGCTCGGCTGATCCACTACAATGTAGGCAATTTGACTGTCGGCGCCCTGGACTACCATCACGCCGGTTGAGTCGACCCCTTCAGACTCGAGCGACCGAATCTGCAAACGGCCAAAGTCGTCTGAACCTATCTTTCCAATGTAACAAGCCCGCATGCCAAGGCGAGCGAGGGTTACCATCGCAGTCGCGCATTGGCCTCCGGGCGCGAGCGTGTGTGAGATCAGCGGAACCTTGCTGTTGAATCCGGGATAGTGTGGGACGACGATGAGGTGATCTATGGCATTGAGTCCGAGAGCTACGGCGTCGAATGGTTTGCCGGTTGGTATCTCAATGCCGAAATCCATAGTCAGAAAGCAGAAGGCGGTAGGCAGAAGGCAGAAGGCAGAAAGCAGAACGCAGTCCGCCGGAGAATATGCTCACTGCCTTCTGCTTTCTGCCTTCTGCCTTCTGATTTTCAGTGCGCCTGGCTGACCGCGTTGTTGGTCAGCAAGCGGACTTCGACGCGGCGGTTCTGCTCGCGGCCTTCCTTCGTTTCGTTGTCGGCGACCGGACGGCTCGTGCCGAAGCCGATTATCGACATCCGGAACAAAGGAACGTTGTGATGCTCGCCCATGTATCTTTTAACGGCTTCCGATCGCGCCTCACTCAAGCGCTCGTTCAGCTCGGGCTTGCCTTCGGCTGAGGCGAAGCCCTGGATCTCGAGCAGGAAACCATTGCGGTCTTTGATTTGACTCGCAAGCTCGTTCAGCGAGGCCATCGCTTCGGGAAGCAACTCCGATTTGGCGGCATTGAACCGGATAGTCACCGTCTTCTGAACGGTGTACTTATCGAGGTTAATGCGAAGATCCGAGACTGTTTGCTCGACACCGGTCACCCGGGTGTTAGCTTGCTCGGCTGACGAAGCGGCGCGATCGGCCTGTTGTTGAGCGCGATCCGTTCGCTGGCGCACGTCTTCGATGTCCTTACCCAGACGACCAATGTCCTGGGTGTTGCGCCGCGAGGTCTCTTCCAGCTCGCCGGTGCGGCTTTCAAGCGGCGTCGCCCGCTCGTTGACTCGATTCCGAACATACTTCTTGGTCGCGCAGGCGTTGCCAAACAGGACTGCGGCCACAATTCCTGCCGCAGTCATCGCCTTAAGCTTCATAGGGCCTCCTTACGTTGATGTGCCGTTCTTGTTTCGAGGCAAAAGCTAGCGCGATCAGCACGGGCTGAGGTTCGGTGCGCTAGAGATGATGACGTTTGCTGATATGTTCCCGGCTAACTTATACTTTTTTTGACCGACGTTTAGAGTTAATACACGAAAGACCTTTTGGGAGTCAAGAAGTTGATGAAACACCTTGCCGTCGTCTCGCTCGCCGTGATCGCGTTCGCCTCCGCGAGCGCAGGCGCTCAGACCTGCAATGCGCCCGAGTTGATCTGCAAAGCCGCCGCCAATCAGGACCGGTCGCTTTACTTCCGGGATCACTGCCGCTACGAACAGAAGATTCACGTCGAGCGGTATAAGGTCAAAGGCGACAAAGAGGCTACGGAGGAATTGCGCGACACGACGGTAACCGTCGAGCCGGCAAAGAAGCCTGATAAGACCGGCCAGACTCCGGTAGTTGTGCGCGTAACCGCCGACACCGACAAGAAGGGGAACCCGAAGGACAGGATCAAGGAGGACGAGCCGACGTTGCTTTCGTTTGGAGCGGTTTGGGACTTGGCGTTCTTCCCTCTGTTGCCTGAGCGTGTGCAGTACTACACCTTCCAGGAAGTTATCGCGGACCGCAAGAACGAGCGATGGTTCCGATTTGTGCCCAGGCCCGAGGTGACCAATGTGGCACTGGCGTCGGGCGTCGCGCAGTTGGACCCTCAGACCGGAGAGGTGCTGACGATCAAGATCGAGGGACTTCATAACCTCGAGACCGTCGACAAAGAAGCCAGCAAAATGAAGTCGTTCGGCGCGACGATCGACTACAGTCAATTTGAAGGCACGCTGAGAATGCCGACGCTTGCGGGCGGCGCCGGGGTGTCAGGGATTCGTCGCTTCGAAGGCAATTTCAAATTCAGATTTGAGGAAGGCAAATACGTGCCGCTGTTTAAGCTTGAATAGTTTCACAGGCTTGATGTTGCTGAAAGAGTCGACAATGCAGGTGTTAACAAGCAATCCCACCAACGCAGTTGGTGGATCATTCATATCCTGCCTACATCTCGACTGCCGCACGCTCGTCCCGAATCCCACCAACGCAGTTGGTGGATTGTTCATACTCAGCCTAGCTCACCAGTTGTATGGAGAAGTGGTCCAAGGCTGTCGTTTAGGGAGGATATGAACAATCCACCAACTGCGTTGGTGGGATTATCGGGCCGCCTGTGAGAGAAGTCATATGGCCTTTTCAGCACCCTGCTAGAATCTTTGCTCGGGGGATCGAGAAGATAGCGGTTCAGATCATGTCTCTCGAAGAAAAGCTCTCCAACCTGCCAACACAGCCCGGCTGTTACCTCTTTCGCGACAAGAAAACCAAGATCATCTACGTCGGCAAGGCGAAGAACCTGCGCAATCGCGTCCGCCAGTACTTCCACTCCGATCGCGCGAATGTGTTCAGGACAAGCGATCTCATCGCGCGGATAGATGACGTCGACCTCATCGTCACCGACAACGAAATCGAAGCTCTCGCCCTTGAATCAAATCTGATCAAGAAGCACAAGCCGATATTCAATGTTCTTCTAAAAGACGACAAGCAGTACCCGCACATCAAGATCACTAACGAACGGGCGCCGCGAGCAATGATCGCGCGAAAAATATTGAAAGACGGCGCGAGTTACTTCGGTCCGTTCCTGCCGATCTCGCTCGCTTGGAACACGCTCGATCTGATCAATAAGAACTTTCAGCTTCGCACCTGCACGATGGAGATCGACGGCAAAGCTGACCGGCCGTGTCTCGAATATCACATCAAACGATGCCTCGGTCCGTGCGTCAGCCGCCTGTGCTCGATCGAGCAGTACGACGAGGCTGTGCGAGACGTAGACCTGTTGCTGCAAGGCAAAACCGAGGATCTTGAAAGCGAGTTGAAACGCCGGATGCAGGAGGCTTCCGATGAGCAAAGATTCGAAGCCGCCGCGCGCGCACGAGATCAGCTCAGGACGATTCTGAAGCTCGGCGAGCAACAAAAGATGATGGTCATCTCGCGTGAGGACATCGACATCTTCGGTTACTATCGCGAGGGCCCGTTGCTGGCGCTATCACTGTTCACGATGCGCGAAGGAAAAGTCGTCGGCAAGCGCGAGTTCTATTGGGAAGACATCGCAGACCCATTTGACCCCGGCGCGTTCATCGGGCAGCCGCTCAAGCAGTACTACACGGCAGGGGACTACGCGCCGGGTGAGATCTACGTGCCGGTCGACTTCGAGGACCGCCAACTGCTCGAAGAATATCTGACCACGCAACGGGGGCGTCGAGTTCACATCGTGATGCCTCAACGCGGCGTCAAGCGGGACTTGATCGACCTGGTCGAGAAGAATGCACGATTGAACTTCGACCAGCGCTTCCGGATGCAGCGGCCCGATATGCAGAAAGTGCTGGACGAGCTTCGCGAGACGCTGGAGTTGCCGACCGTCCCCGATCGAATCGAGTCGTTCGACATCTCGAACATTCAAGGCTCGGAGAACGTCGCGTCGATGGTCGTCTGCGAGCACGGCGCGATGAAGAAGTCAGACTACCGCAAATTCAAAGTGCGTTCGGTCGAAGGTCGGGCGGACGATTTCCAGTCGATGTACGAAGTGGTCGGGCGCCGCTATTCTCGTTTGCTGCGGGAGACCAAGCCACTCCCGGACCTTGTGTTGATCGACGGGGGCAAAGGGCAGCTTGCAGCCGCTGCTCGCGCGCTTCACGAGCTGGGACTCGAAGCCTTGCCGACCGCTTCGATTGCAAAGCGCGAAGAGCTGCTTTTCGTAAAAGGCAAAGAGGAGCCGATTCGCATCGATCATCACTCGCCCGTGTTACACCTGATTCAAATGATCCGCGACGAGACGCACCGCTTTGCGGTGACTTACCATCGACAGCGGCGAACGATGCGCGACTTCGAAAGCGAGCTGACGTCGATACCCGGAGTGGGCGACAAGTTGAAGGCCCGATTGCTGCGAAACTTTGGGAGCTTGAAGCGAGTCTCGGAAGCGAGCTTCGATGAGTTAAAACCGTTTGTCGGCCCGGCCGGCGCCCGGCGGATCGTCGAGCACTTCGCTCATCTGCAAGGCGCGGATCAGATATCGGCGGATGGCGCTCCAGTTGAGGGGTGAGACCTGTGAGTTGGCGGAAGTTTGAATTTGCCTCGGCGGAGCTTGCCGCTCTTGGCGCCGCCAGACTGACTGGAAGGATTGCTTACCTCGCCACTATCCGTGCGGACGGCGCACCACGCGTTCACCCGGTATCGCCCTTCATAAGCCGAGCCACTTTGTTTGTTTATATGGAACCTACGTCTCCGAAAGGCAACGACCTGCGCCGTGACAGTCGTTATGCGATGCATTGCTCGGTCGAAGACACGAGAGGAGGCGGCGGGGAGTTCTGCGTCCGAGGCAGAGCGGTGATGGTTGATGACCCTGAGGCTCGTGGCAAAGCATTTGACGCAGCCAGGTCGATTGGTTATAAGCCAAACGATCGGCACACTCTGTTTGAATTAGATGTTTAAGAAGCTCTAGCTACGACCTACGAAGATGGCCTGCCAGTGCGAAGAAGATGGAGGGCAGTAACTGATTGAGATGGAGAACGAAGACCGAATAAAGCCAGATGCGCCGGTTGCTGTAGAGACGTAT
>Ga0137403_10001842_pt1 | contig 26368 bp, 23 predicted proteins | sample CZOMad2_1_16fung_FD_122057 | JGI IMG/M metagenome (GOLD analysis project Ga0137403, IMG submission 122057) | Vadose zone soil fungal communities from Angelo Coast Range Reserve, California, USA - CZOMad2_1_16fungal (Hybrid Assembly) | ecosystem: Environmental > Terrestrial > Soil > Vadose zone... | reverse complement strand
AAAGATGATCCGCGCGAACTGCGAGATCACGGTTTCGTTCTCATGCGGATGCACGTGATAGAAGTAGGCCATCAGGCTCGTTCCAATAAACATTGTCGTCAAGAGCACGGCCATCCAGGTGAGCGTCGTCGCCGCGTTGCGCGCTTCGGGTTGCTTGAAAGCCGGAATGCCGTTCGAGATTGCCTCGATGCCGGTAAGCGCGACGCACCCATTCGCGAACGCGCCGAGCAGCAGGAAGAGCGTGATGGGCTGCAGGTGATACCCTTCGGCCACCTTCACGGTGTCCGCGACCACGGGCAGCGCATGCGGATTAAGAAAGTAATGCAGGATCCCGTAACCGATCATGAACAGAAAGCTGACGACAAAGGCATAAGTTGGTGCGGCAAAGAGGGCGCCGGATTCGCGCACGCCGCGGAGGTTTGCTATCGCAATGAACCCAATCAGAATGAGACACAAGAAGACCTTGTGGTGATCCAGCCACTCCCATCTTGTCCCTTGTGCTGCCGACGTAATCGCGGCCACGCCTGCCGAGATCGAAACCGAGACGGTGAGAATATAGTCAACCAGGAGCGCCGCAGCCGCTACCAATCCGGGCGTGGTGCCCAGGTTTTCCTTGGCGACGATGTAGGCGCCGCCGCCTGATGGGTACGCATGAATAGTCTGCCGGTAGCTGATCGCCACGATCGTCAACACGACCGCGATTACCAGCGTGATGGGCACGACGTAGTTAAAGGAATTCGTCTGGCCCGCGGCATAGGCCACCGCGAGGACCAGCAGGATTTCTTCTGAGGCGTAAGCGGTCGAGGAGAGCGCGTCGGAAGCAAAAACCGCCAGCCCCGTCTTTTTCGTCAGACGCTCATGAATAGCCTGGTCTGTCTTCTTCGCCCTGCCTACCAGCAGGCGCTTTAGCGTTGTCGCCAACGTGCTTTTTCTCCCCAGTCATCGCCGCGAATATGATCGTTCATTGTGTTCCGAGCCTGAATTCTTCAGTGTATCTTCCAGCGATGAGCCAAATTGAGATCCCGCGGAGTCAGCATCTCGATACGCAGAGTTGCGCCCGGTGGATAATCACCGTTTTCAGACAGATAGTCGGCCAGATGACGTTCAGCGCAGACTGTCCAGTAAGTGCTTTCGCTTGAGATCAGACCTCGGCTGGCGAGTGTGACTTTGTTGACCGCAGCACCATCGACTTCGACGATGACATCGCGTTCGGATCCTTGCGGGTCACGCACTACAAAGACGTATGTCCCGGGCGGCGACGGGCTGGCCCCACCAATCTCGGCAGCACGGACAATGCTGAAGCCGTTTTCGGTAAGAAATTGAATCGGCTGAGCACGCGCCTCCGCAGTCTCAGCTTCCAGATCTTCTTTCTTAACCGCCATTCGATCACACGAGCCGCCCCGGCATTCGGCTTCACCTTAATTAGCTTAGGCGGGGATTCGTAAGAATGGAGTAAGAGGTTTATAAAGAATTCGTAAAGAGAGTGTGTGTAGGTGTCAACTTGCGTCGTGGCTTGCCCAAAAAGTCGATTAGCCTCGTTAGCAAGGTCTGGTTCGTTGCAGGGCGATGGTTGAAACAGAACTGAATACTTATGACGACTAGCTGCCCTGCCAGTTATGAAACAGGAACTTGGCAAAATGAGCTAGTTCATAAATCAGAAACAGCATGAAGGCGAACCCGAATATCAGGAACTTACTATTCCAGACAAGCTCGCCTGTTCGCTCGATAGCATAGTTCCCCCAGTCGAAAAATGCTGTAGTTTTTGGGAAGGATTCCCGAGCGGGAATAATAGAGGGTTTTGTAGTTATTTGTTGCGACATAAGCATACCCCTGACTAGATGAATCCGGGATACGCTTAACGTCTTGTGCTTCTTGCCTGGGCGGTGTCTTCTGGCCCTTAACCTTCAGGTTAATTTGGCGCTGGACTTTACCCTTAGGCGATGCCTCTACGACTTCACAGCTAGAATGGATTCATCCATTAAGTTTCAATTGCATATTCTGCAGGAAACAACAACCAAGCATCATGCTAGGACTAACCTAGCTTAAAGTCAACCTTTCTCAATCAATGCCAGACACGCAAAATACCCAACAACAGGACACCGATAACAAGGCCAAATACAGCGAGTATTCAGGTTTGAAATCATCCGTCGCTGACGCGACGACGTTGTTGGTGCTGACGCTGATCCCGGCCTTGAAAGGCCGGGCTAAATTCAACCGCCGCTACGCGGCGAACACTAAGAGCACCCTGGATTAGCGAAGGGAAGACTTTTTGGACAAAGCAAACAAAGCAATTGGGATCAGGTTCCAAACTCGTGCGAAACGACTCGCCGCCAACGGCGTGCCGACTGTTCAAACTCCTAGTGCGGTCGCGCTACTCGCCTGAACTAAAGCGATAGCCAATCCATGGTTCGGTCAGAATGTAGCGGGGTGTGGCAGGATCGGGTTCGATCTTCTTTCGCAGTTGTCCGACGAGGACGCGCAAATACTCGGTCTGCTCAGTGTAGTCGCCGCCCCAGACCGCGCCCAGCAAAGTGCGATGAGTAAGCACCTTCCCGGCGTTACGGATCAAATGGACCAGCAGGTCGAACTCTTTCGGCGTGAGCCGCAGCCCTTTACCTTGCTGACTGGCGGTGTGAGCTTCCAGGTCGACGACAAAGTCGCCAACTTCCAGCACCTGCGACTGGGAATCCGAGGCTGGTTTCCGGCGCAGGGTGGCGCGAATCCGTGCCAGTAACTCATCCATGCCGAAAGGCTTCGTGATGTAGTCGTCGGCGCCCGCGTCGAGCGCCTCGACCTTGGTCGCTTCTTCGCCTCGAACTGAAAGCACGATAATCGGGACTTCTGAAATCGCGCGCAGCCGGCGGCACAACTCGAGCCCACTCATATTCGGCATTGCCAGATCCGTAATCACCAGTGCCGGGGGCCAGTCGCGAAAAGTCTGCAGCGCGAATTCGCCATCACCGGCGATTCGCACGTCATAGCCCTTGGCCATCAAGCTGCGACGCAGAACCCGCGTGAGTTGCGGTTCGTCGTCAACAACCAGGATGCGCTGCTTTTCGTCCATCATCTTGGGCCTTATTTTCGCCGTTTCGTGTTTTGAGCGATCTCGTTCCCATCATCGCCGGTGGGCAAGGCGACGACAAATTTGGCGCCCCGGTGACCGACCGCGTCTTCGATCCAAAGCCGTCCGCCGTGCGCCTGGACGATGCCCTGCGCAATCGCCAGTCCCATGCCAGTGCCGGCGGACTTTCGATCGCCAATGTCTCGATCACGCATGGCGCGGAAAAACTTTTCGAATACTCGCTCCCGCATGTCCTCGCGAATGCCCGGGCCCTCGTCTTCTACGCTCACCATGATCGTACTGTCATCCTTCGGAGTGGCGCGAACCCGAATCGGGGTCTGTGGTGGCGAATACTTTGCAGCATTATCGACCAGCGTGTAGATAACTTCAGCAATGGCGGGTTCGTCGACTTTGATCCGAGGTAATTCGTCTTCAATCCAGACTTCGATTTGATGTTCCCGAGTGCGCGGCTCGGCGCGTTTGAGGGCCGCCGTAATGATTTCATCGATCGAGCACAACTGCCGTCGCAAATACATCTCGCCGGCATCGATGCGCGCCAGTTTGGTCAGGCCTTCGATGAATCGGTCAAGGCGGTCAGCTTCCTCATCAATGATTTCGAGCAGCTCTTTGCGGCCTTCGTTGCCGAGCAACGCGCCGGATTCGTTGCGTTCGATGGCATACAACTCTGAGAGCAGCGTCGTTACTGAGGCCTTGACCGAGGTAAGCGGAGTGCGCAAATCATGAGTAACCGCATCGAGGAGGGCCGACTTTAACCGCTCGCTTTGCTTGAGCGCCTTGGCGTGGCTGGAACGCTCGAATGTGTCCTGAAGTTCGTAATAAAGCCGCTCAATCTCTTGTTTAGCCGACTCGGCCTCTTCGGCTCGCCGTTTGGCGCGCGCCGAAAGCTGCCCCGCAGTAAACGCCGTGATTAAGAAAGCAAAGAACGCCACCCAGTTGTCCGGATTGCGAATCGCGAAGGTGCCGAACGGCGGCAGAAAAAAGAAATTAAAGCAGGCGACTCCGAGCAAAGAAGCAAACACGGCCGGGCGTGAACCCCACGCGGTAGCCACGAAGAGCACGACCAAAACAAATCCGAGCGCCGCTGTTGTTGGATTGACGTGGCCGCCGAAGAGCTTTAACAAACCCGTTGCGGCCGCGATGCCAACCAGCGCGGTGCAATAACCTACCCAGACTTTGCCGAAGATCTTAGGCCACACTGGCGGCCTCGTCCTTTCTGTCAGACGTGAAGGGCGTGCGCGGGAACGTTCGTTCTGCACGAAAGGGATCGCGCATGTTATCGATGACCGCGCGAAAGAATAGCCCATAGAGTCTGGGATGCTTGAACGATACTCGTACGCCCTTCCTCAGGATAGAGGCAGACAGCTTAGCGTAGTCCATCATTCCCGGGCGAAACGCCAGCAAGCCAAGACGACGATCCTTGTTCAGATCGATCAAGCTGTCAATTAGACAGCCAATAGCGCCGACCTGCTTCATGAGTTTGCACAGCCTTTCATTGTCATCACTCAGCTCGGGACGAATCAGCAAAAAAGACAATTCAGCGGTGAGGGCGCCCACGGATTCTCGATGGCCTATGTACGAATCAATCGAATTTGCGGCTCGCTCACTGATAACTTCTTCATAAAGCCGTCGCAGCCTATCCATCATCACCGGGTAGGTTCGTTCGGTCATGTGAACCTTCAAGAGCTCCGTCATTAGTCTGACGCTTGAGCGCCGAACTTCTTTATTGAAATCGGGAGCGGGGCTGCTTAGATAATCCAGTATCAATTTGCCAGTGTCGATCCTGCCCGAGTCGATGGCGTCGTCGACGATTCCAATGAAGAGATAGTAAGTGTGCAGCTTCGCTCGGACGGCCGCGTGGTCGCACGCGATTCCAAAATAATCGATGCACTGAATGATCCGATCGGGAATGCGGACAAAGTGCTGATACCTTGGATCGTTCGCCAGATCGTCATAAGCGCGTCCGATACTGATAGGCAAGTCCATGCTCTCGGCAGTATAGGGCGAATAGGTACTTTCCGATCCATCTTCCTTCTCTCTATACTTGACGAAAAAGTAAGGAATGCTATAATCGGCGGGAATCTTAAGGAAACTCAAGAGAAGTGAAGATATCAGCTCAGGAAGAGTATGGGTTGCGGTGCCTGGTTCAGTTGGCGCGCGCGGAAGTCGAGGGCGCGTCTTTGACCCTGGCTCAGCTCGCTGAGCGAGAGGGTTTATCCGTCGCGAACGCCGGCAAACTGATGTGGATTTTGAGCAAAGCCGGCCTGGTTAGCGCGCAGCGCGGCACCAAGGGCGGCTACTCACTGGCCCGGCCCGCGTCAGAGATTCGCTTGAACGAAGTGATTCGCATTCTGGACGAAGACACGGTGGACCATTTTTGCAAGACGCACGCGGGGGTGCTGGATGTTTGTATTCACACGAGCGATTGCGGCATCCGGCCAGTCATTGTCGGTCTGCATGAGGTAGTACAGACAGCGCTGTCTGAGATCACGCTCGCTCAGTTGGTCGGGAGCGAAGAGAAAGTCGATGCCCGTTTGCATCAAATCGCGAAACTGCAAAGCCATCTCAGGCCGATGCGTTCCGCAAACTAAGAAACAAATGGACAGGATTAACAAGATTCACATGAGCAGCAAGAAGATTTTCTTTCATCGTGTAAATCATGTAAATCCTGTCAGTCAAAAAGGGGAATAATGAGTACTGCTGAAATACTCGCAAATCGGGAATACAAACACGGCTGGGTCACTGACATTGAGTCGGAAACGATTCCCCGTGGATTGAGCGAAGACACCGTTCGCCTGATCTCAGCGAAGAAGAACGAACCAGAGTGGATGTTGGATTTTCGGCTGAAGGCCTATCGTCATTGGCTGACGATGAAAGAGCCGCGTCATTGGCCCAACGTTACTTTCCCTGAGGTCGACTATCAGGACATGATTTACTACAGCGCGCCCAAGCAGAAGGCGGCCCTGGCGAGCCTGGACGAAGTGGATCCCGAGTTGCTGAAGACGTTTGAAAAGCTCGGCATTCCTCTTTCAGAACAGAAACAGTTGTCCGGTGTTGCCGTCGACGCGGTCTTTGATTCAGTGTCGGTTGCGACCACGTACAAAGCGAAGCTTATGAAGGTTGGGGTGATTTTCTGCTCCTTCAGCGAAGCTGTTCGTGAGCATCCCGAAATCGTGAAGAAGTATCTCGGATCAGTGGTGCCGACGAACGACAATTTCTACGCCGCGCTGAATAGCGCAGTGTTTTCTGATGGAAGTTTCTGTTTCATTCCAAAGGGAGTGCGCTGTCCGATGGAACTTTCGACTTACTTCAGGATCAACAATTCCGAATCGGGGCAATTTGAACGAACCCTCATCGTCGCGGAAGAGGGTGCCTACGTTTCTTACCTTGAAGGTTGCACCGCGCCCAAGTTCGATCGAAACCAACTGCACGCGGCGGTGGTCGAGTTGATTGCGCTTGATGATGCCGAGATCAAATACTCAACCGTGCAGAACTGGTACGCGGGCGACGAGAACGGCAAGGGCGGTATCTATAATTTTGTGACCAAGCGCGGCAAGTGCGCCGGCCGCAGCTCGAAAATTTCCTGGACCCAGGTGGAGACGGGTTCGGCAATCACCTGGAAGTACCCATCGTGCATTCTGCAGGGTGACAATTCGATCGGTGAGTTCTATTCGGTCGCGCTGACTAATCACGCGCAGCAGGCCGATACCGGCACCAAGATGATTCACCTCGGCAAGAACACGCGCTCGACCATTATCTCGAAGGGTATCGCCGCCGGAAAGGCGAACAATAGTTATCGCGGTCTGGTGAAAATCATGCCGAAGGCCGAGAACGCGCGCAACTATACGCAGTGCGATTCAATGCTGATCGGTTCGAATTGCGGGGCGAACACGTTTCCCTACATCGAAGTGATGAACAACACCTCGCGCGTCGAGCACGAAGCGTCCACTTCAAAGATCAGCGAAGAGCAATTGTTCTATCTAATGCAGCGTGGCATTTCGCAGGAAGACGCCGTCTCGCTGATCATCAACGGTTTTTGTAAGGACGTATTTCTGCATCTGCCGATGGAGTTTGCCGTCGAGGCGACGCGCTTGCTGGGAATGAAACTCGAGGGCGCGGTGGCGTAATTAGAATCGTTGGGTAACCGGGGGCCAGGGTACGGTCAATCGTTTTGCAGGCTGACTCCTGGTCCCCGACGACTGTTCAGATTTGAAATCTCAACTGTGAGATCTGAAATTTGAGATTGAATAGCAAAAAGAGGGAGCAATAAGTGTTGTTAGAAATTCGCGATCTTCATGCATCGGTTGACGGCAACGAGATTCTGAAAGGTATCAACCTCAAAGTTGATAAAGGCGAAGTCCACGCGATCATGGGTCCGAACGGCTCCGGCAAATCCACGCTGGCGAAAGTACTGGCGGGCCATCCTTCTTACGAAGTGACCGGCGGCGAAGTGATCTTCGACGGCAAGAACTTGCTGGAGATGACGCCTGACGAACGCGCCCGCGAAGGCGTCTTCATGGCCTTTCAATATCCGGTGGAAATACCCGGCGTCTCGAACGCCCAGTTTCTTCGCCTGGCCTATAACGAAAAGCAAAAGCATCATGGCGCCGAGGAACTCGATCCGCTGGAATTCAAGGATTTGCTCAAGGAAAAGGCCAAATTGGTCGAGATGGAAGCGAGCTTTATGTCGCGCTCAGTCAACGAAGGCTTTTCCGGCGGCGAGAAAAAACGCAACGAGATTCTGCAGATGGCGGTGCTCGATCCCAAGCTCGCGGTGCTGGATGAAACTGATTCGGGTTTGGACATTGACGCGCTGCGAATCGTCGCCGAAGGTGTCAACAAACTTCACGACCCGAACAAGGCGGTGATCCTGGTTACGCACTATCAGCGTCTGCTTAACTACATCACTCCGGATTTCGTGCACGTGCTTTCCGCTGGCCGCATCGTGAAAGAAGGCGGCAAGGAACTGGCGCTCGAGTTGGAAGAGAAAGGTTATGACTGGTTGAAGGGCGCGCACGGAAAGACCGCGACAGTAGCTCCCCAAGCTGGTTAGTTGTGAATCAAAGATGTCAACGGAGTTAGTCAAAGAAACAAATCGTTATGAAGCGGCGTTTCGTCAGGCCCGGCAGGATCCTGGCGCCGGCGAGCCCTCATGGTTGCAGAACCTCCGCGAGAATTCTTTCGAACAGTTCGAGCACTCAGGCTTTCCCGACGTCAAACAGGAAGAGTGGAAGTACACCAACGTTTCGTCGATTGCTAAAGCCAACTTTGCACCCGTGCCAGCGAGTAACGGAACCGCGCTCACCAAAGATGACGGCTTGCAGTCTTTCATCTACGAAGAAGCCCGGCAAAGCCGTCTGGTGTTCGTCAACGGCATGCTGCGCCAGGATCTGTCGTCATTAGCAGCGCTGCCGGAAGGTGTCGTCGCGTTAGATTTACGCGAAGCGCTGCGCGGCGGTGAGTACGAATCAACGTTGCGTGAGTATCTGGAACATCCCGTATTGGCAAACGGGTTTGCGGCTCTGAACACAGCCTTGTTTCGGAGCGGGCTGCTATTGAAGATTCCGAGCGGAATTAGCGTCGAGGCGCCAATCCATCTCTTATTTATTGGCGAGAGCGTCGCTGAGAATCCGCCACCGGCGGCCTTTCCGCGTGTCCTGGTGCTGGCGGAAGAGAACAGTTCGGTTACGATCGTGGAGAGTTATGCGAGTACGAACGATGATGGCGTGTACCTGACTAATGCAATCATCGACATGAGTCTCGCTGATGGCGCGCGCGTGGAGCACTACAAGATTCAGCGCGAAAGCATGGGCGCATTTCATATCGCCACCACCAGGGCCGAGTTGGGTAGGAACGCGGTCTACAACACGACCGCGATCAACTTTGGCGCGGCCCTTTCGCGCCACGACATTCACGTGCAGATGGATCATGAGGGCGCTGAATGCTCGGTTGATGGGCTTTACATGGTCGATGGGCGCCAGCACACCGACACGCATTCCGTAATCGATCACAAGCAGCCCCATTGCTCCAGCCAGCAGCTTTACAAAGGCATTCTTGACGGCAGGTCGCGCGCCGTCTTCAACGGCAAGGTGTTTGTGCGCCATGGCGCTCAGCAAACCGACGCCCGCCAGACGAACAAGAACCTGCTGCTGTCGACGGACGCGCGGGTTGATACCAAACCGCAACTGGAGATTTTCGCCGACGACGTCAAATGCACTCACGGCGCAGCCGTGGGACAGATCGATGAAGAAGAGCGGTTCTATTTAGAAAGCCGGGGCATCAACCCGATCCTCGCGCGGAACATGCTGACCTATGGTTTTGCCGAGGAAGTGATCGAGAAGATCGGAATCGAATCAATCAGGCGGGAACTGGATGAAGCGGTGCTGAACCGGCTGCACGTGCAGTTCGAAGGAGTCAGTTGACGAGGTGAACGAGCCGGAGACAAATCAATGGGCATAACTTACATTGAAGGGACGGTATCCGGACCCAACGGAAAACAGGCAACGGCAAAGTTCATGGTGGACAGCGGCGCTAAGTACACGGTGCTGCCTGCTGAGACTTGGAAGGCGATCGAATTAGCACCAAAGCGCCGGCTCACTTTTGTTCTCGCTGATGGCACTCAGATTGAGCGAGACGTTTCGGAGGCCTACATCGCCCTTCCGCAAGGCGATGGACACACGCCGGTGGTCCTGGGAGAGGAAGGAGATCAAGCCTTGTTGGGCGTGGTTACTCTAGAAGAGCTTGGTTTGGTTTTCAATCCGTTTCAGCGTTCGTTGCAACCTGCGCGCATGATGATGGCTTGAATAAGTGATAAGAGATGGCAACAACGTTAGAGCAACTAATTCCAATTAGACCAAGGCCGAGTACGGGCTGGGACGTTGAGCGTATTCGCAAAGACTTTCCGGTTTTGCGCCAGACCGTGAATGGCAAGCCGCTGGTCTATCTCGACAATGCCGCTTCTTCGCAAGTCCCCGTGATGGTGATTGAGCGGGGCGCACAGTACATCGAGCAGGAACACTCAAATATTCATCGCGGCGTCCATTACCTCAGCATGAAAGCTACGACGGCCTATGAAGGCGCGCGCGAAAAAGTGAAACGGTTCATCAATGCCCGCGAGTCGAAAGAGTGCATCTTTGTGCGCGGCGCAACCGAAGGCATCAACCTCGTCATGTACGGCTATGGCCGAAAATTCGTCGGCGCTGGAGAAGAGATCATTATCTCGGCGATGGAGCACCACTCGAACATTGTGCCCTGGCAGATGCTCTGCGAAGAGAAGAATGCGAAGCTGCGCGTGATTCCAATGAACGACGCCGGCGAACTGTTGATGGATGAATACGACGCGTTGTTGAATGAGCGAACGAAGCTGGTCGCCGTCGGCCACGTCTCGAACGCGTTGGGCACCATCAATCCCGTAAAAGAAATAGTTGAGCGCGCGCACAAGTACGGCGTCCCGGTTTTGGTCGACGGCGCGCAGGCCGCGCCGCACATGCCGGTTGATGTGCAGGAACTTGATTGCGATTTCTACGCCCTGTCCGGGCACAAGATGTTTGCCCCGACCGGCAGTGGTGTCGTCTATGGCAAGGCAGCGTTATTGGAACAAATGCAACCTTTTCAAGGCGGCGGCGACATGATTAAGAGCGTCACGTTCGAGAAGACGATCTATGCCGACCTGCCGAACAAGTTTGAGGCGGGCACGCCCGCGATCGCTTCCCAGATTGGCCTGGGCGCGGCCATTGATTATTTGAGCATCATCGGCCGGGAAAAGGCCGCGGTCTACGAACATGAGCTGCTCGTCTATGCGACGGCACAGATTTCCGCGATCGAAGGCGTGCGCATTATCGGCACCGCGCGTGAAAAGCTCGGCGTGCTGTCTTTCGTGATTGACGACATTCACCCGCACGACATCGGCACCATTTTGGATCAAGAAGGCATCGCCATCCGTGCCGGACATCACTGCGCGCAGCCAGTGATGCAGCGACTGAAGGTCCCGGCCACTGCGCGCGCATCATTCGCCTTCTACAACACCAAAGAAGAAATTGATACGCTCGCCAGGGCGATTGAACAGGTTATTGAAATCTTTGGATAGCATATGTCTGAACTAAGCGAGCTCTACCAGGCGGTCATCCTCGATCACAACAAGAAGCCTCGCAATTTTCGAAAGCTCGAAACTGCGAATCACACTGCCGAAGGCTTCAATCCGCTGTGCGGCGATCAGTTGACACTCTACCTTGAACTTGAAGACGAGACTGTCAAAGACATTAGCTTTGAAGGCACCGGGTGCGCAATCTGGAAGGCCTCAGCCAGCATGATGACCCAGGCGTTGAAGGGAAAGAGCAAGCAGGAAGCCGAGGATCTCTTCAACGAATTTCATCGGATGGTGACCGGACAGCTCAATGAGGAAAGCGAGCCCAACAGTCTCGGGCGCTTGAAAATCTTTTCGGGCGTGCGCGAGTTCCCGGTGCGGGTAAAGTGCGCGACGCTGTCGTGGCATACGATGCATGCGGCGCTGAATGAACAGGAAAAGGTTTCGACCGAATAATCGACAGAAATAATCTCCGATGAAGTTACTGCTGATTCTTGGTTTGATACTGAGCCAGGCGCCCTCAGCCCGACAGGTTGACCGGCGTTGGCGCCCGGCGGTCTTCCGCGGAATTACTGTAGGCAAATCGAAGCGCGCTGATATGCTGCGCGTCCTCGGCGAACCAAAATGGTCGCGCACGACTCCCGGTGAGGGCGAGGAGCATGGAACTACCTGGAATCATTACGAAGGAATCGGGGAGTTCCCCGGCCTCACCAACGTGGCCAACGATAGCCGCACCGGCATAATCACGAGGATTGAGTTCTTCCCCAACAAACTCTCGAAAGCACAGGCAATTGCGCATTTTGGCCGTGGTTACGTCGTGACCAGATACGCTTTTGATCCCTGTGAGCACGACGAAGATTCTGAACCGATTTATGAATCGCCCAACGGCCCGCTGGTGATCGTCGAGTATCGGGCGCGAGGAATCGGGGTTTCGGTTGGCGATAAGGATATGGTAACCAGGATTAGTTATGTCGACGGGCCCATCGGAAGTGCTAAATCAAGCTGTAAGTAAACCGCGCGCATTCTGATCGAGCGAATATCGGACTGGCCTCGCGGCCCGTCCTTAATTCAGTGAGAAGAGGTTCAAAACGAAGAGGCGGAAGGGTTCCCTTCCGCCTCTTCTTGTTAACGCGGGGTAGTCGAGTGGTCCGGAGACTTACTTTATCTGAAACTGCACGGTATGCAGTGTCGGATCGGCGCCCACTCGGAAGTAGAGATTGTAAACACCGGTTGTCAGGCCCGTCGTCTTTAGATTGAAGATGTAACTGTCTTGGCTGAATCTAAAGTCGTTGTCGGGGTTCGCATTGCCTGCGTCTTCAACCGGTCCATAGACAGATGTCGAAATCAATGAGACTCCGACCGCGTTCACTACTAAGTTGGCCGACGATATGTTGTTGCCATTGGCGTCAACTATCTTCAGCTTGATCGGAATCGTGCTCCCGCTCTGGTGAACGTTGGTTTGATCGTAGAGCGGTACTACGCCATAGCCCACCGTGAGCGTTCCAGAACCGCTCGCAGAATTGAAGTTGCTATCACCTGCATAGCTGTAAGTGATGTTGTATGAGCCAGCGGCCAGAGAGCCGGTAGCGAACGAGGAAGAGAAGTTACCGCCACTCTGAATAGCTGCATTCTGAGTAACGCCATTCAATGTTATCGCCACGCTCCCCGTGGGAATCAGAGAACCGAAAGTGATCTTGCCGGAGAGGTTTGTCGACGGCGTGCCGTACGCGATCGCCGGTGAACTCAGATTGCTGAACGACGGGGTCGCCTTCAGCACGTTAATCTGAACGTTCTTGCTGGTGGCGTTGTAGTTGGTTGCATCGGTGGGCGTGAAATTCGCCAGCAGCGACTGCGCTGAGCCGGTGTTGAGCACTGTGCCGGACGCCGGCGTGTAGTTGAAACTTCCCGCGACGCTTGCGGTCGCGTTCAGTTGCGTAGAACTGAGCGCGGTGCCGTAAACAATATCGGCAGGATTGTTCCAGGTGATCGACGGCGTTGCTTTGGTGATCGTGATCGATACATCGCCCGCGGTCGAGTTGTAGTTGCCGTTGGTGTTGCCGGCATTGAAGGTCCAATGAGCGGTGCCCCCCGGGACGTTGGTAAACGATGCTCCCAGGTTCAGCAAACTGCTCAAGTCTTCGCCGTTCACGCCCATGGCGGTGCCGCTGGCGCCGTGCGAATTGCCATCATAGACTCCGGTGTAACCACTGACGCTAACCGTCGCGTTGGCTTTGGCGATCGAAAAGTTCTTCGAGTCGCTGCTGCCCGTATGGTTCGCGTCCCCGGCGAACGTGTAGCTTGCAGAGGCCGTGTTCGTGCCCGCATTCGCGTTGTTCGCATAGACCGGAGCGGGAGTCAGGCTCAAATTGGCGCCTGTTACCGCTACCGAGCAGGGCGTGATTGGCGAGCCCGTGTAGACGGGTGAGCCCGTGCAGGTCACGGTCGTCGTCGAGGAAGCCTGGGTGATCGTGAAGCTGCCGTTGCCGGAGCTGCCTTCATGGTTGGCATCACCGCCGTAGGTAGCTGTGGCCGACGCCGTCCCGGCGTCCGTGTTGTTCGCATAGCTGGGCGTCAACGAACCACTAAGTCCGCCCGCACCCGAGTACGAAGCGGTGCAGGGTTCGATGGCCGAACCGGTGTAGGTTTCACTCGCCGGACAGTTGACCGTCGTTGTCGACGCCGCTTTAGTGATCGTAAAGCTGCCGTTGCCGGAGCTGCCGTCATGATTGACATCACCGCTGTAAGTGGCCGTGGCCGATGCGGAACCGGCGTTAGTGTTATTCGCGTAAAGCACCGCGACTGATTGGTTCAGGCCACCAGCGCCAGTGACCGTTGCATTGCACGGTTCGATGGCTGCGCCGGTATAGGTCGCACTCGCCGGACAGTTGACCGTGGTCGTCGATGAAGCTTTAGTGATCGTAAAGCTGCCGTTGCCGGAGCTGCCTTCGTGATTAGCATCGCCGGCGTAGGTAGCACTCGCCGACGCGGAACCAGCGTTGACGTTGTTGGTGTAAAGCACGGTTACTGACTGGTTCAGACCACCTGCGCCCGTGACAGTCGCGGTGCAGGGTTCGATTGCCGAACCAGTGTAGGTTTCACTAGTCGGACAGTTGACCGTGGTTGTCGATGAAGCTTTAGTGATCGTAAAGCTGCCGTTGCCGGTGCTACTGTCGTGATTAGCATCGCCGCCGTAGGTAGCAGTCGCCGACGCGGAACCAGCGTTGACGTTGTTGGTGTAAAGCACGGCTACTGACTGATTCAGTCCGCCTACACCTGTAGCCGTCGCGGTGCAGGGTTCGATTGCCGAACCATTGTAGGTCGCACTCGCCGGACAGTTGACCGTGGTAGTCGACGAAGCTTTATTGATCGTAAAGCTGCCGTTGCCGGTGCTGCCGTCGTGATTCGCATCGCCGCCGTAAGTGGCAGTGGCCGATGCGGAGCCGGCATTAATGTTATTAGTGTAGAGCACGGGCACTGACTGATTCAGACCGCCTGCGCCCGTGGCAGTCGCGGTGCAGGGTTCGATTGCCGAACCAGTGTAGGTTTCACTGGCTGAACACGTGACCGTAGTGGTCGAAGACGCTTTATTAATCGTAATTGCTACGTCGCCGCTCGACGGAGCGTAATTAGCGTTGCCTGCAAACGTCCAGTGCGCCGCGCCACCGGGTACGTTGGTAAAGGTTCCGCCAAGGTTGAGCAGGCTGGTCAGGTCTTCACCGTTCACGCCGGTGGCTGATCCAGTAGCTCCGTGCGCGTTGCCGTCATAAGCTCCCGTGTATCCACTGACGCTAATCGTGGCCGTGGCCTGATTAATTGTGAAGCCCTGGGAAACATTGGGCGCTGCCTTGTAGGTCGCATCGCCTGCTTGCGATGCAGTCACATTACATGAACCGGCGCCCGTGATGGTGATCGTGCTACCGTTGACGCCGCTCGACGTACAGTTACCGCTGGCGCCGAAGGTGACCGGATTGCCCGATCCACCGCCGCTGGCAGCGACCATGAATGGAGCATCGCCGTAGGTTTTGTCAGACAACGGAGCGAATGTGATCGTCTGAGCTGCTTTCGGAGTAACGCTAATATTCACTGTGCCGGCATTAGCGGAGTCCAGCGCTCCATCGTTCACTGTGAACGTGAAGCTATCCGGCCCGTCATAGGCGGCGGCCGGCGTGTATGTCACAGTGGCTGTGCAGTTTCCGTTCGAGCAGAATGGAGTTGACACGAAACCAAGCGCGCCGTGCGCGGGTTCGCTCGCGATCGTAAAGGTCAACACGTTATTAACGTTAAAGTCGGACGCCGTGAGAGTGATGGTCTTGCTAGTGTCCTCTCCGGTAGTTGCCGAGCCATTGTTCGCAACCGGCGCCGTATCGTTCCCGGCATCTAGCTTAGCCTCAAACTGATCCTGAATTGATGTAGGCACATTCGAGTAGAAGTCATAGCCTGACAGTGCCTCGACCTGATCGACCGTCGCCAGGTACTTCTGCCACTGATCAGAGCGAATTCCCTGAGTGTTGGGCATGATGACGGCAATCGTCCGCGTGTTGCCGTCAACCCGAGAGATGTCGTTGTCGCCAACGGGAAGAATTAGCGCGACTTTCCATGTTACAGCAGGAACGTTTACAACAAATCCGCTGGGAGTCACGATCCCGTTAGACGCGCCGTTGCTGCCTGCGCCGCCCGTGCCGGTGCTTCCCGAAATAATGTAAATCTCCGAGCCGGGAAGGAAGGTGCGCAGGTAATTTTCGTAGGCTGCCCACGGACCCTGATTGTTGTCTGGAGACTGCGCGATCATGTTGTCCATAAGGAACGTCGCGGAATTGTCGGGAATGGTCGAGGTGCGATCAGCCGACGGGCACATGTGGCCCCGATCAAACCCTGAACCGGTAAAATCTGTTCCCAGTACCTGGTGGTAGCCCGGCGGCAGCGTCGTATCGTTACGGAAATCATCTTGCCGCGGCGCGCTCCCCCGCCAGGTGCTGTCGAGATGCCAGCTTGTCCAGTTCGGTGCTCCGCGACTGTCGTTGTACGAGAACGCGTACTGCGTCTTCATCATGAGGAAATTCGTCGTGTCACCTACGTTCGTGGTGGCGTTCGACGGGTTCCCCATCACCATGTGCTCCGCCGGATCCCGCTGGAATTCAGAGTTAAAGGTGAAGACATAGTCCGCGGCCAAGTGGTCGGGCGGATCGATCAGATCCTGATCCGACACCTGAGCGGCAAACACCGTGACGGTACACGGCTCGTTGAAAACGAAATCAGAATCGGGGTTCAGCGTAAAGCTGGTCGGGCCGCCGCTTACGGTTGCCGTATGCAGGCCACTGGTGCAGGAAATCTGGAACCAGTTGCCGATCACGTCTACTGGCTCATCGAAATTGATGATGATGTTGGAATCGACGGGAATATGTGTGTCATTCGCCGACGGTGTGGTGGCAAATATTTCCGGTTCGAAATCACCAACAGGGCAGACGGTGGCCGCGGTCGAAGTGTTGCGCGGATTCGGCGGCCCGGTAAAGAAGTTCCCACCGTTTGAATCGGTATCCTTGCAACCGAGATGAGATCTAAAGTCGGCAGTCACATTATCCAATAACGGCGCGGCCCCGGCACCTTCGAAACACGCCGCAGCGCCATAGCCTACCAAGTCCATTAACTGTGGAAGCGCATTCGGGCACCCACTGGGCAGAGTAGTATTGTTCGTTACGAGCGCGATGTGTCCGCTGGTGGCGGCCATGGCGATCGTGCCGGTAGCATTCGGGGTTGGTAAGGGTGTAGTTCCGCCCGTGCCTGCGCCCTCCTGGACCAAATAATATTGTCCCGGAGCCACAGTTCCAGTGAGTGGCGTTCTTGACCACGAACCAGTCCCGCTGGAGGAAGTGTATTGCACCGACCAGCCTGCCAGGCTTACGGTCGTGTTACCGCGATTGAAAATCTCAACGAAGTCGTTCGTGTAGGTCGCACCGGAATTTCCGCCACCACCATAGACCTGGCTGATCACCACCGTGCCTTGCGCGACAACTTGTGCGCTGACGGTTAGCGAGATATTCCCAGACCCGGAACGTCCCTGTGCATCTGTGATTGAGAACGGAAGACTTTTCGCCCCCGTCGTCGTCGCTACGCCGACAGTGGCGTTGTAAGAGAAGACGTTGTCGCCGGCCGTCGCATCACCGTTGAGTCCATCATCAGCGAAGACTTGCGAAATAGATCCGCCGATGGAACTGAGATTGGCCGTAACGCCCAGTCCCGTGCTGGTCGGGCCGGCTCCCGGCGTGACTGTTACGGTTAAGAGTGTCGCATTCCCCGCTGCCACAGAGGACGGGTTAGCCGCGCCTGTTCCGCTGGGATTGGTGGTAGCAGACGTTACGGTCAGTGAAATGTTAGCACTCCCGGTACGCCCCTGAGCATCGGCAATTGTTGTTGAGATCGTCTTAATCCCCGCGCTTGTGCCGGCGGAAACGGTCGCATTGTAAGAAAAGATATTATCGCCTGCCGCCGCATCACCGTTCAGTCCGTTATCAGCAAAGACTTGCGATGCAGATCCACCGATCGAGGTGAGATTTCCGGTAACCGAAATCCCTGTGCTTACCGGATGGGTACCGGGCGACACTGATACCGTCAACAGACTTGTGCCACCAGCGGCTACCGTGCTCGGATTGGCCGCTCCAACTCCTGTTGGGTTCGTTGGCGTATTCACGGTCATTGAAATGGTCGTGCTGCCCGTGCGTGCCAAAGGCGCAGTTTCAGTTATGGTCACTGGCAGGCTTTTTCCTCCGGGAGCAGCACCATTCGAGACGGTCGCGCTGAAGGAAAAGATGTTGTCAGCAGCTAGCGCATCACCATTTAAGCCGTCATCGTGAAAAGCCTGATTGGCTAAGCCTCCTATCGAGGTCAAATCCGCGCTGACCGTGTGCGCCGTGCTGGCTGGGCTTGTTCCGGGCGTAACAGTTACAGTCAAGAGTGTTGTTGCGCCTCGATCGACGGAACTCGGGCTAGCGTTTCCAACGCCGGTGGGGTTTGTTGGGCCTCCACCTGCAATCCCAAGTATTGAAACATTGTCGATGGCTAAAGCCTGCGCGTTCGTCGTCGTGCTTGTTGCTGCGACCGAATAGTTCCAAGCCAGATAAAGATTGCCGCCGTTCGGGACTGACACACTTACCGTCTTATTGGTGACGGAAACCGTAGCCCCCGGGGCAGTGGTAAAACCATTGTTATTAGCATCGGCCGCAAAGCTGGTAAGAAAATCAGAGCCGGCACTAGTCCAGGTTGTGCCATCGAGTGAATAAAACACCTGAATGCGAAAACCACTTGGATTTGATCCGTTTCTATACTTCTCGACATCGTAGGAAATCTGAACGCCCGAGAGGTTCCCGCCGGTACTGTTCACAAGCTGAGCATAAAGATTTCCACTCGACGTTGCTGTTCCGGAGGAAAGAAAGCCCACCGCCCGATCGGGACCCGTAGTCGTCGTGCCGGAACCGAAATTATAAATTCCGTTCGCAGCCGAACTTGATAAGTTTGCCCCACCGGCTAAGTTCGTTGTTGCTGTTGCCGCGGCAAACGTGCCGACTGTGCGCACCGTCGACGGCTTATCAACCCGCCAGTCGGTCGGGAGAGCAGCGGTCGCCGACGTTCCTATCGCGTCAAAGTTCTGCGTGTATGCACTCGACGTCGACAAGGATATAGCGGCAAGCACGACAGCCACAGATATCAAAGTGAGCACTGAAATAGAGGCAGTGACGATAAACAAACGAGACTTCAATATGGACTGGGGGGTGGATTTAGACATAGGGGTTCCTCTCACTAAACTGATAGGGCGTTAGGTTTTTTTGGTAAGCAATTCGACTGGAAAACAGTTGCCGTCTGAAATTAGCTCGGAAGCAAGAATTTTGCACTTGCCAAACAGGTCTCCCAAAGGAAGATGGGCAGTTTAGTGAAAAAGTTTGCACAGGTCAACATGAAAACCCTCGACATGTAAGCTTTTTTACCAAAGCCGCAAGACGAGGCATGCTGATTTGTCTTGGGAAGGGCGAAGGCGATGACAGTCAGTCTCGAATAAAGCTAATGTTTTGATCGTAATCTGAGATCAGGGCCGACCTACTGGGTAGCTGACAAAACTCCAGTGGCATGTGCATAATAAGTTTTTCCTAAACTGCGGAGCACCCGATTCGTGATCATATCTTCGATTGAGCTGCGCGAGATTCGCCTGCCACTTATTCATTTCTTCGAGACCAGTTTTGGCCGCACGACCGAACGACGGATCATTCTGGTTCGCGTGACTGACGCCGATGGCGTCGAAGGCTGGGGCGAGTGCACCGCCGGTGAAGGGCCTTTCTATTCCGAGGAGTGGACGGAAACAGCCTGGCCGACGATCAAGGATTTTCTGGCGTCAATGGTTGTCGGGCGTCAGGTTGAAACCGCGGCCGGCGTCAACGCGTTGATGAAAAAGGTGCGCGGCCATCGCATGGCCAAAGCGGCGATTGAAACTGCGTGCTGGGACCTGGAAAGCAAACGCGCCGGTTTACCGCTGTGGCGGCATCTGGGCGGCGTGCGTCAGGAAATTGCCTGCGGTGTTTCGATTGGAATTCAGGATTCGCCCGAGGAACTGCTGGAGAAGATCGCAAAAGAGCGGGCCTCGGGCTACCAGCGTATCAAGATCAAGATCAAACCCGGATGGGACCTCGATGTCGTGCGAAAAGTGCGCGAACGTTACCCTGAGATTCTCTTAATGGCTGATGCCAATTCCGCTTACACGCTGAATGACGTGGAACTGTTCCGGGCCCTCGACGAATTCAACCTAATGATGATCGAGCAGCCTCTGGCTCACGATGATATGTTTGATCATGCTGAACTGCAGAAACAGATCAAGACGCCGGTCTGCCTGGATGAGTCAGTCCATTCCGCCGAGGATGCTCTGCACGCAATTGAAATGAACGCCTGTCGCATCATCAACCTAAAGCTCGGTCGCGTTGGTGGTCATGCTGAAGCCAAACGAGTTGAGTCTATCTGTCGCGAGCGCAATGTCCCCGTCTGGTGCGGTGGCATGTTGGAATCAGGAGTTGGCCGCGCCCACAATATTGCAATGGCTACGTTGGCGGGGTTTACTTTGCCAGGCGATGTGTCGGCCAGTTCGCGTTATTGGGAAGAGGACATCATCGAACCTCCCGTTACGGTTAGCGAGCGGGGAACGATTACCGCGCCCAGCCAACTAGGAATAGGGTTTGACATAAATCGATCACGCATCGACAGCCTGACGATGAGATGTGATCGAATCACCAGTGGATAACAAATGCCGAATGAACTGTCAGCCGCCCAGGTAATAGCCCTCCGAGATCACTTCCTGGCTCGCCAGCACGAATTGCTGGCGTTGACCTGTGCTTTGGTGGAAGCCGAATCGCCTTCCGGTGACAAAGACGGCAGCAGCGAAGTCGTGTCTTTGATCGGCAGCGCCGCCGGCAGTATCAGCGCGGTCAGCTCAGTCGAGCGAATAACCAGCGAAGACTTTGGCGAGCACGTGCGGATTCGCGCATTCGCCGGAGAGAACAATGCGCCGCCAATCGTGATACTTGGGCACACCGACACGGTCCACCCGCGCGGCGCGATTAAGGAACGGCCCTGGCGCGCGGACGGCAATCGCGTTTATGGCCCGGGAATTTTTGACATGAAGGCGAACGTGGCGCTGGCTCTCGAAGCTTTGCGCGCTTGCGAGGCAACTGCAGTGTGCCCGAAATCACCCGTGACAATCCTGCTGACGTGCGATGAAGAGAGCGGCAGCCCGAGCGGCCGCGGTCTGGTGGAAGAGGAAGCAAAGAACGCGCGTGCCGTTCTGGTGCTGGAACCACCGGCGAGCGGTGGCCGCGTGAAGACCGGGCGAAAGGGAACTGGAATCTTCGCGATTGAAGTCCACGGGCGGGCGGCCCATGCCGGTCTGGAACCCGAAAAGGGGGTTAGCGCAGTGCTCGAGCTTGCTCGCCAGACCATCCGGCTGACTAATCTGAATGCTCCGGACGCAGGAACCACGGTTACAGTCACGGTAGTGCAAGGGGGCACGCATTCGAATGTCGTGCCGGCGGAAGCCCGTGCTGAAATTGATATGCGCTTTAGTTCAGCGGCGGAAGGCCGCCGGATTGAAAGCGCAATATTGAATCTCAAGCCATTCGACGAGCGTGCACAGGTGGTCATGTCCGGGAGTATCAATCGTCCACCAATGGAACGTACCGAGAAAGTACTAGAGCTGTACGCCCGGGCGCGACAGATTGCAGACTTGCTCGGCTTTGACCTGGGAGAAGCTAGTGTTGGCGGCGCTTCGGATGGAAACTTTGTGGGCGCGCTGGGAGTGGCCGTGCTGGATGGTTTGGGTATCGAAGGCGACGGCGCTCACGCTGATCACGAACACATCATCGTCGATAACATTGCGTTGCGCGGCGCGCTGCTGGCTGGATTGATTGCTTCGCTTTGATGTAGCGCAAGTTGTTAACTTGCGTGAACGCAACCCCGATGGGTCGGGGTTGTGCTACAAAAATGAAAATCGCTACCTGGAACGTCAACTCAATTCTTGCCCGAATGCCGCACGTGACACGTTGGCTTGAAGCTGAGCAGCCCGACGTTCTGTGCGTCCAGGAGACCAAATGCACCGACGATAAGTTTCCCTCGCTCGAACTGAAGGCGCTGGGTTACGACTGCGTCATGCTGGGCCAGCAGAGTTACAACGGCGTAGCAATCATTTCTAAGGCCGGTTGCGCAGATGTTCAGCGGGGATATCCGAATGATGAGCCATCCAGTCACGCGCGCCTGCTCTCAGCAGACGTCGCCGGCATTCGCATCGTCAATGTCTATATTCCCAACGGCCAGATGGTCGGCTCGGAAAAATATCAGTTCAAGCTGGATTGGATGCGGCGGCTGCGCGAGTTTCTCGATCAGAACTACGACCCCTCGGCTCCGGTTCTGCTTTGCGGCGATTTCAACGTCGCGCCGGAAGAGCGCGATGTGCACGACCCGCGCCTTTGGCAGAACCGCATTCTCTTTAGCGAGCCCGAAAAAGCTGCCTTACAACACATCAAGGACTGGGGATTGACCGACTCTTTTCGGCAGCATACTGAAGAGGGCGGTCATTATTCCTGGTGGGATTATCGGGCCGGCGGATTTCGTCGCAACCTCGGCTTGCGGATCGATCACATCTGGGTATCCGCGCCGCTAGCGGCGCGGAGCAAGACAACTTTGATTGACAAAGAGCCACGCAAGTGGGAGCGACCGTCGGATCACGCGCCGGTCGTGGCGGAGTTTGAATTATCGTCTGAATCCGCCTGACGGTTTATTGACTTTCAGCGTGCGTCGAGCGATTACCTTGGAGGCAGCAAAAGACCTAGCAGGTCGGTCTCCAACCCAATGGCAGTAAGAAAAGTTTCAGTTCTGTTGCCCTCGCCGTGCTTTGGAGCAAACTCTTTGACGGCATACTGCGTGGCCATTCCTGATTTTAGTTGCAGGCGCTCCAACGGAATAACTAAGCGAGGATTCTTGTCCGGATGAAGCTTATCGTGTTCGATTTCCGCGCGAACGACTTCGTCTACTTTATTCCGGAGCTCAATCATCACGTTAAGCGCACGATGACAATCAAGAAGGTCATCTTTTTCGCCTTCCTTGGATCGGTTGAGCAGATCGGCAGCTCGCTGAAGGCGTTTCTCTACTTCTTCTCTCTGCTTTTCATCCAGTTCCGAAGCGTTAGCGATCGCTCTAATGTCCGGCATCATATCTAAAGCCAAATTGGTCAGTTGTTCATCATGCTGGTGGTGATCGACAGCTGTTATACTCCGCTCATTGGCAATCCGCTGCTCTGCTACAGCCTGTTGCTGTTGGAGGTTAGACAAGGCCCGCTCGACTCTATAGTCCTGAATCGCCGTGCCCGCGGATCCCAGGAACACGAGTGACAATATGCTCGGCAAACCATATTTCCGCCACCATTTTTGACGTCGCGTTTGACGTGAGCTGTTCGATGGGGGCAAGCAAACCGCCTTTCGCTCTAGTTCGAGGTCAACTCGGCTGTCTTCTCAGTGATGTCCTTCTGCGCCCACTCGTTATCGCGGGAAGCCTCGCCTGCCTTGTGCCGTTTGGCGTCTTTCATGCGACTAACGAGATCCATGTGGGTTGAGAAATACGGCAAGCTCTTGCCCACAATCTCCTGCACTGAGTTGAAGCCTTTGTCGGCCATGAACTTTGCCAGGCCTTCCTGAAGTTCATCGACCATCTTCACGCCTTTGAGCATCACGCCGGTGCAGATTTGCACCGTCGAGGCGCCGAGCAACATAAACTCGATCACATCGTGAGCAGTTTCAATCCCGCCGATGCCGCTGATCGAAACTTCCTTGGGAAGCGACAACGCCAGCTGGCTGACCATTCGCAGAGCGATTGGCTTTACTGCCTGCGAAGAATAACCGCCGGGTACTGTGTAACCCTCGACGGTCGGCATCGGGCGCATCGTGTCGAGGTTGACGCCGATGACTGACAGAATAGTATTAATGGCGGAGATGCCGTTCGCGCCACCGCGCACTGAGGCCAGCGCCGGTTCTTTGATGTTGGTAATGTTCGGAGTCATCTTGGCCCAGACGGGAATTTTGGCGACCTCGGTCACCCATCCGGTTACTTCTTCGGCCAGGTCGGGATGCTCGCCCATCTCTGAACCCATCTTGCGTTCCGTCATTCCGTGCGGGCAGGAAAAATTCAGTTCGAACGCATCGACGCCCGTGTCCTGCACCACGCGCGTCAGTTCCTGCCAGCGGCCCTTGTCGTACTCTTCCATGATCGACGCGATCAGGACATGGTTCGGATAGTCCTTCTTGATCTGACGAAATTCTTCCAGCCAGACTTCGATGGGGCGGTCTGAAATCAATTCGATATTTTCAAAGCCGATTACCTCGCCGTTGTTGCGCGAACGCAGTTTGCCGTAACGCGGCACGACGTTGACGACCTTGCTTGACTCAAGACTCACAGTCTTGGCCACCGCGCCGCCCCAACCGGCGTCGTACGACTTGGCGATAACCCTTGCGTTGGTTCCCGGCGGGCCAGAGCCAAGCAGGAATGGGTTGGGGAACTTGATGCCGTTAACTGTGATTGATAGATCCATGATTTGCTCCTGATAACTTCCCAGTCCTTCTAGAGTTCAGCGTCTGCTTCGATCTCGATGAGCATTCGTTTGTCGATCAGCGAGCTCACCTCGATCATTGAGGTGGCCGGCATGACGTCGCGAAGAAATTCACCGTGAGCTCGCCCATATTCTTCCCAGCGCGAGATGTCGGTGACGAACATTCGCGTACGCACAACGTGCTCCAATCCGGCGCCCAGGCGATTCAGCGCGCTTTGGATGTTCTTCAAACATTGAACGCTTTGCGCGTAGGCATCGCCGATGCCAACAATCTCACCGTCATCACCAAGCGCCGTCGTTCCCGTGACGTAGATGCGATTGCCGGCGCGGACTGCGCGGGAGTAGCCGACGATTGACTCCCACTTTGCGCCGGAAGAGATCCTTTGCCTGTCTGTCACGATAATTGAGTGTCTCGCCGTCAAGCTCCTGTCGTTGGCACACGGTCGCTATCGAAACCGTGCTGCAAGCTTATGGTTCTCAGCGCCGAAGGCGCGCTATGCAACAGCCTGGGGCATCGCCCCAGGGGAGCGACATCGAATTCTAGTGAGCGCTGAAGGCGCGAAATAAAAACCGGCTGCCGTAAAAACCTATTTCGCGCTTTCAGCGCTGGGACCCTTTGACTCGTCTTCCCTGGGCCGATGGCCCAGGCTATTACATTTCGCGCCTTTGGCGCTGACCGAGGAATCTTTCACACCACTTCAGGTACTAGTCTCAGCCTTTAATCCGCTACCAATTGCCCATAACTATCCGGGCGCCGGTCGCGGAAGAATTGCCAGGTGTTGCGCACTTCGCGGATCAAATCCAGATTAAGATCGGCAACGACGATCGCGTCTTCGTCGCGCGGCGCCTGGGCAATGATCTGGCCGCGCGGATCGCAAAAGTAGCTCTGGCCATAAAACTCGCCGATGTCCCAGGGCATCTCGTGACCGACGCGATTGATCGCGCCCACAAAGTAACCGTTGGCGACCGCATGTGCCGGCTGTTCCAACTTCCAAAGATATTCGGAAAGTCCGGCAACGGTGGCTGACGGATTAAAGACAATCTCGGCGCCGTTCAATCCCAGCGCGCGCGCTCCTTCGGGAAAGTGGCGGTCATAGCAGATGTAAACGCCTATCCGCGCAAAAGCGGTATCGAAACACGGATAGCCGAGATTGCCCGGACGAAAATAAAACTTTTCCCAGAAGCCGGGGTTGACGTGCGGGATGTGGTTCTTGCGGTACTTACCGAGGTACTTGCCATCGGCGTCGATCACGGCGGCGGTGTTGTAGTAGATGCCGGTGATCTCCTCTTCGTAAATCGGCACGATAATCACCATGTTGTGTTGCTTCGCCAATTCCTGCATCAACTTTGTGGTTGGACCATCGGGAATTTTCTCGACCGCTTCATACCAGCGCACTTGTTGCTCAGCGCAGAAGTACGGGGTGGTGAAAACTTCCTGCATGCAGAGAATCTGTACGCCCTGCTTCGCCGCGTCGGCAATCATCGCGACATGCTTTTCGATGTTGCGTCGCTTGATCTCTTCAATCGGCCCATCGGTGGGCCCAGCGTTCTTTGCTTGAATCAATCCGCATTTAACTGTTCGTGGCATATGTGCTCCTGTAAGTCTTCCGCCGCATTTGTCTGGGTTGCGAGTTTATTTCACGCCAAGGCGTAAAGAAAAGCCAAAAGACGCAAAGAGGATAAAGCATTCTTCGCGCCTTGAGGTTTTTCTTGGCGCCTTTGCGCGAAATCGGCAAACTCAAGCACTTGCCCGGATCGCCGCCCGGGGTGGCGCCAGCATCATCAAGATTAAGTACACCAGACCCGCGACGCCAAACCCGACGAACCAGGCGTAGCTATAGAGTTTGTCGAAGATCCAAACTGACATCCCGAGCTTGCTCAGTATCGGGCCGCTCCAGGCGAGAGCGCAACCCAATAAGGTGGCGATGACGGCGCGGACATTCCAGCCGCCGAGATAGCTGTACACTCCGCGGCGGCGATACAGATCGCCCAAAACCAAATCCTTGCGCCGCACCAGCCAGTAGTCAACGATTAGTACACCGGCAATCGAACCCAACCCGCCCGAATAGCCGACCAGCCAGGA
>Ga0137403_10001841_pt1 | contig 26374 bp, 17 predicted proteins | sample CZOMad2_1_16fung_FD_122057 | JGI IMG/M metagenome (GOLD analysis project Ga0137403, IMG submission 122057) | Vadose zone soil fungal communities from Angelo Coast Range Reserve, California, USA - CZOMad2_1_16fungal (Hybrid Assembly) | ecosystem: Environmental > Terrestrial > Soil > Vadose zone... | reverse complement strand
CGTCCAGCCCGAGCGCAGCCGCGAGGCGCGGCTCGGCCTCGGTGTCGAGTTGCGCGCCCGCGGCCTTGACCGCGTCGAAGCCGTTCGCAAGATCCGCGAGACCGGCCTCCGACATCAGCGGCTGGTAGTGGTCGGAGATCTTCTGTGCGGCTCGCGCGCGAGTGAAGAGATGCTCTCCGAACGTGAATCCGATCAGCGTGATGCCGACGATGACGGCAATCGCGGCGGCGATACGGCGCATGAGACGTCCCCCCGTTACATAGCTCCCTCGGCTCGCCCGGAGGGCTCGCTCGTCCGCACTCTTGAGTCGTCGCTATTCGCCGTCGGGACGGGCCTGGATCACTCCGATCGCAGCGGAACGGTCGGCTTCGTGCCGGCCGCGACTCGGGCCGGGCGCGACGCGGCGAGCAGCGCGATGACGGCTGCGCCGACGCCGGTCGCGACGATCCACGACACGGGGGTCGTCGAGGCGGTGCGGACTCCGAGCTCGGACGCGAAAGCGCGCCACGCGACTCGCCCGACGATGAGCCCGAGCGGTATGCCGAGGATCACCGCGATCACCGGCGTCACCAGAGCGATCAGCATAGTGTTGGTCACATCCATATTGCGCACCAACCAATAGTACAGCGCGAACGCCACCACCGAACCGACCACGGTCAAATAGAGTAGCGAGACTATGGCCATTATCGTCCAATGAAAATGTAGGGGATTGTCTTCCGTGGAAAGTCCGATGGCTAAGAGCGGGACAAAGCCGAAGATCATCTGGCAGGCGGCGAATACCTGCGGGTCGATCTTGCCACCGTAAGCTTTCACCAGCACATTACTGTACGAACCGCAGAGGGCGCTGAGCACCAGGGCCACGCTGCCAAGCAGAGCCATCGAACCGGCAACACTCAACTGATCTGAAAAGATCACGGCGACGCCACAGACGCCGAGCAACACACCCATGACGCGGCCTGCCGTCAGGCGTTCTTGCGGCAGATAAAAATGTGCAATCACTAAACCAAACGCCGGAAAGGTGGATTGAAGCACCGCGGCCAGACCCGAAGAAATGTATTGCTCACCCCAAAACACCAGACCATAGTTGAGGCTGAATTGCAGAATGCCGACGACCGCGATCAATGTCCACTCTCGACGAGTGCGCGGCCAGGCCGCTCGCCGGACGAGCACCATAATCATCAAGATCAGCGAGGCGAGCAGAAACCTGATACCCGCAAAAGTAATCGGCGGCAAATCGACGAGACCGATCTTGATGAACAGCCAGGTAGATCCCCAGATGCCGCAGAGAATCAACCAGACGACGCGCGCTTTCATTTATTAATTTGTACGTGAGACTGAGCGAAGACGTCAAAGGGTGAAGCCCATGGCAAACGGGGCAGTAGCCCAACCGTGAGGGAGGGCTTCGTTAGGCGAACAGAGCCCTCCCTGACGGTCGGGCTACTGCCCCGACTCCGCGGAGATTCACTACTTTTTCTCTTCGTGATGTGGCGTCAGCTTAATGATTGAAAACGCCGCGCCTTGCGGATCCATCAGCACTGAGAACCGGCCCACGTTTTCAATGTCCATTGGCGGCACCAGTGCCCTTGCGCCGAGCGACGTTGCCTTGGCGAAGCTCGCGTCGCAATCATCAACGGCGAAATAAATTCCCCAGTGGGGCGGAACCGGCCCCATGTCCGGACGAATCTGCATCATCCCACCCACGTGTTCAGCGCCGTTCATCCATTCGGTGTACTCCATAGGAGCACCATGGGTGTTGGCGACCCAGCCAAACAGTTTCGAGTAGAAATCGATCGCCCGTGCCGTGTCGTTGGTCAGCAGTTCATTCCACGACACGGTGTTCGGCTGGCCCTTGATGCCAAAGCCGGTGTGCTTCCCCGGTTGCCAGATGCAGAAGGCCGCACCGGTCGGATCGATAATTACCGCCATCCGGCCCGCGTCCATTACATCGAAAGGTTCTTTGACGACGGTGCCTCCGAGTGATTTTGCCTTGGCGGCAACCTCGTCGGCGCTGGCCACACTGATGTACGAAGCCCAATGAGTGGGCACGTCTTTCATCATCTCGCCTTTTTGATAAAGGGCTCCGGTATCTTTGCCGTCGAGTTTCAGCATGGTGTAAACCATGTCAGGGCCCACGGGCATATCGTGCGCCTCCCAACCAAACAGTTCGCCATAAAACTTCTTGGCGCCCTGCCCGTCGGTAGTCGCCAGTTCAGCCCAGCAGAACGTACCAGGCGCAAATTCGAGTTGTGTCTGCGCTCCTGTTTCACTCATCTCGGTTTTCTCCTTATTTAGTTGAATCGTTTTGCGGCGGGCCACGCCCGCCGGCAGCAAGTCATGGCGGGCAGTAGCTCCGCCTCTAAACAAAACTGAATGATTGCGTCTAAGGGGCTGAAACTTTATCAGTGGGCGGCGAGAAAAGCCAGTTTGGGTCGGAGAGCGTGCGCGCACGGAGAGATGCGTGCCTTCCGCCGACCGGGATGTCGGCGCTCCTCTGCCCCAAAAGCGAAATCGCGCTGCTCTCAACCGAAGTTGCTAGCAGCGCAATCTCTAACTTATAAACCACCGAAGTGGTTTGTAAGATGGCAGCCTGGCTTGGCCAAGCACAAGCTGCCAGTTTGTATTCCGACAAGCAATCGGCGGTCGATGCTTCCCGGTCGGCACGCGATCCGTTTCCACTTACCTCCACATCCCTTGCGGGACATTTCAGTTTGTTTTCACCAATCTCACATTCCTTGCGGAGCGTGGTGCCGTTAGGTAGTTTTTTTGGTGGCTGTCCTCCACCACCGGTTACCCGGCTATGAACCTCAACTTTCGTCGAGCCTCATCGCTTCCCTTCGGCGGGTCCTTCCCAAAGGGTGCTACCCGTTTTTATCCGGGCGCTCGGAAAAAATCTTTCGACCTCTTCCTAGCAAGCCTTTCGGCTTCAGCGACGGGCGTCATAGCAACTACAAACCGCTCTGTCGTTCCTCTCGATCAGAATGTCACCACTCTGTTCGCCGTCCCTTCGCTGGTCTCAAAGGCCGTGACCTCCGCGACGGGGAGACTTATACCTAAAAGAATTTTTCGCGTCAAAGTTTTATGTGTTTTATTTTCAAAAGGCGATCTGATTTTCTTTTCTCAAGAAGAATGCTCAGCATTTCCTTTAGCGCAGGCTGAGAAAAGAAAGCCTTTGCGGTGCGAAAAAAGCGATTGACGGTCAATGCCACAGAAAAGCGATCCACGAATTCACACGAAGTGACACGAACAGAGGCTTTTCTTCGTGCTATTTCGTGTGATTTCGTGGACCGCTTTTTCTGATGTCGTCAACAATCTCTCACGGACTCTTTTTCGCCGGCCAAGCGAATAAGAGACGAGATAAGAATAATCCGGGAATGGTCTTACTTGATGAGAGCAGTCATTGCGCTGCGTATCGCAGACTGAACTGCGTCAGCCTCGTCCTCGCCTTTGTACGGGTAACGCGGCCAGAAGAAGCCTTTCAGGCCGTCTTTACGCCGCCGCGGCACGATGTGAATGTGCAGGTGCGGCACGCTCTGGCTGACGCGGTTATTCATCGCGACGAATGTGCCGTCAGCCGCCGTCGCCGACTCGACCGCGCGACTGAGGAGTTGCGCGTTCTTGAAAAACGGTTCGATCAGGTTCTCAGGCAAATCAGCCAGAGTTTCGTAGTGCTCTTTCGGAATCAACAGGCAATGACCAGGAAAAACGGGACGATGATCGAGAAAGGCGAGGGACACTTCGTCTTCGAAGACCAGTCGAGCGGCTATCCTACCGCCGACGATCTCGCAGAAAAGGCAAGTCAGGTTATCCAGGATAACTCTCCGAGCTTCCATTTTGTTGATATCAGCTCAGGCCGGCGAATGTGAAGTCAGTACCACCTGCGTCAGCGGGTGGGACAAAGAGTCGAGACTTCACTCCCCAACTTGGTTGTATCGAAAGCAACTGACTTCGTGATCGTTGACCAAGCCCACGGCCTGCATGAACGAATAGCAAATCGTCGAACCGGCGAATTTGAAACCGCGCCGCTTAAGATCAGTACTGAGCGCATTCGATTCCGCGGTGTACGCTTTCACTGCTGCGCCGCGTTTGCGCTTGATCGTTCGTCCGTTTACGAATTGCCAGACGTATTCCGCAAAGCTGCCAAACTCTTTTTGAATCTCAAGAAATGCTTTGGCGTTCTCGATGGCCGAATTGATCTTCAGTCGATTGCGGATGATGCCGGCGTCCCCGAGCAACTTCTTAATCTTTCGTTGATCGTACCGGGCGACGACGCCGGGTTCGAAATTATCGAAAGCAGCACGGTAGTTCTCGCGCTTCCTTAAAATCGTCTCCCAACTCAAACCCGCCTGGGCGCCTTCGAGAATCAGGAACTCGAACAGCGTCCGATCGTCGCGGATGGGGACGCCCCACTCCCGGTCGTGATAGGCAATCGACAACTCAGTGCCCACCCAATGACAACGGCGAAGTGCTGTTGGTGAAATTGATTGACTCACGACTCTTGCGGATCGCGGGCAGAGTTCGCCAGCCGCGCGATTGCTTCGATCAGAACATTAGGCTCGACCGGTTTGGCCAAATGGATCTGAAAGCCGGCGGACAGCGCCAGTTTCCGATCCTTCTCCGCCGCGAAAGCTGTCAAGGCAACGGCGGGAACGTGGCGGGCTTCCGAATCCATCGACCTGACTTTGCAGATTAACTCATAGCCACTTTCGATCGGCAGGCCGATATCGCTGAGCAACACATCCGTCTTGTTGAACTGCAAGGTGTCCAACGCTTCCTGGGCCGACTCAACGGCCACGACCTTTGCGCCGGAGACTTCGAGCGTAAGCGAAAGGAGTTCACGCGCGTCAGGTTCGTCTTCCACCACCAGCACGCGTACTCCCTCCAGGGGCCGTCGCATCGCCGCGGTTTTTGCCAGGTCGAGTTGATCAGTGTCGCGCGCCACACTTTGTTCTGATTGCATCACCGCCAAAGGAAGTCTGACCGTAAACGTCGACCCCAAACCTCGTCCTGGACTCTGACCAGTGACGGTGCCTCCATGAAGCTCCGTGAGGTGCCGGACAATGGCCAGTCCCAGACCGAGGCCGCCGTGCGACCTGGTGACGGAGGATTCGGCCTGGCGAAATCTTTCAAATACGCGCGGCAGAAACTCTGGATCTATTCCCACGCCAGTATCGCGAACCTCGAGTTCGGCTGATGACCCTGCCCGACGCAACGAGACATAAACGATGCCATCGCGCGACGTAAACTTTACGGCGTTTGAAAGCAGGTTGGAAATTATCTGTTGCACCCGCGGAGCATCGCCTGACACCAGTCCCACCGACGCATCAGCCTGCATGTGGACCTGAACTCCTTTGGCATTCGCGGCCGGACGAACAACATCCACGGCCGCCGCAATCACCGGCATCAGGTCAAGCGGCTTTACTTCAAGGCTCAGTTTGCCTCCGGCGATTCGCGACACGTCGACCAGGTCTTCGATTAGTTGTGCTTGCGCCCGGGCATTCCTTTCAACCGTCTCAAGTGCGCGCGCGGTCGTCTCCTGATCGAGCTGATCCGTCCGCAGCATCGACAGCCAGCCCAGGATCGATGTCAGCGGAGTACGGAGTTCGTGTGAAAGCGTGGCCAGGAATTCATCTTTGACGCGATTGGCTTCTTCGGCCTCGGTTCGCGCCGTGCGTTCACTCTCAATGAGCTGTTCGCGCTCTTCCTCGGCCCGTTTGCGCGCGGTAACATCCCAGCCCAGGCCGGCCAGACGGTATGGTTTTCCGTCCGCATCATAGAAGGCCCGGCCGCGGCCGAGCATCCATCCTGGTTTGCCGTCCCTGGCGACGTATCGAAAATCAATTTCGTAGTCAGTCCGGTTGGTGATCGCTTCAAAGACAGCTTTTCCGATCGCCTCTCGATCTTCAGGATGAACAAATTCGAAGAACGCTTCTTCTGTCTCGGGAAACTCACCGGGCTTAAGGCCGAAAATCTGTTCCATTTCGGGTGACCATTGAACTCGATTGGTCGCGTCCAAATCCCGCGACCAGGTACCCATGCCGCTGGCTTGCAGCGCCATGACTAACCGTTCCCGGCTCTCGAAGAGTTCTTGTTCCGATCCCTTCCGCTCGATGAATTGTCCGATTTGGCTGCCGATTCCGGTGAAGGTCGCCAGCAACGCCTTGTCCGGTTCGCGAATCTCATGACTAAAGAATTCCATCACCCCGAGGAACTTCTCGCCGGAGAGAATTGGAAAAGCGAAAGCGGCGTGCAGCCCTTCAGCTGCGGCCACCGGCCCACGCGGAAAGTTGTCATCCTCCGTTACGTCGGGAATCCAGGCGGGCTTCAAGTTTTGCCAGACACGTCCCGGCAAGCCGACGCCCGTTGGGAACCTTGACTCAAGTGTCATCGCTTCGAACCTGCTCACCGCCAATCCATCAGATGATCCCTGGGGCGGCCAGACTTTCAAACAACGCAACACGCCGGCCTCTGCGTCGACTGTCCACATCGCGCCAACTTCCCAGCCAAACGCTTTGCAGATTCTTCGCATCATCCCGGGCAGAGCATCTGCGAGCGCAGGTGATTCGGCGAGGATCCGCGTGACTGACAGACTGCCGCCCAGACGCCTTTCCGCCTGTTTGCGTTCAGTGACGAGCCCCGCGAGCGACAAGGTGGTGATGGCGTAATTGGCGATATAGGCTTGCAGGAAGAGCAAACCTTCGTTCTTTCCGTAAACTGCGAAGGCGCCCAGGCCGTGAATCGTGCCCCAAATCGCGATCGCTGAAAGGAGAGCGATTCCGGTCGACGCGCCTCGCGGACCAAAGCGAAATGCCACCCACAGTAATGGCGGTATTATGATATGACCCCAGGGACGCCCAGTGGCCGAGAGTGGCAAGAGTTTCGTATAGATCGTGGCCGACAAAATCGCAATCAGGAAGAATGACAAGACCCCCTCAGTCAAGCGCCACCCACGCCAACTATCGAACGGCTTCTCGATCCAACTTAGAATGAGCGGCGTTACCACCAGCGCGCCGACGGCGTCGCCCGCCCACCAGGTCAACCAAAGCCGGCCAAAACTATTCCACGATGCTGATCCGCTGAGGCACAGAGTGAGATTGCCAATCGTAGCGGCCACGGCGGCGCTGAGAATCGCGGCAAACACGACAAACTTCAATACGTCTACAGCGCGTTGGAACGGATTGCGCGATCCTGCGAAGCGCCGAACCAGGTACACCGCAATGGTCGCCTCCAGAGTGTTGCCGATAGAAATTCCCGCCGCGGTGATAAAGGCAACATCGGTCAATAAATAGTTGGCGAGCAGCGCGCCCAGCAGCACGCCAGGCACCGTCCGATACCCGAGCCACAACGCCAGGGCGATGGCAACTCCGGTCGGAGGCCAGACTGGTGAGACGCTCGCGTTAACGCTGGCCAGAGAAAGGCCAACCTTTGCCGCGAGAAAGTAGAGACCCGCAACCATCAGCATCACCCCGAGATCAAACAGCTTTTGATACTTGCGAGTTTCTGCCATTAGAGAAGTTCGCTGAAAACAAGTATGTAACCATTGGGATCCCTTACTTCGAACTCCCAATCGCCATAGACCTGCTGCCGCAAAGGCATCTGTATTTCGACCTGGCCTGCGACTGCTTCGTAAAAACTCTTAACCCCTTCCATGCGAATGTACGCGTCCCAAACGCCGCCGCTCCGCAGGTGATAGAGATCCGGTCTTTGATAACCGTCGATGCGCTGAAACATCAGTTCGACTTCATCACGACTGACGCTGGCAAAGACATACGGCGGACTCTCTGGAAAGGGATAACTGCTAAAGCCCAGATGTGTTTCGTACCAACTGATCGTGGCATCGACATCGGCGACCGCAAAGGTTGGCACTGCGCTACAAAGTTTCGACATCAATCGCTCCTCGTCGAGAGTCTTCACTCCGTTAGGAGTGACAAGTTTATAGACTCAAGCACGACCCACCACGCACTCCTTGCTATAGACATCTCACCCCTAAACCGGGGTGAAACCTCCATTCCGTGAATAGTCAGTTTATTCCCTGGACGACTATAATTGGTGTCCCGTTCTCCGCCAGCTCGCCTCTTCTGTTCGTATCTGCGCCAATCCGTGTAAATCTGTGGCAACTCCTACTAACTTCGATCCACCTCGCCGCCTTCCGGACCATAAAAGAAGACCCAGACCGCAAAGTCCTCACTGAAATTTTCAAAGCGATGTTCGACGCCGGCCGCGGCGAATAGAACATCGTGCGGACTAAAAGCCTGGCGTCCGCCGCCGCAGACAAACTCGCCGCTGCCGCTGGCCACGACGTAGACTTCGTCTCGCGAGTGGGGAGTCTGCGGGTCGTCGCCGTGCGGCGTGTACAGCTTCACCACCAGCGAACCATGTTCGAACACGCTTACCGACAGTTCGCCCTGCGGACCGGGCAGACGCGCCAACGCTTCGGCCACGGTGATCCTTTCGCAAGAGTTGTTAGTTATCATGGTGACTTGGGTCAATAATACATTACAATGCCCGTCACCGATGACGAGTTTTTGTTCTTGCCGGTTACGTTTTGACCTGATGAGCTAACGGAAGCGCGTCTTGACCTGATGAGCTAACGGAAGCGCGTCGAGCCGGCTGGCAAACAAATGCAATGGCAAATGAAAACTGACAAATGACAAATGGAAAATGATCGGCTAAAGAGAATCTCCGGCAATTCGACTACCTGATTAATAATGAAAGGCAATATTCCCATTCCCGAGCTCCCATTCTCGGAAGAAGTCTGGCTGATGGTCGCCGTGACGTCCGTGCGGGAACGCCGAACGCAACAGGGCAAACCGTTTCGCGACGCCAGCGCGCGTAACGCCACCGGCAGCCTGGCGCTGAAGATCTGGGCAGAAGTTCTCGAAGGGCGCGAGGACTTAAAGCCCGGCTTGTGGGGCGTCACCGGAAAGCTGGAACCGTTTCAGGACCGCACACAGTTTGTCGTCTCTGATTACAAGCCGATACAAATCGATCAATACCGCGAGTACCTGGGTTGCGATCCGTCTCTGCCGCGAGCCTTCACGCTGGATATTGAGACGCTCGCGCTGCCCGGCTTTCGCGACCGCGTCGGGCCAAAACTGGAGAAGGATTTAAAGCTCGGCTATATGCGGATCGAACAGCAGCAGAGATACCTGGAAGACATTGCCGCCGAGGAGGAACGTGTCTATCAATTGGGCTCGCTGAACGCTACGTCCGGCCGCGTCCTGTCAATCGCCGTGCACGTCGGGCCGATTCCCGGTTTTGAAATTGAGGGGTTGACCTCGGATCAGACCGAACACGCCTTTGGCATCGATGCGGAGGGTAACGAGCAAGAAGAGGCGGTGGCGCTCAGCGGTTTTCTCGCCTTGATCTCCGATTTCGATCTGGAGTGCGACGAGATCGTCGGCCACAACATCATTGGCTTTGACTTACCATTTATCTATCAGCGCTGTCTGGTTAACAACATCCCGGCGCGGCCGCCGATCAATCTGGGCGAATACAATGTGCGCGGCGTGTTCGATACGATGAAGGGATGGTGGCTTGGCAGTCGCAACCGCGTCGGCCTCGACGACCTTGCCTGGGCTCTCGGAATTGAATCGAGTAAGACGGGCGAAGTCGAGGGCAGCAAAGTCTTCGATCTGTATCAGGCCGGCCGGCTGGCCGAGATTCGCGAATACAATCTGAACGACGTGCGCGTCACGCGCAAAGTGTACGAGCGCTTGATCGCGTGCTTTGGGCGGTGATTGAATCCGCAGATTACACAGATTTCACAGATCTAGGAAACAATTCGAGCGCGTGGAACCAGTTAGACGCCTTTTGTCTGTGTAGTCTGTGTAATCTGCGTAATCTGCGGACAATCCCTGATTTCCGTCTCTGCGACACCGTTTCATTTCCGAAACAGACTCTGATAAACTGTGAAAGTAATGGATAGTTTGATTCCGGTGTTGATGATCTTATTGGGCATCGTCGTTGGCGCCGTCGCCGTCTGGCTGCTCCTGCGCGCCCAGTCGCAGCGGAGTTATGAAAAGGGCCAGAGCGACAGCGTGATGCAGGTGGCCGCGCTTCAGGAACGGCTTGCGGCGAGAGATCAGGAAGTGCAAAAGCTGCAACACTCCGTCGATAAGGAAGTTTCCGAGCGCGAGCGGCTGAGAGATAACAACGCCGACCTGAAGGCCCAGCTCGAAGGCGAACGACGCGCCGCGCAGGAACGATCAGAATCGTTCAAGCAGGCGGCCGACGAACTCTCCGAAAAGTTTAAGGCGCTCTCCCGCGACGCGTTGAAAGACAACAATCAATCGTTTCTCGAGCTGGCGAGGGCCACTTTGGAAAAATTCCAGACTGGCGCCAAGGGGGATCTCGAACTCCGGCAACAGGCGATCGACGAGATGGTCAAGCCGCTGAAAGAATCGCTGGAGAAGGTTGACGGCAAGATCGGCGAGATGGAAAAGGCGCGGGCCGGAGCGTATGCCGAATTGCGCGAACAAGTGCGGTCGTTGACGACTTCGCAACTGCAACTCCAGGCTGAAACCGGAAACCTGGTGAAGGCCTTGCGCACGCCGCACATTCGTGGGCGCTGGGGAGAAATCCAGTTGCGGCGCGTCGTCGAACTCGCCGGCATGCTTCAGTACTGCGACTTCACTGAACAGGAAACCGTCACTGGCGAAGATGGACGTATCCGTCCGGATGTGATCGTTCGATTACCGGGCGGCCGCACAATTGTTGTCGACGCGAAGGTGCCGTTCGACGCGTTCTACGAATCGATTTCGACCACCGACGATCTGGTGCGGGTCGAGAGATTGAAAGACCATGCCAGGCTCGTTCGCGCACACATCGGCCAGTTGAGTAAGAAATCTTATTGGGAGACGGTGCAGCCTACTCCGGAATTCGTGTTGCTGTTTCTACCGGGTGAAAACTTTTACAGCGCTGCGTTGGAGCACGATCCAAAGTTGATCGAAGACGGCGTAAACCAGGGCGTGATAATTGCAACTCCGACGACGTTGATTGCGTTGCTGAAGGCTGTGTCGTACGGCTGGCGACAAGAGCAGATGGCCGCGAATGCGCAGGAAGTCAGCAAGCTCGGCAAGGATTTATACGACCGTCTTCGTAAATTCACTGAGTATTTCGGCGACATTGGCAAGAACCTCGACCGCGCGTTGGAATCCTATAACAAGGGTGTCGGTTCGCTGGAAGCGCGCGTCCTCGTCACCGCGCGAAAGTTTAAAGAACGCGGGGCGATCGGCGGCGAAGAGATCGAAATCGTCGAGCCGATTGATAAGTCGACGCGGGCGCTGAGCCTTGATGAAGGTGGATTGTTTCCGGAGTTGATAACTGCTGAAGCGGTGCCCGACGAGGACGACGATTCGTTCCCGCTCCTCAATTCAAAGAGCGCAAGCGGCCAGGGATGATTCAACGAGCCTGCGTTAGCGGGTGCCAGGTTGTAGACCCGGGCGTGAGCCCCGGGGTCACGCGCACCAAAAGAAAGAGAGCCCCGCTAGAAGTGGCAAGAGAAATCTGGTTAGGACCGGTACTGGGAAATAGTCGCGAGCGTCTGCTGGCGCGCTGTGCTGAGTATGTCTCGCAGGGCCAGGCCGGGCGGCTGCTATACATCGCAGCTTCGCATCCGCTCCTCGATCTAGTCACAGCGAAACTTCTCGATGGTCAGCAAGCCCACGGTGTTTGGGGCGAGTTTCCCGTCTATCTGTTTCGCGGACTGGTCAGGCGCATTCTGTCAGATGCGATCGTTTCAGAAGCCCGACCATCAGGGAGGGCCAGTACCGGTAGCGAGCCCTTGCTCACGCGCGGGCTTCTGACACCTGATGTCACCGATCAGCCGCTGAAACCGCGTGTAGCGATCGATCGTGAAGAGCTGCCGCTGCGGCGCAGCCTCATCTCGCAAATAATCAAACAACTTGGCGCCGCTGGAAAACTCAGCGCGATCAAGCCGCTGGCGAATCGCGATGGTTGTGTCAACACTATTGCTTCTCTGATCGGTGAACTTCAGCGCGCGGGCAAGACGCCCGCCGAATTTCAAACGGCCGTCGCGCAGCGCGCAACCGAATCGGATCCCGATGACGCGGCAGAACCAGCCCCAGTTGATCAGCGGCCCAACTCACCGCGTTCGCAGCTCGATTTCGATCGCGAGGTCGCGTCGATCTATGCGGCGTATGCCGAGGCTTTGGATCGTTCCGACTTGACCGACCAGGATGCCGATCAACTGCGGGCGCTGCAAGTTTTGCGCGGCGAGGTTGCGGGCCGCGCGGTTTCCCTCCCCTGGCTAAATCAAGTTGATTTGCTGGTGCTGGACGGCTTTTTTGATTTCACGCCGGTGCAGGGTGAAATCCTGCGTCACCTGATTCCGCTGATCCCGAACGCGATCGTCAATCTCAATGGCGACGTTCGCAATGAAGAAATCTTTCGTCCCTTTCGATCGACGATTGAACAGCTTGAGTCAATCGCTGGGTTTGAGACCACGACCAGCACTAAAGTTACGGAAGTCGCGGAGGCGCTGGCGCCATTGCGGGGTGGGTTGTTCAATGTAGCGCAAGTTGGTAACTTGCGTGATCGCACCAAAGAGCAAGCGAAAGTTGACAACTTGCGCCACGTCACTTTCTTCGAGTGTGGTGATCGCGAGGTCGAAGTTCGATCCATCGCTAAAGAAATCAAGCGCCTGATCCTGACTGAGAACTACAAGCTTTCCGAGATCGCTTTGGTGGTGCGCGAACGCGCCGCGTATGCAGACACGATTCTGCGCGTATGCGCTGATGAATCGATCCCGGCCAACCTGGAACGGCGGGTTGACGCTGTCGATACGCCCGCCATTCGCGCCTGCGGAAAACTGTTTCAGCTCCTGCGAGATACAACCCGCGAACACATCAGGAATCCGAAGACTAGCGAACTCGCTCATCTGGTTAAGACGGGATACTTTCGTGTCTCAACCGGGGCCCTGCCAGAGTTGACCAAAGCCTTTGATGAGCAGTACGCATCGCTGCTTGAAAAAAATGAGACGCGAAAGGAAACTTTTGATCAAGATGAGCAGCGGCGCGTCGAACGCTTACGCATAGACCTGGGCATCGGAAGCTGGCTGCCGGATGTCCTCGAAAACGTGATCGCTTATGTCGGCAGCGAGTTGAGGGTGACTGCATGGATCGAGCGGGCGCAACGCTTGATCGATAAGTTCCCTTCCCCCGAAGCAGCGAGATCTTTGATCGACAGCGCTGAGGCTGAGGACGCCGCCGCGGCGGCTGAAGACGAGTCGCCGCCCGACGAGCCCCCGGTGCGGCGGCAGAAGCCCGCGCCAATTCATCCAGCTGCAATAGCATGGGCAGTCATCCTCGTCGATCACTTGAGACAGCTAATTGCTCTTCTGCCGGAAGAGGCAGAGCCCGAAGAGTTGCGCCGGTCGTTCATGTCGGTTCTCGATCAATTCGAATTCGCAAAGCAGGTAAAGCAAGCTTTCCAACAGGGCGGACGCGTTGCTGATGTTCCGCAAGCGACCCTCGACGTGCGTGGATTGGAAAGCTTGCGACGCGCCATGGCTGCCGCGGTAAGGAGTTTCAGCTATGCCGGGCAGGTCGTGTCGGAAGCCCAACCGCGGGGTCCTCAGCCGGCCAGCCCGGCTGGGGTCGGGCTAGTGCCACCGGTCACATTGTCGAGTTTCATAGACGAAGTCGAGCGTTCCTTGCGCTCGCAGGTGTTGGCGATTGGAGCTGCGAATCGCGACGGTTTACAGGTACTGGAAGCCACGGACGTGCGCGGGCTGCGTTTTCGCGCAGTCTTCATCGCGGGTTTGATCGAAGGCGGCTTCCCGCTCAAAACGTCGCGTGACTGGCTGTACCCGCACGAAGAACGGGTCCGGCTACAGCAGCAGGGGATTTACCTGGAAGATATCTCGACCGACACGCTGCTGAAGGAAGAACACTACTTCTATCAGGCTGCGTGTCGGGCGACCGAACGCTTGTACCTCACGCGACCGCTTCAGACCAGCTCAGTCAGCGAAACCGTCGCGTCTTACTACATCGAAGAACTGAAGCGGGCTATTGATCCAGATGAGTTCATTACTGTACAGATTCGCGGGGACCTTGATACGCGCGAGTTGATGCAGGCTTCAACTGCCCCTGAACTCTCCACCCTGTTGATAAGGCAAAGCCAACTACAGACGAATGCCATCGGGCGCTCTCTGTCTTCGGCCCAGATCAAGGATTTGCTCGCGCGAGCCGAAGCCCACGGTCATGTCTCAAATTCAGCGGTGCGGCGCGTGGCGATCGAAAGCGAAAGAAACGGCCCCTGGTTTGGCCCGCGCGACGGCGAGATCACTAATCCTGATTTGCGGGCCATGCTCGCCAGACACTTCGGGCCTGAGTACGTTTACAGCGCCAGCGGTTTGAGTACGTTTGGCAATTGCTCGTTCCGTTTTTTTGCCGCGCGCGTGCTGCGGCTGGAACCGCGTAGTGAGGCAGCGCTCGATCTACAGGCCATCGACGCCGGCAAACTTCTCCACGACATTTTGCGGCGATTCTTTGAAGGACATCGCCGGCAATACCTGCCCGATTTGGATCGCGAGCAATTGCGTCGTCAACTGAGTAAGACTGCGGACGATGTTTTCAGAGAGCATGAAACTCTGGTGCCGCCATTGAATCAGCGCATCTGGAAGATCGATTGCGAGATTCGCAAGTTGCTGCTGGATCAGGTGCTGCTTTATGAGCTGCGTCTGCAGGAAAAAACGAACGACCGCGGCATTCGTCCGGCTTATTTCGAACTCGCCTTCGGCCGTGCTTCCCAGGCCAGCGATCCGAGTTCTAAACCTGACTATTTGAAGTTGGATCGCCCCGGCTCCGGTGCGCCTGAGACGGCGCTCCTACAGGGGCAGATCGATCGCGTGGACATTAACGAGCGCGACGGCGTGGCGGTAGCGTACGACTACAAGCTTTCGCAGGGAGCGAAGCGCGAAGATATTGAGACCGGGCGGCAGGTACAGATTCCGATTTATCTGGCGGCCCTCGAACAGTTGTTTTTGCCGCAGTATGAACTGGCCGGTGGTGGCTATTACAAGTTAAAGACCCGCGGGCAGCGACTGAATCAGGGCATGTATCGCCGCATGTTCACGGATTGCACGGACACAACGAAAGCGACGCACGTTGATGACATCGAGTTTCAGCGGCTGCGTGACGAGGTCCGTCAGAGGGTCTGGGAGTTCATCGACGGCATGCGCGGCGGTCACTTCAAGGTAAAGCCATCGCTGGGTAAGACGACGTGCAAGTTTTGTGATTACGCGGCGGTGTGCCGGTTCGATGCTTATCGGATTAGCCGAAAGCGAGAAACTAATTGAGGAGGACACCTGGCGCTGGCCCTGCTCTCACCGTGCGACGGTGTGAAGTCAGTGCCACCCGCGTGAGCGGGTGGGTCAAACACTCAATGCCTTGGTTGACGGACGGCCCCGCCCGCTAACGCAGGCGGTACTGACTTCACTGCGCTACTATCTTGTCTCTGCGTGAAGACAGTCTGGATGGATCTATGACCGAAAAACTGAGTTCTGAAAACGACCAATCACTTCGCGATCATTTACTTTCCCTGCTGCGGGGCGGCAACGCGCACCTCAGCTTTGATGATTTTGTCGCAGGCTTCCCGGCAGAAAGGTGCGGCCAAAGGATTGAAGGTCTGCCCTACACGGCTTGGCAGGTGTGCGAGCACATGCGCATCGCCCAGTGGGACATCCTGGAATTTTGCCGCGACAAAAATCACGTTTCGCCGAAATGGCCGGTAGGATATTGGCCAAAGCCGGACGAAGCCGGCAATGCTGAGCTGTGGAAAGAAACGGTCCAAAAGTTCGGCAGCGATCTGAAACAAATGGAAGATCTGGTCTCTGATCCGTCCACAGATCTGTTCGCCACAATTCCACACGGCACCGGTCAGACGATCCTGCGCGAGGTACTTCTGGTCGCCGACCACAACGCCAATCATCTCGGCGCGCTGGTGGTCATTGGGCGCATCCTGAAAACCAAATAAATTATTAGATAAACATACCAAACTTCGGATGTGGAAGCGGCCCCGGCGCCTCCACAATCGCACTGAGTTCAGTTGCGCGCGAAAGCTGAAACATTTCACTCCAGCAAAGCACTAACTAAACGAATCGACAGTGAACCAACTGTTTGTTAACAGGTTGGTAATCCAATCGCTTTATTATTGGAACCGTCAGATTCAAGCGGCGTCTTTCTTAATAGTGGGCGACAGGATGATTCAAATTACCGTCTAAACTTTCCCGCTTGTTTGTCGTACTGAATTAAGGAAGTTGGCTGCGAATAAATTTAGAGCCCCGTGCTACTTGAGATAGCAACGAGGCTCATTTGGACAACACAGGTTCGGTCGCCTTTGGGCGCTCAAAGATGCATCGTCGACAACCCGCATCTTAGCTCACCCGCTGACGACCTTCAACCCGGCGATATTACAAAAGGGACCCCACCCATGATGCGCTCTGTGGCGGAATCGAACGCCGCTGCCGCATGCAACTAGGGATGAGCGCAGAACTTTCGGTTCTCTAAGGGAGGTCATCAATGAACTACCATCGAACAGTCCCGTCTCTTTTCATTCTGGTCCTTTTCAGCAGCGTGATCGTCGCGGCACAAACACCGGCGTCCGCCACCAGGTACCTTCAGCACGGCATAACTAACTTTGAGCGGGGCGATCTGGATGGCGCCCTCGAAGACTATACCCGGGCAATCGAGATCAGCTCTCGTCTCTCACCCACAAGAACCTCTCAAAGCCGCCTATTGAGTGATGGCTTCGACTCCGCCGCTGCCGATCGGATCACCGTCGTCGATCCTCTTACGGCCAAGGCGTATACGAATCGTGGGATCGTGCTTTATCGCAAAGGCGATCTCGATGGAGCGATTTCCGACTTGGATCAGGCGCTCCGGATCAACGGCGGTTTGGCTGAAGCTCACCTGGCTCGCGGCGTCGTGCGCCGGGCAAAGGGGGATACCAAGGGAGCGCGGGCTGATTTCGACCGGGCCCTCTTGATCAACTCACATCTCTCCGAAGCCTACAACGACCGCGCCGATCTTTTGTTGAGTGAGGGCAACGTTGACGAGGCGATCGCCGACTTGAACCGGGCACTCACGCTCAAGCCTCGCTTTACCGAAACGTATTACGTGCTCGGTTACGCGCGAATGGCAAAGCATGAGTTCGACGAGGCCATCGCTTGTTTCGATCGCGCCGTTAGGCTCAAACCGGATATGGCCTGGGCTTATCAGGGACGTGGCACAGCGTGGACGAACAAAGGAGAGCTTGACCGGGCCATTGTCGACTTCAACCGCGCGCTCGAGATCGATCCGGAACTCGCGGAGGGCTATCTGAACCGCGGCCTGGTGCTGATGCTTCAGGATAAGGAGGCCGCAGCCCAAAAGGACTTTGAACAGTGTCTCCGGCTCAAGCCGGATCTAAAAACTGAGTTAGAGCGGCGGATTGAATACGCCAAAGAGTGGCGCAGGCAAAATCACTGAAGTTGTGCCGTGAGTTTTGCCTCGCCCGCACTCAGGCCATCGGCCGTTGCTGTAAGCGGAGCGCGGACATCGCTGTCCGCCTGAGCGCGGAGCGCGAACCTCATCTTCGATCATTTTGAGGTTAGGCTGAGCGTGCTGCGCACGCTGGCGGACAGGATGTCCGCGCTCCGCTAACTGCCTCGCCCGACTTGTTTTGTTATCGCCCGCCGCCGATTTGCTTCAGCAATTCCTTGACGGCCGCTTCGAGCTGACTGTCGCGGTTGAGATAACTCTCACCGACTGGTTTTCCGACCGGCACGTCCACCGCTCGCGGATGGAATTCCATCACGGTACCATCGGTCGCAGTGATCCGATCAAACGGCAGGCGCAGGGTCGAGCCGTCGATCAACTGAACACCTGAGGTGTAAATGATCCAGCCCGCGGTTGGCTCGCCGACAACCTTACCCAGCTTCAGAAAACGATAACCTTCAGTGAAGTCCTCGCCGTCGGATAGGGTATGCCGATTCGTGACGAGAATTGTCGGCAACTCTAAAGCGCGTTGACCCAGAACCGTGCGCGACGGCGCCGTCGACATTCCGCGCGGCGTCATGGTGAAGTAACTGCGGCGCGCGAACACGTCGATCGCATACACGTTTACAAAACCGCCGTTGTTGTTTCGCATATCGACGACCACGCCGTCGTGTTTCTGGTTCTCGGAATCCAAATCGACGTTCAGTTGACTGAGCGCGGCCGACGACATGTCCGGCATGTGCACATAACCAAGCCGGCCATTGCTGATGCGCGCGACATAGGCCCGATTGGCTTCGATCCAACGCCGATACAGCAAGCCTTTCTCGGTTCCGCCATTCACGGGGCGCAGCACGACTTCACGCGGTTGGGCACTATGCGTGGCGGCGACGCTGAGCACTACGCGCCGTCCAATCTTATAAGCCAGCAACTGATCGAGGTTCGTGCGCCCATCGATCTTTGCGCCATCGACAGCGATCAAATATTCGCCGGGTTTGATGTTGGCCACGGCGGCGGGGGTCAACGGGATGACTTCCGTTATCCGCAGCGCGCCTTTGGTTTCGTATTCTTCGCGATCAAAGCGCAGCCCCAAACGGCCAGTCGACGGCGGTTGGGCACTCGCCGCCGGCCCGCTGATGCCGAGATGGGAAGCGTTGAGCTCGCCCAACATCTCTGAAATTATCCGTCGCAGCTCTTCCGGTGTCCGCGCGCCGGCGGCGACGGGAGCATAGGTGCGCTGCACTTCACTCCAGTTCGCGCCGTTGAAGTTGGCATCGAAGAAGTTGTCACGCAGATACGTCCACGCCTGTTTGAACACTTCCAGTTTTTCGCGCGCAAAATCGACATCCATTTCCGCCGCCACCGCCAGCGGCCGCGCCTGACGGTTCTCTAGAGGAATGATGTTGATACGGCCTTGTTCAAGGTAGTAAACCTCTTTGCTGTCAGGCGAGAATTGCGCCGCGCTTTTAAAGCCGGGCGTTGAAGTTAGTTGCCGGGCGACAAATGGGCCGGGCGCCAACTCGTCGAGTGAAAAAATGTAAAGGTTGACCTGGTTCGCCACCGTCGCGGTCATCAGAACCCATTTTCCGTCCGGGCTGATCGTCTGGCTTCTGACATCAATTCCGACCGGCAGCAAACTGAGACGTTGTCGAATCTGATCGAAAGTAATTACGACCGGCTTTGGCGCCGGCTTCCCTTTGGTCTCGCTCGCCGGCGTTGCCGACGGCGCGGGAGCAGGTGTCGCCTGTGGCTCAGCCGGCGGAGGCTGTTTGGGACTCCTTGGTGTTTCTTCCTTAAACAGATCGCGAAATTGATCTTCGCGCAATTTGGGTGTGCGCGGAATCAGATCCACGCGCGCCAATTGTCCATTCTCAGTCCGCTGGCCGCTGTCGAAGATCAGATAAGTTCCGTCCGGACTCCACGAAATGGTATCGCTGCCACCATTCGCCAGGAAGCTGACTGCCCGACTTTCGCCGCCGGTAACCGGCACGACATAAGCGTTTTTGAACAGCTTGTCTCCTACCGGCATATAAGCAATCCACTTGCTGTCAGGCGACCAGGCAAAAGGGCGGTCCGAACTGAGCGGCGGTCGTTCCAACTGCCCGCCGGCGAGTTTGCGGTCTTTCTTTGAATCGAGATCCATGACGCGAATCTCTTCACCCGCTCGCTCAAAAGCCAACATCTTTCCGTCAGGTGAAAACTGCGGCGTGTCGTCGCTCCCGGCTTCCCGGGTAAGCTGTGTCTCAGTGTTGTTGCCAAAGTCGTAAAGAAACAGATGCGTCGGGCCATCACGATCAGAGACATAGGCGAGACGCCGGCTGTCGGCCGACCACGCCACCTGTGATTCTTCGGCCGGGCTGAGAGTAACGCGGGCTGCGTCGCCGCCGTCGGTGGTCGAAGCTGCGAAGATTTCGCCGCGCACAATGAAGGCGACCTTTTTTCCGTCAGGAGCCAGCGCCATCTCGGAAATCCCGTCAGTGAGCCGCAAATGTTCGACCGCCGGTCCCGCGGGCGCCCCGCGCCTCGTGATGCCGACGGCGGCCGTGCGCCCATTGCCGGTGTCGACTTTCCAAATCTGAAAGTTGCGCTCAAAGAGGATCGTGCGGCCATCGTAAGCGATGCTCGGCCACAGCACTCGCCCATCTTTGAATTGAGTTATCTGGCGGGGTTTGCCGCTCAGGTCGCGTGCCCAAACGTTCTGGGCCCCGCTGCGATCCGAAACGTAGTAGATCGTGCGGCCGTCTTTGCTCCACATCGGCCAAACTTCCTTCGCTCCGCCTTCGCTGATCTGTTCGTAACTGGGCTTGGCGCCAAAGCGCATCAACCAGATTTCGCTCTCGTCGATGTGGCTGTGGCCCTTGCGCCACCATTGCGAAAAGCCAAAGCCGTATCCGGTGAAAGCGACGGCGCCGCCATCCGGCGAGGACGCGCTAAAGTATTCGTTCATGTAAGCATCCGCCGACACCTGCATCGGCGTGCCGCCGTCGACGCTGACCCGGAAAATGTCGTTCATCCCCGAAATGTCCCGGCTGCTGGAAGTGAAATAAAGCCAACGCCCGTCGGCCGACCATCCGTCGAGCTGATCGTTACTGTCGTCGAACGTCATTCGCTTGAGATCGCCACTGTCGAGCGTCAATACATAGATGTCCCCGTTGCCAGTGCGCGCGGAAATGAAAGCGAGCCGGCGGCCGTCGGGCGAATACAACGGCCGCGATTCGTTTGCCGGATGCGAGACCAGCAGCCGCGCGTCGCCACCAGCGGCCGGCACAGTCCAGATATCGCCGCCGGAAACAAACGCGATCTCCGCGCCGTCAGGTGAGAGCGCGGGCTCAGTGAAATATGGCTGAGCGGCCGAGGATGTTTGCGCAACTATGCTGATGGAAAGGACGGTCGTCAGGACCATTACAAATGCGAAGTAAGAAAGGAAATGCCGAGGCAATCTATGGATCAAGTCGGTCATGGAACTCTTCACCTTTTGTTTTCGGATTGACAAGAACGAGCTGAGAAATCAGGCCCGCATACTACAACATTTTTGTGGTGAGCCTGCCAATAAAGTTGCGTGACATGGCTGTTAGCCTGACGGTAGCCAGTAGCGTGAACGGATCAGCCTGCGGAGCAGGCGCCAGCATAAAGCCTGGGGCGTTAGCCCCAGGAACGAATGCAAAATGAGTGTCAGCCCGCGAAGCGGGCGACAGAGTTCGCGCTTCCAATAATGAAACGTTGCCGAATCGATCGTAACGCGTCCGCTGTCGCCCGCTGCGCGGGCTCGCGAATGTTTGAACGACGTGTTCCTGGGGCTTGCGCCCCAGGCTTTATGCTCTCGTCCGCTCCGCGGACTCCGTCGGCGACAAGAGTAATCCTCCCACGCGTGCTAGAATCAAAAGTTTGCTCCGCAGCGAAATTATTTGAAGTTGGACACAATGGCTGTATCAATATGACTGAACAAAGAAAAGACATTCGAAATATTGCGATTATTGCTCACGTAGATCACGGAAAAACTACTCTGGTGGATGCGATGCTGCGCCAGTCAGGGACCTTCCGCGAGAACGAACAGGTTCGCGAACGCGTGATGGACTCGATGGATCTCGAACGCGAACGCGGCATCACCATCATGGCCAAAAACACCTCGGTGCATTACCGAGGGGTGAAAATCAACATCTTGGATACGCCCGGGCACGCCGATTTTGGCGGTGAGGTCGAACGCGTGCTGAAAATGGTTGACGGCGTGATGCTCCTGGTTGACGCCGCCGAAGGCTGTCTGCCCCAGACTCGCTTCGTTTTGCGCAAAGCGCTGGAAGCCCGCTTACCCGCCATCGCGGTCGTAAACAAAATCGATCGGCAGGACGCGCGGCCCGAAGAAGTGGTCAACGAAATCTACGAACTCTTTTTGGATCTCGATGCCACTGATGACCAGATCGAGTTTCCCATTCTTTATGCCGTGTCCCGCGAGGGCACCGCCAAGAAAGAGCTAAAGGACGAGTCTGCCGATCTACAACCGCTGTTCGATCAAATCGTAGAAACCATTCCAGCGCCAAGGCAAACACGCCAGGACTGCCTGCAGTTGCTGGTAGCGAATCTCGACTACAGCGACTATGTCGGACGACTGGCGATCGGGCGAATTTATTCCGGCGCGCTCGCCGTCGGCGAACAGGTGGCGATCGCGAAACGCGACGGCACTTTTCAGAAGACCAAAATTTCTCAGCTCTACGTGTTCGAAGGTTTGAAACGCGAACCCGTCGAACATGCGCAGTTCGGCGAGATCGTTGCGCTCGCCGGTATTGATGAGATCGAAATCGGAGAAACGATCACCAGCGTCGACAACCCGCAACCGCTGCCGATAATCGCCGTTGACGAACCAACCATTGCGATGATCTTCGGCGTCAACAACTCTCCTTTCTCAGGCAAGGACGGAAAATATGTTACCTCGCGTCAGTTGAAAGAACGGCTCGAGAAAGAGACGCTCGGCAACGTAGCGATTCGGGTTGAACCTACCGAGTCGCCGGATCAATTCAAAGTGTCAGGCCGAGGTGAACTGCAACTGGCAATCCTGATCGAAATGATGCGTCGCGAAGGTTACGAAATGCAGGTTTCGAAACCCGAGGTCATTACCCACCGGACCGATGGCAAGGTCCTCGAACCAATCGAACTGGTCGTGGTCGATTGCCCGGAAGAGTTCATCGGCGTCGTGACCGAAGCCCTGGGCCGGCGCAAAGGCCAAATGATCAAGATGGTGAATCACGGCACTGGCCGCGTCCGGCTTGAGTTCGAAACTCCGTCTCGCGGCTTGATCGGCTTTCGCAACGAATTTCTGACGGAGACCAAAGGCACGGGGTTAATCAATACTCTGTTTCTGCGCTGGGGCGAATGGCTGGGCCCGATGCGCGGGCGCTCAACCGGTTCGCTGATTGGAGATCGGATGGGCGAAACGACGACTTATGCGCTTTACAATATTCAGGAGCGGGGGACGCTTTTCGTGCGCCCGGGAACGAAGGTCTATGAAGGAATGGTCCTCGGTGAAAATGCGCGCGCAGTCGACCTGGATGTAAACGCGATTAAGGAAAAGAAACTGACAAATATGCGCGCGGCTTCGGCTGATGAAGCATTGCGGCTGGTGCCGGTCAAGGATCTTTCTTTGGAACAGGCGCTGGAGTTTATTGCCGATGACGAACTGGTGGAAGTTACGCCTAAGAGCATTCGCCTCCGCAAGCGTGTGCTGCGCGCGAATGAACGTCCAAAGAAAAAAGATTCAGGCCTGACTTCCTAAGGGCAACCGGACATTCTCGCCTCTCACAACGAGCTGAACATTCGTCTTCTGGCACTACGGTGGTCCGAGGCTGGACTTAATGCATTCCGTTTTTCGCGAGTTGTACCGCAACATTCTCGCCCAGCTTTTTCACAGATGGCGCCAGGTAAGCACTATTGTCATGACTCTCGTCTATGAAAAACGCTTCGCGCCACAACTTTTCAAATTCCGCGTGCGTACCGATCTCGAGTTGCAAATAACGCTCTTTGGCGAGTCTTTTGATCTCGGCTAACAAGTCTCCGCTCATTTGTGGCGTCAAAGCGCGAGGTTCTTTCGTAAGCAAATCGTCAATGGATGGTTTGGCCATAGGGCAAAGAATAAGATCAATCGTGCTTCTGTTCAGTGCGCTAGCGCACACAAGCCATTTAATGTTTGGCCTTTCCTGGAAGACCTGCTATATCTTCCGCGCTCGCCCCTTCAGAACGAGGAAGGGGGATCCCCTTGTTAGACAAACGCAAAGCCGACGCTCAAGAGGTTTTGGACGAACTGTGGAATGGACAGCAAATCCCTTTTTTTTTGAGCGTCGGGCAAATCACTAAGAGCACGAATGGATACACCATCCATTTCTTCGATTCCCGTATCTTCACAGCGAACGTACCATGGATCAAAGGCGAGGATTTCAAGGCAGCGGTTCGCTCCGCGGTCTTAACTCGCGTGGCAAGGATGAGCGGCCCGTTAACGAGCCGGAATGCTTAAGTCAGATTGATTCAGCTTTTGAACTCGAGGTGCTCAAATCGAATTTTGGAGCACATGCGGATTGGAGTTCCCTGTTATGTCGCCTTTGTCTCGGCTTCGCGTCCTCGTTACAGAAGATGAGCCTGACACTCTCGACCTTCTAGAGATCATTCTTGGTCATGCACACTGCGAAGTAGTGCGGGCAGACAATCCGTACCATGCTTTGGAGTTGGCCCAGACTGAGGCTTTTGATCTCTATCTGCTTGATAACTGGATGACCGATATGTCCGGCGTAGAGCTTTGCCGAAAACTGCGCGAGGTCTCTCGTCAAACGCCGATACTATTCTATTCAGGTGCGGCCTACGACAAAGATAAGAAGGAAGCTTTCGCGGCTGGCGCCGGAGGATACGTGGTAAAGCCGTGCCTCCCCGGTGAACTGGTGTCTGAGATTCTCCGGCTAACCTCGCGTAACTAGCAAAGACTCGCCGCTTATGTTTGGGATCGTATGCCAGCGGTTATGACGACGGCAGCACAGGCAACTAGGACTTCGTCTGAACTAAAGATCTCACCCAATGTCGACGCCGGCCCCTCCTTTTCTCTGAAGCTTTGGCGGCTTCCCATCCAGCTTGCGCCGAGACCAACTCCTACAATCCCACCATTTTAGAAAACCTTTGAAAAGCGATCCGCACGAAAAGTTGCTATTGACATTCCCTCAGGGTCGCAATACATTGCCCGCTCAATTCTGGTTGAAGCAATTAATAGCGATCCTCACTCGAAGATAGTTTCGTCTGGCGCAGAAGTATCTGTTGCGGAGTGATCGGCGAGGTTTCTCCCGGTGTAAAGAGTCGGGATGAGGCCTACTCTGGTATCTCGATCCGATCCTTGAGCTAGGCGAACCAAACTGCCATTCAGTGAGAAAGCGGAACAACAGTCCATGATGTTAACCAATGATGAGACGAAGCCGGGGCCGAAGAAGAACTCCCCCGCGTAAAGGTAAAAGACGGCACCCGCACCCTTGCGGAGAACTTCTTCAAGGATAAAGGCGTCCTGGACACGACTCGAACGGCGCTTATGAACGTCACGGTTCTTCTGACCACTATCAAAGCTCCCTTTAACATTGGTTCCGGAGTCATCCTCTCCGTTATTGACAGCGAGACAGTGAATGAGAGAAAGGTGTACGTACTCACGGCAAAGCATTGTCTTTACACCCTCTCGGGACTGAAAACCGCGGGACAGAAGACGCCGGCTGACTTTGTGAACAATACTTTTTGCAACTCGATTCAGATCGGGTACAAGCCGACCGCGTGGTTGGGCGCACCGACTGCCACCGCGCCGGTATCAGTGGTTAACTTTCTTGGCGACGTCTGCAACGATGCGAAATGGGACTATGACCTCGTCATTTTTGAGTCAACGGACGCCACCTTCTTCACTCATGCGAGGGCGAACTGTTGTGTGCCAGCCGATCCGCTGGTGCGGAAGGATTACAAGAAGGTTCTGGTTGTCGATCAGGCCAAAGGTTGTTTCGCACTGAATACCAAAATGTTTGAACTCTTCCAGCTCGGCTATGGAATAGGCAAAGACCCAAGCATAGCCACGACACACGAATACACCGACTACGGCGGGAAATTTCAGAGCAAAATATCGTCACCCAAGGCTACCGTGCCAACTGACACGTTCGAAATTGTGAAGAACGTGAAAGGAAAGGACTGGCCGACTACCACTCAGATCTTCGAAATGAACGCTGACGTGACGTCGTCAACGGCACCCGGCGATTCGGGTGGCCCTCTGTTCTGCCGTCCGGTGAAACCCGATAAGAACACGACGTACCTCGCCAGCAAAGACAAGTTCTTCCTCGTCGGCATAACTTCCGGAATGAACTTTGAGACTGATGCGGAGCTCAAGAAAGACAATGCCAAACTCCCTTCAGACAAGATTATTCGCAATAACGGAGTCACCTACATTGGAGATGTGTTTGACGAGATCGTGAAATAGCTGCGAACGATGGATCGCTTCGCAAGACGAGCGTTTGCGCCGGTCCGCTCAAGAAGCCAGCATTGTCAGGATTCCCAGCATTCATCAACGGATTGAGCACCGCGGCGACTTTTCTTCCTTAGATAGTATCACGGTGCGGGAGTCGAACTTATGTCAATCGTCACGGACCAATTGGGTGCCAAAGGCACGAACGTCGCCGAACTGATCGGTCTTCTTAATGCTGACGGAGGCGTCAATATTGATTGGTTCTCTAACGCTGAGTCAGAGCTCGGCGACATCCCCCGGCGGCTGCCAAATCTCTGTACGCTCATCCAACAAATGCTCGGACCCGCCGCAGAGACTGGCCCGCCGGTGTTCACGGGCGCGCAGTGGTATCCGATACCAGACCCTTTGGATGACACTCCGAATG
>Ga0137403_10001839_pt1 | contig 26415 bp, 30 predicted proteins | sample CZOMad2_1_16fung_FD_122057 | JGI IMG/M metagenome (GOLD analysis project Ga0137403, IMG submission 122057) | Vadose zone soil fungal communities from Angelo Coast Range Reserve, California, USA - CZOMad2_1_16fungal (Hybrid Assembly) | ecosystem: Environmental > Terrestrial > Soil > Vadose zone... | reverse complement strand
AGAAACCGAGGCAAAGCTTTGCTTCATTCGCTGATTGAGTTACTGGTCACATAAGACCCTGAAACACAACTTGAGCCATCAAGAATACGCGGCCCTCGGTCGACGAGGTCGCCGACAAAAATGGCTTGACGTCCTTCGGGGTGACGGTAGACACGCCGCTAGAGCCCCGGGATCTCGATCGGTTGTTCGCTCCATTCATAGCCCAGTTGTTCCAGGAGCGTTTCGAGCTCGTCGCAGCAGCCCGGCACGTCGCCGATGATGTCAAAGGGCCCATGTTCGTCTCGGCGATTGCTCCAGAGTGGCTGGCGCTCGACGGTGGCAGTCCCCACTTCCTCGGGTGACGAGAGGGTGTAGATATAGCGGAAGCCCTGGCGTTTCAAACCCCGCAGCGAGCGCTTCAGCTGCTGAATCTACCGGTGAATCACCGGTGGCCCAAAGTCTCGGTCCGGTCGGTGGCGGTTATGGGTTTGGCAGATGTCCGCCGGCAGATCGAACACGATCGCCACCGCCAGACAATGGTATTCGCGAGCCAACGCCAGCAGTGGCCGTCGTGCCTCCGGTTGCACATTGGTGGCATCGATCACCGTCAGCCGCCCAGCCGCCAACCGCTTGGCCAAAGCTCAGGTCGAAGGTCTGCAGCCGTGCTGGGTGCTTATGGAGCAAATATCCCAAATCCGTCGCTGGATTATAAGTGGTGGTGATGGTCAGCAGCATGGATCATTTCTCACATCGGCACGCAGAACGTCTAAAGTGCTCACTCGCGCGCAGTGGCATATCTCGGCCATTCGGTCGGGGAGAAATACAACATACAAGACCCACGCGACAGATCATGTCGCTTCCAGGCAGGTATCACACTCTCCAGTGAATCGCGGTAAGCAGGGCTGATGCAATGGAGCAGGGGGAAGGAGGCGTGTGACTTTCGCCGCTGAATGGTCCCTTGATGCGAGTGGCAGAATGGACGCGATGGGTTGTCTCACGGACGACAGGGACACATCAGTTCGCCATTATACCACGTCGCCAGCGATGATTGAGGCGAGCCGAATGCCCCCTTCACTCTGGTGGCCTTCGTCGCGGAATCGCCAACTCAGCCCGCACCAGCGTGAAGGAGTTGGGGGCGGTAGTGATTCGTCGACGAGCCCCGATATGGCATTTCGAAGACGATGATCGCAGAATTTCTTGACGGTGGGGGTGTTGTGAATGACAGACATCAGGCAAGGAGTGGCGCCAACCATCTCCTCGCCAGCTATGAGGGCTAACCTGACACAAACGGCACGTCGGCATCGTCAATGAATCTTGATGGCTTCGTTCTATTGTCGGTGGGAAGGGTATGGCGAGAACACCGTTTCAAGCGCGACATGATCACTCAGGCCCGACGCCCGTAACATCTGCAGATAGGTGCATGACGCCGGATGGAGCGATGCCGAGGCAAAACAATGATCAAATCGGCGTCCGATGAAACGGGCCTGCCAATGGGGGTCCTTTCGGCGGAGATACCAGCTATACGCCTGCGTGGCATATCCGTGCAGCCTGCGATACACATCATGGAGATCAAAGGTTGCAAGCCCCTGCAGCACGTGCCGGCTACCTCAATCCCAGCGACACCCCGATCCGCCACGCATGTGCTTGCGTATCACAGCCATGCCTTTGCTGTTGATGCGCTGCCCCCAGGTTACGACTTCGCCGGTCGAGTGTTCCCGTTGAGGTGTATTGAAATCCCCACAGAGGAGGCGTGGGGTTGTCGACGGGTGGGCAAGCCCGTTATACGAGCCTTTCAGGGTCTAGATCTTGATCCAGCCGTTGGTCACGCCGGGCGGAATATGGGTGGTATGGACTTCCACCGCTCCCCATGGCATCTCGATGTCGACCGACAGGGTGCGCTCGGGCCAGGCACGTGGAGGCGGCCCAGTTCCCATGGGCGAATGGGCAAGCGGCTGGCGATCAGCAGCCCATACCGACGGGGCCCAGTGGGGAGGGCGGGGCAGGGCGCCAGCTCGAAACTGTCGGCCTGGTGGATCAGCCCACAATCGGCAAGCAACGTTCGCAACAGCGAGAGCTCTGGCCATCTCACCTCTTACAGCGCCACCACATCAGGTATATGACTGGCGAGCATCTCGACCTGTTGCGGGGTGCGTCGTAGTCGCTCGGCGAGGTTCCAGAGATGACCTTCATCCAGCCTTCCTCTCGACGCTCTGCCTGGGGTGTCCAGCCAGGTGGTTTCGGGCACCTCGGGATAGAGGCGTGTGCGTCACATGGTGAGGGCAGTACGCCACCGTCCTATGGTTCTGGCCCCGTGATGGCTGAGGTGTGGGACAACGCCCGCCCACAGGTCCTGGGGCTTCGTCATGTGTGGTACGGATGGCGAAGTCCTCCACGCACGGGACCACTCACGCCTCAGCGTCCCACAGCCGTTCATGTCTGCGCTTCCAAGACCACGATATGCGGAGAGCGTAACCGATTTGAGTTAGGCGACACGCCTCAATCGGGGCATGGGCCTATACTTCGGCTTTCGACCGTAGAGGCGAGCCCGCACTTGGCGGGCACGGAACCTCCAGTAAGCACGGAGATCGTTGTCATGGCTCTTTTTGAGCGAGCGCAACGCCAGAATGGCCTCTGCCCCTGCCAGGCTCCAGCGCTTGCCTTCGCCCTCCATCCGGTGCTTGACCACGGAACCACAGGCCGACTCCACGACGCCGGTCCCCACGGGCAAGCCCGCGGCCAGGTACACATCGTACTGCATCCAGCGCCGGTGGTTGTCGAAGAACGTGATGACTTTCTGGAGTGTTTCTCGCACCGACTTCCGGAGCTGCCGCTTCGTCAGGATCTGTCGCAGGCCGCCGATGACGTATCCCACCCGGCCTCGCAGAAGCTCCGTCAGCTTTTGCTGGACCCAACGCTTTCCCTCCTGAAATTCTTCCCGGAACAAGGCATTGGCCGCGCTCCAGAGGTAGCCTACGACGTGCATGATGTCCAGCACACATGTCACGTGCTTCCATTCCTTGAACAGTGTGGTCGCCAAGTTCCACAGGCCGAGGGCCCCATCCAGCAGGACGACCAAGAGTTTGCGGTGCTGGGGATCCCGGCGTTCCGCGTCAGCCTTGATGGGGGCCATCACCGCCTGTTTCGTCCGCACCAGGCTGGCCAGACGCCGGACCTGCTGAGCCCTCGGCGCGTCGTCCGTCACGTGGTCCCGTTTCCGGCGCGCGCGCGCCGCTTCCGGCTCGACCAGGACTTCCGCCAGCGCTTCGGGCGAGCGTGGCTTGGGATCGACCGTATAGCTGACCCCCACCAGCGCTTCCTTCTTCTTCTGCCGCTTCTCTCCGGTGCCCAACGTGGCTTTCAGCTTGACCGCCGCCTCCTTGATCATGGGGACACCCTTGCCGTCAAAACTCACCACCAGCAGCTCTCCCTCGGTTGCCTCCGGGGGCGCGGGCCGCTGGGTATAGAAGCCCTCATAGTCTTCCGGCGCCTCCTGCGCTACCTCCATCAAGACGCTCTCGGCGACATCGAGATCGAAGAGTTGCTCGAACAAGCCCGCACTGTCCTTGAAGGGGTGCTCGACCGCGAACAAGGTCATCCACTCCTGCAGGAAGTACGAGTAACACCGCGCGGGGAGGTTGACTTGCGCATCCAGTGGGAAGATCCCAGGTTCCCCGGATGTGCGGTAGCAGGTCCGGGCCACAGCGAACTTGCCGAAGAGGGAGAAGTAATCGCGCCCCCGGAGCTGCGTCTCCCGCGGCAGGCGCACGTTGTCAGCCCGTGTGATGGCTGGTCCCACATCGCCCGTTCCTCGCTGGGCGAAGTAGAGTTTCATCGCCGCCAACCCAATGGGAAGCAACCGCTTGAAGATACCCTTCTCCGCTTCATGCGCCTCGAGCGTCTCAGCACTCTCCCTGGCAAACTGGATCAGTGCCTGGAGCGCCTGCTCTCCTTCCGCGATACTTATCTCGACATCGAGCGCGTCCATGGGGATCCTCCTGACAGGGTCAACCATAGGAACTCTGAGCAGATGTTCCCAGGTTTCTACCATGGACGGAGGATCCCTTGCACCCGGAAACTGTATGCTCGTGGCACTTTGGGCCTGAACGCATTTCATGTACACTCATATGCGGATGGGTGAGATAGGCCCGCCAGTAGGCGCTCCCATAGGTCTCGAACCCTTCCGGCGAGACCTGCATGGCATGCCAGACAATCCTCTTGAAGCCTGCCTGGTGCAACACGGACTCATATGTTTCTTGGGACCAGTAATAGTCGCAGAGATGCCGAGGACCACTCGCGGTGAGCATCGTCACGTCGAGGGGCGCTCCCTCGTGCAGAGGACCTTGGACCGTCACGCCGGAGTGGTAGTGCTCGACGCGCGGCAGCCGGTCGGGCACGAGCTGAGGATTGATGGTGAGCGCCACGAATCGACCACCCGGCTTCAGCTGCTTGACGATCGCCTGACACATGGCGGCCAGCTGGTCTCGGCTGGTCGCATGCACCAACAGATACGCTGCGGTGACCAGGTCAAACGCGCCCAACTTGTCCATCGCCTCCGCCTCGCCGACGACGTACTCGATGCCGAGGGGGTGTTCCTCTTCTTTGCATGTCGCATACATGATCATCGTGGGGGAGCTATTCACGCCCATGACGCGAGAGCCGCCCTAGCGCTTCATCGCCCGGGTGTAGTAGCCATCCCCGCAGGCCACATCCAAGACCGCGAGGCCACGCACGGATCCGAGCACCCGAAACAAGGTGAATCCTTCGCTGTATCGCTTGATGGGCAGGCGTTTGCTCTCGCGATAGGCATGAGCGATCGCATTGTAGTCGGTCACGACATCACCTCTCGGTCCGGGTGCGCGCTGACACGGGTACGCCACCCATCTCGTGGGAGCCCTCGATGATGCGGGCGCGACGCTGAGCGCAGTGCACCGTCGCGTTGCATCCGTGGAGTTCGAGCGTCGATGCGCGCGTGGCGTCGCTGCGAGCTGTGTGTGCACGCGATCGTGTGCTCGCACGCGCACGTCACGGCACCGTCGCGCGTCAAACCCCCATCCCTCCGGATCACTATACTCGTGCAGCACACCGTCGTCCAATACACCAGCACTCATCTGCAGAGAACGCAGGATTCTCACGGCCTGGTGGCCCGGCTGGATGGGTGGGGAGTGTGCCCGGCGCATGGGGGTGGTGTCCACGGTTGGCGATCCAGGACAACTCTCCGTAACGTATCCCGAGCCAGCGATTTGTTCGTTCCTCCACCAAGGTCACAGGCGTCGAGTATCGTGTGCCAGGGCGGCGACCGTGCACCGTTAAGAGAGAGGTGTGTTACGGTCCCACACCCACAAGGAGGAGGATTCGCACCGGCGCATTGAGGATGCGGCGCCCGCGGCTTAGGCGATAGGTCGCAGCCATGATGCACCTCCTGCTTCGGAGAGCTCTTCGTCTCCATCCGGTAGACGTTGGGGGTTACCCCTCTGTCATACCCAATTTGCGCAGCACGCATCCAAGATGCCGCTGGCGAGGGCCATCGAGGGTGTGCATACTATGAGGGTACGACACGTGATGAGCGCACGATTTGATCATCGTCTCGGCCAATCGCGAGGAACACTCGACCCGAAAGGCTTGTGAACCCTCTGAGATGGATCACCGATCGCAGGTTGATGCCGGCACTGATGAACAAGCCAGAGGGATATGGCTCGGCGTCGACGCGTTCGGCCTCGGCGTCGGCATCTCAAAGGCCGTGTCAAGTGCTTCGGCCATGCAGGCGTGGCTTTCACCCCGCCGCATGCAAACAACCTCACGGCTATTGTCGTGGGGACTGGTGGACGGTCACCCATCACCCACTCCGCGCGCATGGATCCCGATGATGAGGCCTAGACGTCCCATGTTCGTGCATCACATGGCCGCGACATGACCGTCGCGTCCCACGCCATCACCGCCTGCATGACCCCGCCCCCCGCCAGTGACCGCACGTGCGTCTCAGCAGCGCGGCAGCACGATCTGGGCTATCATAGGCAGAAGACCTCCTGCAGGCCTGGCCGGTGTGTCCGCCGGCGCGGTCCACCGGGGAGCGGCTCGTGATTGACGATGATCGCTTCCCGTGGGCACCAGTCGTGCGCATCGCATGCGTGGGTTGGAGGGTGCCGAGGGCCACATCGCCGGGCCCTTCCGCTCCACGTTCCCCGAGGCGAGCACATGAGGGAGTCACGATGATACAAGATCGGCACCGCCAAGACCCCGATTACAAGGATCCACTCCGCGACGTCCATCCGTCCACGGCCGTCATCCACGCCGGCTACCGCGCGAGGCTGTCCGAGAATGCCGTGAAGCCGCCGGTGTTCCGCACCTCGACCTTCGAGTTCAGCAGTGCCGCGGAGGGCGCAAGGTTTTTCGAGCGCGCGTACCACCTTTCCGGCGATGACGGTCAAGAGCCTGGGCTCGTCTATTCACGGCTGAACAACCCTAACACGGAGATTTTTGAAGACAAGATGGTGGCGCTCGAAGCCGGCGCCACACACGCGGCGGCGTTTCCCTCGGGCATGAGCGCCATCACGACGGCGATCCTGGCCCTCGTGCCCCACGGGGGGCGCATTCTCTACAGCGATCCGGTGTATGGCGGGACGTATTTCTTTCTCACACACCTGTGCCCGGAGCGCTTCGGCATCACGACCGTCGGCGTGGACACGAGCGACCTCGCGCACACAGAAGAGATGCTCCGGACCCACAAACCCTTTGACATGGTATTCCTCGAAACCCCGGCGAATCCGACGCTGACCTTGACGGATATCGAGGCGGTCACGGCGCTCGTGCGTCGCCACGCCGGACGCAGGACGATCATCGCGGTGGACAACACGTTCCTCGGGCCGGTCTTCCAGCGCCCCTTCGTACACGGGGCTGACCTCGTCCTGTACTCCGCCACGAAATTTATCGGCGGACACAGCGACCTGCTCGCGGGGGTCGCGCTGACCACGGCAGCAGACCTGATGCGTCCGATGCTCGACTACCGGACGGTCCTCGGGGCCACGATCGCCCCCGATACCGCCTGGATGCTCACGCGGTCCATCGAAACGTTGTGGATCCGCATGGAGCGTCAAGCCGAGAAGGCGATGAAGATCGCCACCGCGCTGCAGCACCACCCGAAGATCGACCGCATCCGCTTTCCCGGCCTCCTGACGCCGGGCGACGTCGCGGCCTATGCGACCTATACGAAGCAGTGCTCGGGACCGGGAGCGGTGATGAGCTTCGACCTCAAGGAGGGAACCCGTGAGACGGCCTACCGCGTCCTCGATGCGGTGCGCCTGTGCCATCTCGCGGTGTCGCTCGGCGGGACGGAGGCGCTCATCGAACACCCCCGGAGCATGACGCACAGCGACATGACGCGCGAGGATCTGGATCGCTGCGGCATCACCGAGGCGATGATTCGGCTCTCGGTCGGACTCGAGAGCTCGGACGACGTGATTCACGATCTGTTGCAGGCACTGGAGAAGGTGTAACAGGGTGCGGTCGCACGCGTCCAGCGCTGGCGCTTGCGGGGATGCATTCCCGCGGAGACCACGGCTGGGCCAGCGGGAGGACAAGGGTCTAAATCACACCACACAAGATTGGTCCACATGATCTGCTGTGACAAATCCCCCCGCGCTTCGCGCTCCCCCCTTTGACAAAGGGGGGAAGGGGGGATTTTGCCAGCGACTGCAAACGCAGGCGTACCAAGATCATGTGGTTCGATTTAGTCAACTGATCGCCTGTTCACTGGGGGGAGGAGGTGGCATTGTGGGCAGACCTGCGACGCAATCGGCCCATAGGCGGCGAGGAAGCGCTGAGCCTGGCTCGGTGATTTGAAGCGTTATATGCGCGTTCCTGCTGGCGCGTTGGTTGGTGCGAGTTCTTGGCACGGTTGTTGAGCTGCGCTGCTGGCGATGTTCCATACCCGGAAGGACTTCCTCCTGGGCTGCCCCATAGCTGCGGAGTTGATCCGTGATGATGGCCCGCAGGACATAGTCAACCCTTTCAGCAGCTTGCGGAAGAATTTCTTCGCCGGCTTTTTGTCCCGCCGGCACTGCCCCAGGATATCGAGCACGTGGCCGTCTTGATCAACCGCCCGCCACAGATCGTGGTGCTCCTTGTTGATCGTGAGCAACATCTCATCCAAGTGCCACGTGTCGCCAGGTTTCGGGCGACGGTGACACAACTGATTGACATAGGCCTGCCCCAACTTCCGGCACCCATACCGCACCGCTTCATCAGTGAGGATGACGCCACGTTCGGCCATCGGCTCTTCGACATCGCGGTAGCTCAGGCAGAAGCGGAAGGAGAGCCAGACACCGTGGTTGATCATCTCCGCCAGAAACCGATGGTGCTGATACAGGTTGGGTGGTGGTGGATTCATGAGGCGAGTATGGTATACAGGGTAGAAGGTGGGCAACGGGGAAGGTTAATTTGACAACGCCGGAGGTAGCCATGAAATACCTTCGCTTGGCCTACTACCACGAGAAGAAGTTTGATGCTTTGTCCAAGAGAGAACTGGATGCAATCGTGAGCGAACGCCAGCCCCACGATGAGGAGATCCACAAGAGCGGCCATCTGTTGGCCGTGGCCTCCCTCCACCACAACCCTGCGGCCCAGGAACGGTAAAACCTCGATGATCGACGGCCGCTTCGGCGAGACGAAAGAGCAGATTGGGGCGTTTCTCATCATTGAGGCCAAGGACCTGCACGAGGCCATCCAGGTGGCCTCGAAACACCCGGCGGCGCAACTGGGCGAGCACGTGGGATGGGGCGTCGAGGTGCGGCCGATCGAAATGGTCAAGCAGCCGTAGCCGCGGGAGCGCTACTGATGAGCCAGGATGCGGCCGAGCACGTGCGCGAGACGGTAGACACCGTGTACCGCTTCGAATCGCGCCAGGTTCTCGCCACCTTGATCCGCCTGCTCGGCGACTTTGACGCCGCCGAAGAGGCGCTGCACGATGCCTTCACCGTGGCGGTCGAGCCATGGGCGCGGGATGGTGTGCCGGCCAATCCGCGGGCGTGGCTCGTGTCGACCGGCCGCTTCAAGGCCATCGATGCCATGCGCCGGCGCGCCCGGTTTGACGCGGCGCTGACGGAGCTCGCCAAGCAACTGGAATCCAGCACCAGTGACGCCGAGGCATGGGACGACGAGAGCGTCGAGGATGACCGGCTGCGGCTGATCTTCACCTGCTGCCATCCCGCCTTGCCGCCAGACGCCCACGTCGCCATGACGCTGCGTGAAGTGTGTGGCCTCGCGACCGATGAAATCGTGCGCGCGTTCCTCACGAGGCCATCCACGGTCGCCCAGCGGATCGTGCGCGCCAAGGCGAAGATCCGCGACGCACGCATTCCGTATGTGGTGCCGTCGGAGACGGATCTGCCAGACCGACTGGACGCCGTGCTCCGGGTGGTCTACCTCGTGTGCAACGAGGGGTATTCCGCCGCAGCCGGTGAGTCACTCACGCGGCCCGATCTCTCGGGTGAGGCGATTCGCCTCGGGCGGTTGTTGGTCGAGTGGCTCCCGGAGCCCGAGGCAGTGGGACTCCTGGCGCTGATGCTGCTGCACGACTCGCGACGTGCTGCGCGCACGTCACCGACGGGCGAACTGATTCTCCTGGACCACCAGGATCGGTCGCTGTGGAACCGAGACCAGATCGCCGAGGGGTTGACGCTGGTGGAACGGGCGCTGTCGTCGCGTCGTATCGGACCCTACACACTCCAAGCGGCGATCGCGGCCGTGCATGCCGCGGTGCCCAATGCTGCCGCCACGGGCTGGGCCCGGATCGTCGGACTTGACGATGTGTTGGTTCAAGCCGATCCATCGCCCGTGGTCGAGCTGAATCGCGCTGTCGCGGTGGCGATGCGCGACGGTCCGTTGGCGGGTCTTGAGCGTATCGACGCCATCCTCGCGCGGGGCGACCTGGGGCTCTACCACCTGGCGCACGCGGCGCGGGCTGATCTGTGCCGGCGACTGGGGCGAACCGCGGAAGCCCGAGCCTCCTATGAGCGGGCCCTCGGCCTTACCAAGCAGGAGCCGGAGCGGCGATGTCTTGAGCGACGGTTGGCCGAGTTGTCTGACACGACTGCTTAACCCCTGTCCTGGGCATCTTGACCGTGATGCAGTCTCCAAGACCGGAGCTCCCCTGGCCGACAAGGCCGATAGGGGTGGTCACCACATCTCATAGTAGGCTATACTGAGCGATCCTCCATCCGAGTCTGACCACCTATCGATGCCTTCCGCCCGTCACCCCCGGGAGACCCGATGTCGATTTTGGCCTTCTCCGACGACTATGTGATGTCAAGAGCCTGTCATATCTGCATCGGAGGGAGGTTGCCATGAGGTCTCTGTGGTGGGTTTTCCGTGAAGAGAAGAAGCGCGAGGCCCTCATGTGTCCAGCAGGCCTGACAACTATGCCACTGATTACGGCTGGTACCACCTCGACAGGTGGCCTGACAGCGCTCGCGATGAAGAAGCTTCGTGCCACGTCCGGCGTGAAGCACACGCCGACACAATTCCCATCACAGGAGACTTGATCATGACAACGAGCAAGGTAGCATATCCGAGAGTCGTATCGGGTGCTGAGTGGCTGGCTGCGCGCAAGGCATTCTTGATCAAGGAGAAGGCACTCACCCGGCTGCGCGATCAATTGAACGCTGAGCGGCGCAGGCTGCCGATGGTCAAGATCGAGAAGGACTACAGCGACTTCAACTACGACTTCCATGTGACGTTAGACGCGGCCGTCGTTCCCGTCGAGTACAACTACAGGGACAAGGCAGAGCTCGTGCAGAAGGGTGAGACCTCTGTCACGCAGGGCGAATCGCACGGGCTGAGCGTCTTCCTGCGCGAGGGTGACAGCATGTTTCACACCTACTCGACCTACGCGCGCGGCGCCGATCTGCTCGCCGGCACGTACAACTACCTCGACCTGACACCGCTCGGCCGGCAGGAGGACTGGGAGGAGCCACCCGGCCGCAGCAACAGCGCATTCCTGGCGTGGCTCCGTCACCACGATCGCTATGAGGCGGGCCCGAACGCCTCGACCTCCTGTTGCAGCCCAGGACACGATCACTCGTCAGCGATCATCGTGGCGGCCAAGGCGCTTCAGGCGCCGCGTTGGGGAGCGGTCGGAGAAGGTTCACGTAACGCGTCATGCAAAGGAGGGCCAATCTCGATGTTGGCTCACCCCGACGACTAGATGACTATATGATGTCAACAGGCTTTCAAGTTCGAATCGGAGGCTCGCTGATGCACATCCTGATGGAGGCATCCACATGAAATACATGCTGCTGATTTACGTTGACGAGCAAGCGCTGAGCGAGACCGAGCGACAGGCCTGTTCCGTGGAGTCCACGCAGCTCGCGCACGAGATCAAATCGAGCGGGCCGTATCTGGCCGCCAACCCGTTGCACCCCACCTCAATGGCGACCAGCGTCCGGGTGCGCGACGGCAAGCGGTTCGTGACCGACGGCCCATTCGCGGAGACGCGCGAACAACTGGGCGGCTATTGCCTCATCGACGCCAAAGATCTCGACGCAGCGATCGGCATCGCCACACGGATGCCAATGGCGCGCAAGGGGACCGTTGAGATCCGGCCGGTGATCGACATCATGGGCCTACCGACTGAGTAGCGCTCGCGACTGGCGCAGAGGCTTTTCTGATCCTGGGGCCACGGCCGATGGCAAAATGATGAGAAAGGAGCGCGTAGCGGCGCTGCTCAGAAAAAAGATCGTTCGATACGTCGATTTCGCAGACCCTTGTTCGACTGATACGTAGAGCCCAGGTTTTGCCGGTCGCGACCGTCTGGAAGCCTGGCTCACAACTGCAACCAAAAGGAGTCATGACGATGCGATTCATGATCGTGGTCAAAGCCGACAAGCATTCAGAAGCGGGTATTCTCCCAGATCAGAAGCTCCTGACCGAGATGGGGAAGTACAACGAAGAGCTGGCGAAAGCCGGCGTGCTGCTCGCCGGCGAGGGGCTCCACCCGACCTCCAAGGGCGCGCGCGTCAAGTTCTCGGGAGCGAAACGCACCGTGATCGACGGGCCCTTTGCCGAGACGAAGGAGCTGATCGCCGGTTTCTGGCTGTGGCAGGTGCAGTCGAAGGAAGAGGCGATTGCGTGGGTGAAGCGCTGCCCCTTCCCCCATGACTCGGAGACCGAAATTGAGATTCGCCAGGTGTTCGAGGCGGAGGACTTCGGTTCGGAGTTCACGCCCGAGCTCAGGGAGCAAGAAGCCCGCCTGCGCGCGCAATCCGAGCAGCTCATGAAGGGCGCGAAGTAGTAGTAGTGGCGCATCTCAGCGTGCACCGGCCGAAAAACGTCACTGCACCTGTCGACCTACAATTAAAACTTGGAAAGGACAAGATATGGCGACGAAAATCTTCGTGAATTTAGCAGTGAAAGATCTCAAGAAGTCTATAGGAGTTCTTTACGAAACTCGATTTCACATTCAATCCTCAATTTACGGACGAGACGGCCGCTTGCATGCTTGTGGGCGAGGACATATTCGTCATGCTCTTGACTCAGGACAAGTTCAAGACTTTTACGCCCAAACCCATTTGTGATGCCACGAAAAGCACAGAAGTGCTTGTATGTTTGTCGTCGGAGAGCCGAAAAAAAGTCGATGAAATGGTGCGCAAGGCAGTCGCCGCCGGCGGAACCACCTATAATGAACCACAAGACCACGGTTTTATGTACGGACATGGATTTCAGGACCTCGATGGCCACATTTGGGAACTCTTCTACATGGAACCAAGCGCCGTACACCAAGCGTAAACAGACAGACCCAGCGCTGGCACGCTTACCGTCATGCATGGAGAACTGGACCGGTCAATCATGGCCGGTTCAAGTCATTTCCGGTTCAGACTGATGCGCCTGTCAGGTGTGAAGCAGCTTCCTGCGAAGACCGGCGCGAAGCTCAGAAAGGAGTGAGGGATGAGCATGGTACGGGTACTGGTTGGGACACGCAAGGGCGCCTTCGTCTTGACCTCGGACGCCACGCGCGACCGGTGGGACATCAGTGGCCCCCACTTTGCGGGCTGGGAGATCTACCACGTCACAAGCTCTCCCGCGGACCCAAATCGGCTGTATGCGTCACAGTCCAGCGGCTGGTTCGGGCAGCAGATCCAGCGCTCCAACGATGGGGGCCAGACGTGGGAGCCGGTGGGGAACAAATTCGCGTACGACGGGGTCCCCGGCACGCACCAGTGGTACGACGGCACGCCCCACCCCTGGGAGTTCAAGCGCGTCTGGCATCTCGAACCCTCGCTGACTGATCCGGACACGGTCTACGCCGGGGTCGAAGATGCCGCCTTGTTCCGCTCGATCGACGGCGGGCAGACGTGGCAGGAACTGCCCAGCCTGCGTGGCGTGAAAGGGCACCTCTGGCAGCCGGGCGCCGGAGGGATGTGCCTGCACACGATCGTGCTGGACCCAAGCCATCCCGAGCGCATCTTCATCGCCATCTCGGCGGCGGGCGTGTTCCGGACCGACGACGCCGGCAAGACATGGCGGCCAATGAACCGCGGCCTGAAGTCCCCGTATGAGCTTCCTGACCCCCAGGCCGAGGTCGGCCACTGCGTGCACCGCATCGCGATGCACCGGTCGCGTCCGGGCGTGCTGTTCATGCAGAAGCACTGGGACGTCATGCGCAGCGACGACGCCGGCGAATCATGGCACGAGATCAGCGGCAACCTGCCGACTGACTTCGGGTTCCCGATCGCCGTACACGCGCACGAGCCGGACACTATCTACGTCGTGCCGATCACGAGCGACTCGGAGCATTATCCGCCCGACGGCAAGCTGCGCGTGTACCGCAGCCGGACGGGCGGACACGAGTGGGAGGCGCTCACGCACGGGCTGCCGCAACGCGATTGCTACGTCAACGTGCTGCGCGATGCGATGGCCGTCGACGCGCTGGATGCATGCGGCGTGTATTTTGGGACCACCGGCGGGCAGGTGTACGCTTCGGCCAACGCCGGCGATAGCTGGGCGCCGATCGTCCGCGATCTGCCGGCCGTAGTGTGCGTCGAAGTCCAGGTGCTGCCATGATCCGCGTCGTGCTCCCGGCCCACCTGCGGACGCTGGCGCACGTCGACGGCGAGGTGTCGCTCGACGTCGAGGGTCAGGTCACGCAGCGCTCGGTCCTCGACGCCCTCGAGGCCTGCTATCCGATGTTGCGAGGGACAATCCGCGATCAGGTCACGCACCAGCGCCGAGCGTTCGTGCGGTTCTTCGCCTGCGAGGAGGATTGGTCCCACGAACCGCCGGACGCACCGCTGCCCGATGCAGTCGCGGTGGGCGCCGAGCCGTTGCTGATCATTGGGGCCATGGCCGGTGGCTAGATAGTTGGGTAAGGAGATGATATCGCGATCACCAAGATCCGCTGTGTGGGTTTCTGTCAACTCTCGACCCTAGAAATGCAAAAGTCGCCGTATAATAGCCGTCGCAACAGATACTGGATGTTGCCGAAGCATACCAATGGTGATATTCTTTTTGTCGTAGCTTCTAAAAAGGGAGGAAATGCCATTGAAGGTACTATTGACTTCCAGCCCAAACACCCTTTGAACAGCGGGATAACCACAGGCCAGGCTGTTGGAATACCAACCTGGTGACCACCCACCAGAAAGGCCGAGATGATGTGGGTGCGCGGCAAGGTATGGTACGAGAGTGCCGAAGGTGGGTCTGGCACCTTCACTTTTCTCTGAAGTGCGCCTTACGCGTTCTAGTCAGTCTTATGTCGCAGAATCCCCAAAGAGCGACAGAGGCGTTCTCTGTCGCTCCCATCATAGGTGCGACATGCCACGGCTCCCACCGCATCCCTGCTGACGACCGACCGTGCCACCGCGACGCCGAGCGCCCCCAGCCGCTGGCCTCCGCGACGACCGCCCACACATGGGCCGGGCGATTGGGCACCTCTCGTCTGCCACGCCCTGGCATAATAAGCAGGAGGGCCATGCCACACGCGCGCGTGCACCTGGGAGGCGTCCACCCCTCGTCATGGCGGCATGCGATGGCGTGCGACTTCTCCCAACGGGGTCTACCAGGGCCCTCGGCTGCACGTCACAGCCGAAGCCCTGCAGGAGGAGATCACGGATGCTAGACGCGATCGCCGCCTGCACGATCCGAACGTCCACAGGCGTACGAAAGGAGACGAGGATGCTGACCCGACGCGACATCTTACGACAGGCAGGGACCGCCGCGGTGCTGGCGACGACCGCACCCTGGTGGGTGGTGCGCCGAGCCCATGCGGCGCGGCGCGAGAAATTAATCGTGTGGATGCCCGTCGCTCTGGCGCCGCAGGTCGATAAGCTCCTCCAGGAACAGTGTTATGCCTACGCCAAGCAAGCTGGGCTCAAGGAGCACGAGGTCCAGTATTCCCAAATTGGCACCGGACAATGGCTGCCGAAGATGGTCGCGGCGCTGGAGGCGGGGAACCCGCCGGATGTCACCCAGCAAGGCAATGCCGCGGTGGCGCTCTATCGCTCCCAGGGCCACCTCCTGGAGGTCACTGACCTCGTCGAGAAACTGCAGCAGAAGGGCGGCGAGTTCTTCCCGATCTCCCTCAATGCCGTCATGTACAAGGGGAAGGCCTACGGCGTCCCGCGCGAGGTGAGTCCCTGGCCCCTGGTCACGCGCCTGGATATTCTCGAGGCCGCCAAGGTCGACCCCCCCAAGACCTGGGATGAGTTCATTGAGGTGTGCAAAAAGCTGCAGAAGCCACCCAGACTGACCGGCTATGGCATGTGCCTGGGTTTGGCCACGGATACCGATAATAACGTGATCAATACGATATGGAGCTACGGCGGGAAACTCGTGGAGGCCGACAATAAGACCGTCGCTCTCAACGCGCCGGGCACGGTGCAGGCCGTGAAGCTGATCGCGGATATGTATCAGAAACACAAGATCATCCCCAAAGGGTCGGTCTCCTGGGATAATCAGGGGAACAACAAGGCGTATCAGTCGCGCCAGGTCATCTTCGTCCTCAACCCCAGCAGCATCTACGCCCACCTGGCGGAGTCGGACAAAGAGCTGTATGAGGTGACCGGGATGCTCCCCGTGCCGGCCGGCCCGGCTGGGGCGATCGAGGAACTGAGCAGCGGGGAATGGCTCCTGCTCAAGCACAACCCTTACCCCGAGGTGGCCAAAGGGCTGGTCCAGTATTACATGGAGCCGGAGCACCTGCAGGTGGTGATGGAGGAAGGGGGCGGACGATGGGGGCCGCCCTTCAAGGGCATGTACACGAGCGACTTCTGGCAGCGGCCCTCATTCCAGCATTGGCGCGTGATGCTCGACCGGGGCCGCCAGTTCGCCTCCCCCGGCAACATGGGTCCGGCGTCGGGTGAGGTGCTGGCCACCGATGTCCTGGCCCGGATGATGCACCGGGTGCTGGTAGAGAATTGGGAGGCCGAGAAAGCTGTCGAGGAAGCGCACCACCAGGTGGTGGCGATTTACGCCCGCTATCCGGAGGGGTGAACAGTGGGTGGCAGGCCGGGACGGTGGCGGTGTTGGCGACGACCGCTACCGCCTTGCACGCGTGGCTCGAAACCCGACAGGATATCTTCGTCCCCCTCCAACCGCTCACCACAACGCACAATTGGAATTCTCTCACCCCTGAAAAACATAGTAGTTACCATGTCCGCATGTCCCCCCACTGCGCATAAGAGCTATTCAGAAGAGTATATGGATCTGGGGGGCCATGCCGGTAGCAGCCGAGCGCTTACCTGACCACTGTCCTGTGGTGGTGGAGATCCAGGACCGCGATCTTGACTGACGAGGTGTCGGGCGACACCTATGAAAGCCTACGCGCCTACCGCAAGCGGGTGGGGATCAGTGAAGCAAAATTCCGCTGCATCCAAGACATCACGAGGAAGCACATCGGTGACCTCACGATCGGATACGCCCCATGAGCCACGCCGAGCATTGCTGGAGCTGCGCGCATCCTCTGGATGCGGCTGACCGCTACTGCCGCCAATGTGGCAACGGCCAGGGCCGCTTCCTGCAGTGGTACTATCGGCCGGTGTGGATCATGGTGCTCACGGTGACGGCACTTGGTCCCTTCAGTTTGTTCTTGGTGTGGCGCACGCCACGGCTCGGTCGGGCCGGCCGATGGATTGCGACGGTCGTCATCGTGGGCGTGACGGTGTATCTTAGCCACCAGCTCTGGCAGACGCTTCGCGTCTTGCACCGCCTGCTCGGATCGTTGTCTTGATGGCGGGAATCAGTGCACCTGCACCGTGGAGTCTTAAGACAGAGAGATGCTCGTAAACCGATCGCCAGATCACAAGCCCCATGAGTCACGCGCCAGCCTCCGCACGGATGCCCGCCTCGACTCAGCGGCGCGGCAGAAAATGGATGACCTCGCCATACGCTTCCACCAATCGCGTGCCGCAGTATTGTGTCACATCATGCAATGGAGCCTGAGCCGCAAGGAGACACCACCGCTCCACCGGGCAGAGTCATACGGCCCGGTGTGCCACCTTCACCTCCACCCGTGCATCCATACCAGTCCACACCCGCCCACACGACCGTATTGGCCACCTGCGGGATCTTGGCATCGCCAGGCAATGCTTCTTGTCTCGATGACCTGTAAGCTTTACAAAGGACGTGTGCTTCTCATCTTTCTGGTAATTTTTACCCTGCCCCCACAGATGCTCCCTAGAGCCCGCTCTCTGCATTGATCCCGTCACCTGATGGCGAGACGACTGCCATGTGTCCGCGGTCTGACGACTCCCCGTGCGAGGGCATGGCGTCCACCGGGGAGCCTCGTCTCAGGGCACAGCGGTACCGTACAGGACAGCAGCGCGGTGAGAGCTGGTGCGCCCGTGGCAGACCCGGATGGCGTGCGATGAGGCGGTGATCCATCGGCCGCGGCTGGGCTCTCAGGGGCGGGTCATCCCTACCTGATGCGCTCGAAAGCGATGGGGACTTCGCAGCGGAGGGCTTCAAGGCGACAGGGGATCCACCATGGAAGGGTGGCGAATCATCCCGAATGGCCGTGCCGTCTTGATCACGACCATGCGCGGGCGTGCGTGGGTGGGAGGCGCCCCAGGAAGCGGCCCCCGTGGGAGCCGCCTCCTCAGGCCACCTGACGGTGGGGTTACTTCGGCGGCTCAGGCCGCAGCCGCTCGGTCCCGCTGGTCGGGCTACGCTCTGGCGTGCCCGGAGCCTTCTGAACCGCGATCTGCACCCGCTCCCCCTCATGCAGACTCGCGAGCATCCCCTTCGGAGCTTTGAGCTCCAGGCGGTCGCCATCCGCTGCCCGGAGTTTCAGCGTCCCCTTGCTCTGATCGATGCCCTCAACCGTGGCCATGATGCGGTCCCCTGCCGGCACACTCGGCACGTTCGTGCTGGGTGGCTGCACCTGGGCGCTGGATGGACCGGGGCTCTTCTCAGTCGCGGGCCCAGCAGCCATGCCTAGCGGCGCCAGGCACAACAGCCCGGCCAGGGCTAAGCCCATCGTGGTTCTGAGCGTGGGTGACATCGGTGATTCCTCCTGTTCATAGACCATACGGTGCTTCACACCTGACTACACAGCACTCCGTCAGCGTCTGCCGATGCGCCCCTTTGAGCCGGGCTACCGGCGACCGACGGAGCTGCTTCCCTAATGGAGCAACTCTCATGCCGTCGCGGGGCACGGCTACCTGAACTACATCGCCTGGACCTGCCATCCCCTCTCTCACCCCATCTCACCCGAGCGTGGGGTGCTTCTTTCCTCAGGTCGCTTTGCTGAAGGCCGCGGCGGTGCATAATCATGGGTTGACATCCCCTGTCCGCTTCACTACATTAATATTACGTTTCTACCCCTGTGTGGCTGATGGCACTCATGGCCGAGGCTTCCACAGCAAAGGAGGTCGTCAATGAAGAAACGACCTGCCAGTCTCTCCTCCGCCTTCGAGCGTCCGGCCCTGCCGGTGCTCCCGTGTCGCTCCCGGTACCTGGTGCGGCCCAACTGTTGACCCTCTCTTCGCCCGTGTCCTTGGCAGTGTCTCCTGGCGTGGCCGGGACATGGACCGATGGGATGATCACCCACGAGGATCGATCGCCTTCCCCCGAGGTTCGCACCGGTGGGTAATCTTTCGGTTCGCCGAGAGATGTCCACGAGGAGAGAGCCCAGCCGAGGGAGGGCATGTGCGGCATTGACCTGGCTCGACGAGGTCATAAGGAGGATGAACCCATGTTCTACGAAGTCCGGACCTATACCCTGCGACCTGGCACTGTGGCCGAATTTGAGGAGCGCTACGTCAAACGGCTGCCCTTGCGGGAGAAACACTCCAAATTGGGGGCCTTCTGGCACACGGAGTTCGGTCCGCTCAACCAGGTCATCCACGTCTATCCCTACGAAGACTTCCGGCAGCGTGCGGCTGTTCGCGAGGCGATGGCCAAGGACACCGCCCGGCAGCAGCTCCCGGGCGGCCAGGAGTTTATCGTGGCGCAGGAGGCCGAGATCATGATCCCGGCGCCGTTTATGCACGCTTTGGGCAGCCGGAACTATGGCACCGGGAATGTGTATGAGATGCGAACCTATACCTTTGCCCCGGGCGACATCCCGAAGGTGTTGGACGGGTGGGGCAAAGCCATTGAGGCGCGGGAAAAGTTCTCGCCCCTGGCGGCCTGCTGGACGAGCGAGCTCGGCGGGCTGAACAAGTTTGTCCACACCTGGGTCTACAAGGACCTCAATGAGCGCGCCCGCATCCGTGAGGAATCCCGCAAGCCCGGCGGCCAGTGGCCGCCCCAGACAGGCGTGCGGCCGATCCGGCAGGAAAACAAGCTGTTGATGCCGGCGGCCTTCTCACCGGTGCGGTAGTCAGCCTGCGTGACGCGCCTACCGCGGTCCGCCTGGGCGGGCCTGGCTCGTCGTCAGACGTCCCGCCCCCGGAAGGCTCTCATCAGAAAAACACAACCTGATCACCCCTCATTCCAGGCCGTGCTTCCCCGCACGGCCTTTCTCTTTTCCGTACTCATGACGCCGACCCCGACACGCCGCAACGACCCGGAGCGTAAAGCCAGCATCCACAGCTCCTGGCTATGATAGGTATGGCCCGGCCAGTAGAGCTCTCTTCTATCAGAGAGAAGGCCCCCACATCTCAATGTACCAATACTGACAACCATACATCGGTGTGCTCTCTGGGAGCGCGTCCCATCTGCTCCAGATACGGAGCATTGCGACCGGTTCCCGTCCCCGCCGGTCCGTGACAGGCACCACAATAATAACGGTACAGTCGCATCCCTTGCTCCACATTGCGCGCGCTAGCGGCTGATGAAACCGCCGAGCCGCAGACCTTAATGGTTGCTGTGAGGAGGGTGTCATTGTGGGTCGTGATGCGACCATCTTGCAACTCAGGTCAATCGCATGAATTATTGATTTCCCAGGGTTCCAATTATTACCAAAAGGGCTGCCCCGAACATCACAACTGGGCTTGACACTCTCGCTGTAAGCGTGGTGGCGTTAGCTAACTTCCTATGCCTCATCTCTCGGCATCCTCTGGCAATTGTTTCGCCTCTGTAGTACACTCCGGCTGGAAACGGCGCAAACGGACGAGGCGGAGGGAGCCTGAGGTGATCTGCTGAGGAACATCAGGGGCTCATTCGTGTGGGGCCTGACTCGCCCCTGGGTGAGGCCGTGCGGTGACACTGCCGGCCCGATCCGGAACGCGTCGGAGCTGACAAGATAAGTACCCTCGATGGTCCGACACTTAGGCGAGGACCTGGTGCTTGCAGGATGATCATTGGCTCAAGCGTCGCCACCATCCCTGGTGGTAGCAGGCTGCGGCGTGCCCCCATCATACACGGTAGGAGAGCGCTATGGCAGACCGGAGTTCCCTGGAAGCCGCCAAGGTCGAAGCAGCCATCGGTAACCGGATTCTTGCCGAGGTCGGCCTGGCAGCGGGCGTGCGGGCGTCACTGGGGCACGTGAGCCTACGGGTGCCCGGCGATCCGAACCAGTTCGTAGTCAAGGGCCGCGGCTACCGGATGGATGTGCTATCCCGTATGCGGCCTGAGGACATGGTGGTGTGCGATCTGGAAGGGAACTGGCTCGATGGGCCGCCCTACTCGCTGCAGTGCAGCGAAGTGAAGATCCATTCGTGCATCTACAAGAACCGGCCCGATGTACTGTCCGTGGTACATGTGCACCCGGACTACGTAGTGCTGATGAGCGTGTTGGGGAACGGCATCAAGCCGATGGCCCAGGAGGGTATTGGCTTGGTGACCAAGCAACTGCCTGTCTACCCACGCACCAAGATCATTACATCGGAGGAGGAGGGGCAGGAGGTGGCCCGCTTACTGGATGACGGCGAGGCCTGCTTGCTGCTGGGCCATGGTGCGGTGACGGCGTCCGCTGCGGGGGTCCAGGATGCCGTGCTGGCGATGGTGCACCTGGAGCACCAAGCCCGGCTGAACTACATGGCGATGTGCGCGGCTGGTCCGAACCATGCGTCTATTCCTCTACACTTGGCCGAGGATGTGGCGCAGGCCCGACCCGAGGCGGAACCTCATATCAGAGCCCGTTTGGCCCACGTACCGGGGGGGCGAACCTATGGCGGAATCTGGGCTTACTTGCGGGAGGTGGTGACGGCTGACATGTAGCCGGTGACGTAGGAGAGACGACCCACATCGCTGAGAGGAGAACATCCGTTGTCAAGGCGTTTGACGCTCGTTTGGCGCGCCACCGATGTGCTAGGCACACCCTCGGAAGAGGGCCAGCAGTCCGATTGCTGTCGATGACGCCGCATCCACCTGCCCCTTGGCCTTGTCGCCGTTGATAGGGATTCAAACTGGCGCGCTCCCCGTGATGACGGCTAAACTCTCCCGTTGCCGAGCTTGCTATTCCAGGTTAAACTCACAAAGCTGCGTGACATTTTCCCAGATAATTTTTGGAGATGCATCCGTTGTCATCAACCGATAGTGACCGGACGATGCCGCGCAACATCCGATAATAGCGCGTAATAGCCCGACAAGCGAAAAGGGAGCTGTATTTATGACGACCCCTGACATGACAACTCCCTCCCATTTTATCCGGGAGATCATTGCTGAAGACGTGCAGCGAGGAAAATATGGTGGGCGCGTTCATACGCGCTTTCCGCCGGAGCCGAATGGCTATCTGCACATCGGCCATGCCAAGTCCATCTGCCTGAACTTTGGCATCGCCGCCGAGTTCGGTGGACTGTGCAATTTACGCTTTGATGACACCAATCCCACCAAAGAGGATATAGAGTACGTCGAGTCGATGCAGGAAGACGTCCACTGGCTCGGTTTCGACTGGGATGGTCGGCTGTTTTATGCCTCAGACTATTTCGAGCAACTCTACCAGTATGCCATGCAACTCATCAAAGCCGGCAAGGCCTACGTTGATAGCTTGAGCGCGGAGGAAATCCGTGCTACCCGTGGCACTGCGACGGGGGCGGGCCAGGAGAGTCCCTATCGCAACCGCCAGGTCGAGGACAGCCTCGACCTGTTCGCACGCATGCGCGCCGGTGAATTTGAGGAAGGTGCCCATGTTTTGCGCGCCAAGATTGATATGGCCTCTGGTAACGTGCTGATGCGCGATCCCGTCATGTATCGCATTCTGCACGCACCCCACCACCGCACGGGTGACACCTGGTGTATATATCCGATGTACGACTATGCCCATTGCGTCTCGGATTCTCTTGAAGGCATCACGCATTCGTTGTGCACGCTGGAATTTGAAGACCATCGCCCATTGTACGACTGGTTCCTGGATGCGTTAGGCATTTACCACCCGCAGCAAATCGAGTTCGCCCGCCTCAACCTGAGTTACACTATCTTGAGCAAGCGCAAGCTCCTGACGCTGGTGGAACAGGGACGCGTCACGGGCTGGGATGATCCGCGCATGCCGACCATCTCGGGGTTGCGGCGTCGGGGCTACACGCCTGAAGCCATCCGCAACTTCTGTGAGCGTATCGGCGTCGCCAAGCGCAATAGCGTGGTCGACGTCGCCTTGCTGGAGCATTGTCTCCGTGAGGACTTGAATCGACGCGCGCCCCGAGTGATGGCGGTGTTGCGGCCGCTCCGGGTGGTCATCGACAACTACCCGGAAGACCAGGTGGAAGAGATCGAGGCGGTGAACAACCCAGAGGACCCGAGCATGGGAACTCGTAAGGTGCCCTTCTCACGCGTCCTGTACATCGAGCGCGACGATTTTCGCGAGGATCCCCCCAAGCAGTTTTTCCGTTTAGCGCCTGGACGGGAGGTGCGGCTGCGCTATGCCTACTTTATCACCTGCGTGGGCGTGGTGAAGGACGATCGGACGGGTGAGGTGGTCGAGTTGCACTGTACCTATGATCCCGCGACCCGTGGCGGTGACGCGCCGGACGGTCGCAAGGTCAGGGCCACCTTGCACTGGGTATCTGCCGCCCACGCGCTCGATGCAGAAGTGCGCCTGTACGATCATCTCTATATCAATGCCGACCCCAGTGAGGATCAGGAGGGGGTTGATTTCACGGCGTCGCTGAATCCACAGTCACTGGAGAGACTGGAGTCATGCCGGGTTGAGCCCAGTCTAGCGGGCGCCGCTCCGGGGAGTCGGTATCAGTTCGAGAGGCTCGGCTACTTCTGTGTCGATGCCGTTGATACCGCGACAGATGGCCTCGTCTTCAACCGTACGGTCACCTTGCGCGATACTTGGGCCAGAATCGAGAGAACGCAGCAGGAGGGGCAGCAAAAGGGTGCTGCTCGGGGGTGACTTCCCCGTCGCATGCCGGGAGCAGACCACCCGGATCCGTACCGGTGTCTGGGCGTCACGTCCCTTTGCCTGGAGCTTAGGATAGTAGCCGGCGTCTCCTGAGCTCGTCAGCGGTGCGGCAGAAGCCCCGGGTGCAATCTGTCCGAGCCTTGTCTCTGTCTTCCCTCCTGGCTAAGGGTGAACACCCTTACAGTGCTTTATAGCTTTCTTGCCTCGAACGCCTTGGTGCCAAGGATAGAGGTAGGGTCAGACCCTGGCGCTGAGGCGCTGGGAATCGGCCCAGGCCGACACGTCGTAGCTCTCCAGCTCTCTCCGAAGTACCACAACGGTGGTATCATCGTATGTGGAATGCGATAGGAAGATAGCCACTAGCATGCCGTGTCCTCCCGCGGTAAACCTATGAAGCCAGGCGCAGCAAACGACTGGCATTACCACCCAGCACAGCGTTTTCCGTCTCTGGATCGAGACCCAAAGCCTTTACCTCAGCGACCGGGTGAGCGAGACCTGCAGGCAACGGGTAGTCGCTGCCAACAACCAGGTGTTCAGCGCCATAGGTATTGATCATATAACGCAGCATGTCCTGCCTGAAGGCGATAATGTCAAAGGCAAACTGGTTAACGTAGGTCGAGGGTGGGCGGGGAATAGCAGCCTGACACTCAGGATATACACGATACCCCATGTCAAGGCGGCCGACCAGACTGGGGAAGGCTCCACCACCATGGTATAGGACCACGCGCAAGGCCGGATGCCGCTCCAGGACACCACCGTAGATTAGCAGCGCCGCGGCCAGCCCGGTGTCATACGGATTCCCCACCAGATTTCCCAAGCCATAACGCGCGAGCATACCCTGTGGTGCCGCGTCAAACGGGTGGATACAGACCACCATCTGTAGGCCCTCGGCGGCTTCCCAGAAGACCTCAAACTGAGGCTCATCCAGCCCTTGCCCACATACGTTTGGAGGGATCTCCACACCACGTAGGCCCAATTGGGCGGCGCGTTCTAACTCTCTGGCTGCTGCCGGAGGATCTTGCAGCGGCACGGAGGCCAGCGGCACAAAACGGTCGGGATGGCGCGCGCAAGCAGTGGCGAGCGCATCGTTGTTGATGCGTGCCATGGCCGACCCCAACTCCGCGCTCACCTCGGGATACATCACAAACGGGACACAGGAGAGCGCCTGAACATCGACGCCCTCAGCGTCCATGTCGCTCAGCCGCGCCTCAACCTGAGAGATCCTGGCATGCAGCGGCCGCCGAGCGGTCTCCTGGATCACGAAAAAGCGTTGCCCATCGCGCTCGACAATGCGCGTGTTGAAGCGTGCCCCCTCACGATCCAGAAAGGTCACAACCTCGGGAGCTACCAGGTGGTTATGCATATCGATGACGCGTGCCACGGTCCTGTGTCTCCTCAACGGTGCTCAGCTCAGCTGCATACGAGTCTCTGTCTGCCATGACACCGAGGAAGCTGTGCAGATTGACATCAGTCAAGGCTAGTACACCCTCACCCTAACCCTCTCCCGGAGGGGGCTTTGCCTAAATAAGGTCGATTTGACCTGATTTCTTGGGCAAGTGGGGATTCTGCCCAAAAAGTCTAGATTTCGATGTTGGATTAGGTATGCGATAATATCATACACGGGATTTTCTTGACGAAGGGGTTTCATTCCCGCGAAGCTCTCGGCGGCGAGGAGCCGATCTGATCATATTCCAGATGGCCTCCATTCGGGCGTTGCTTCAACAGGCCAGCGCCGAAGGCTCTCGCTCGACAGCACTGAAACCACTAGGCTGGTTAGTAGGCATGTTATGTGCGGCAAGTATCGCCCTTTTTTCATTCTCTAACCCTATACCACCATGGGTCGGTATAACCTTTGTCGCTCTCACGACAGTGGCTGTTGCGGGCTATTTAATAGCATACTTTTACCTCATGATCAAAGACCGGGATGCACTTCGTTCTGAGCGCTATTCGATTCAGAAACTTGCGATTGAGAAGGGGATTGTAGGAGATGATATTAGCGGAGTCTTACAAATTGATGAGATCGAAACTCCAAAGCTCCTGTCTGAAGCCTCTGCAGAGCAGGAGGCTCGGGAATGAAAAAGCATTTCATGGCGGCAGCAGGGCCCATTTCGACAGAAGAAGAAAAATCTATCACGGACTATTTCCGCGGGCAACACGCTTGGTGGCACTGGATTAATGATTTGTGGCTTATCATCGACGACAGCGGCAAGCTTACAGCAGAAAAAATCCGTAACCATGTGCATACAGTGGCTCCTAATGCTAGAATTCTGGTGCTTGAGGTTCAAAAAGGCGCTGATTGGGCTGGGATTGGCCCACAGACAAAAGAAAAAGATATGTTTCGTTGGATTCAAAAAGTTTGGCTCGAAGAATTGGGAAAAAAATCAGAGATATAGTATTGGCAATCTTCAGCCCTTGCGATATTTCTCCGTCTAAAACGTCGGTTCAATCCCCAATTCATACATGGCCTGGATGAGGCAGCAAATATTATGACAGAGAATCTTGCACAGCACCTCGTTCGTCATCGCCACGTCGGTTTTGCTGCGCACGTGATCACGAAACTTCGCCTTGATCATAGAGAACGTCGACTCGACATTCGACCGCTTGTGATAGTGCCCCATGAACTCTTGGCGGTTAAAGGCGAAGTAATGAAACATCTTCGTGCGCCATGAAGCTCATTGATGGAATGGGAGGAAATCCCCACTGGCTCTATCAGGGAACCAGTG
>Ga0137403_10001837_pt1 | contig 26423 bp, 25 predicted proteins | sample CZOMad2_1_16fung_FD_122057 | JGI IMG/M metagenome (GOLD analysis project Ga0137403, IMG submission 122057) | Vadose zone soil fungal communities from Angelo Coast Range Reserve, California, USA - CZOMad2_1_16fungal (Hybrid Assembly) | ecosystem: Environmental > Terrestrial > Soil > Vadose zone... | reverse complement strand
ATCAATGGGATTGATTCGCTGGTGATTACCAAGCTGGATGTGTTTGACACACAGCGGGAGATTCAGGTTTGCGTGGGATACAAGTACAAGGGCACGCCACTGAAGGAGATGCCGGCGCTGGCGGAAGAGTACGAACGGGTGACGCCGGAGTACAAGACGCTGCCGGGTTGGAATGAGACAACGTATGGCTTGAAAGATGGAGCAAAACTGCCAAAGGCGGCGGTCGAGTATCTGCGATTTATTTCGGATTATCTGCAAGTGGAAATCGGAATGATTTCGACGGGACCGGAACGCGACGCGACGATTGTGCCGGCGGGAACGCTGCTAGCGCGCTGGTTGTAAAGAAGTGACTCGTGACTAGTGACCGGTGACTTGTGGCGGCGCGATATCTGGTGCCAGACTCTACTTGAAATGCTCACCTTTGAAGAAGCACGGGGAAAGATAATCGAACAAATCGGAAAAAGGACAGGACCACGCGTGAGCAGTCGTGTGAGCGTGTGGGATGCGCTGGGATTGGTGTTGGCGGAGGAAGTGAAGACGGATCGGGAGTATCCGCCATTTGACCGGTCGACGCGGGATGGATATGCGGTGCGCGCGAAGGAAGTCGCTCCGGACGCCAAACTGAAATGTGTGGGAGAAATTAAGGCGGGCGATACGGTGAGCGAACCGCTCGCGGCTGGGACTTGCGTGCAAATCATGACGGGTGCAGCGGTACCGGTTGGAGCGGACGCGGTGGTGATGGTCGAGCACACGCAGCGCGAGGGAGACGTGGTGCGATTCGAACGAGCGGCGCAAGCGGGGCAGAATATAGTGCCGCGGGGAAGCGAGGCCCTGGCTGGGCAGACGATTTTGAGGCCTGGGATGCGGCTGGGGTACGCGGAACTGGCGTTGGCGGCGCAGGTCGGGGCAGTGGAGCTGCAATGCACGAAGAAGCCGCGCGTGGCGATTTTGTCGACGGGCGATGAAGTTGTGATGGTTGAGGAGACGCCCGGTCCATTTCAGATTCGAAACAGCAACAGCGTTTCGCTGGCGGCACAGGTACGGCTTGCCGGGGGCGAGCCGATTGCGTTGGGAAATGCGCCGGATCGAGTTGAGGACTTGGGCGAGAAGATCGAGCGCGGGCTGAAGGCGGATGCGCTAGTGCTTTCGGGCGGCGTTTCGATGGGGAAGTACGACCTCGTTGAAAAAGTTCTAAAGGCTATGGGGGCGGAATTTTATTTTGATGCGGTGGCGATACGGCCGGGGAAGCCTGCGGTGTTTGGCGTTTGCCAGGGAAGGCCCGTGTTTGGATTGCCGGGGAATCCGGTTTCGACGATGGTGACGTTCGAATTGTTTGTGGCGCCGGCGATCGATTTGTTGAGCGGGGCGGAGGCGCGGGCGTTGCCTTTGATGGAGGCGCAGCTCGGGGAAGCGCTCAACGAGAAGCCCGGGCTGACGCATTTTCTGCCGGCGCGGGTGGAGTGGCGCGGACCGCCGCCGGAAGTGAAGGCTCTAAAATGGCAGGGATCAGGAGACATTGCGGCGCTGGCGAACGCGAATTGCTTCCTGGTTGTGCCGGCGGACCGGAACAAGATTGCAGCGGGTGAGAGAGTATCGGTGCTGCTGCGGAAGGATGTGGTCTAGGCGCGAGAATGGCGAAGCTTTCGCATTACGGGAAGCGGGGCGAAGTGAGCATGGTGGACGTGTCGCGGAAGGCGGTGACGACACGGACGGCGGCTGCGCAGGGATTTGTCAAGATGAAGCCGGGAGTCGTGCGGGCCGTCAAACAGTTGAAGAATCCGAAGGGGAATCCCCTGGAAGTAGCGCGGATTGCGGGGATAGCGGCTGCGAAGAGGACGGCGGAATGGATACCTCTTTGTCATCCACTGCCGCTCACGCACATTGATGTGACCGCACGGCTATGCAAGAATGGCGTTGAAGTGCATTCCACTGTGACGACGGCCGCACAGACGGGTGTGGAGATGGAAGCCCTGGTGGCCGTTACCGCCGCCGCCCTCACGGTCTACGACATGTGCAAAGCACTCGATAAAGGAATGGAAATCACGGACATTGTTCTCCTCAGCAAGACGGGAGGGAAGAGCGGGGATTTCCATCGAAAGAGCGCTCCGTTGAAGGGCAGAGAATGAGTGCGGCAGGAGGAAAATCCGTAAAGTTGCTGCTGGCGGAGGATAATCCGCTGGTGCGCGAGCTGATCGTGAAAGGGCTGGAGCCGTTCTGCGAGATCGAAACTTCCGCGGACGGCGCAGACGCTTTGCTCAAGGTGATTGATGACCCGCCCGACGTCATCCTCTGCGACTACAAAATGCCGGGGCTGGACGGACGGCAGCTTTTCGAAAAGTTGCGCGGGCGCGAGGCCACCAAGCACATTCCATTCCTGTTCATGGCCAGCCGCCCGGATATCGAAGAACGGCTGAGGCCGCTGGTGGACGGCGTCGAGGATTTTATCCCCAAGCCATTTTTGGTAAAGGACTTGGTGCGCGTCACGAAAAAAGTTGTCGACCGGCTGCACCTCGAAAAACTGCAGAAGAAAGCGTCACGGCCGGGAGTCATTCAAGGCCGGCTGGAAGAGATGAGCATGATCGACCTGATGCAGTCACTGGAGATGGGGCAGAAGTCGTGCCGGTTGATCGTGCGGCAGGGCGGGTCGCAGGGCGAATTGTATTTTGCGGGCGGCCAGTGCCGGGATGCGAAGATCGGCAAAGTGGAGGGCGACGACGCGGTTTACAAAGTGGTGCTGTGGACCGAGGGAGAATTTGAGATTGATTTCAATGCGGCGAATGCCTCGACGCGAACCACTACCACGCGGAACACGACGGGCCTGCTGATGGAAGCGATGCGGCTGATGGACGAAGCCAACCGCGACGCGGTTGGAACGAAGTGAACCTCTTCTAGAAACCTACCCGATGCGCGTAGCGGTCCTCACCATCAGCGACACGGTAGCGAAAAATGAACGCGAAGATTTGTCGGGACCGGCTGTTGTCGCGTCTTGCCGCGGGCTGGGATGGGAAGTCATTTCGGCTTTTATCGTGTCCGATGATCCTGCAGATATTCGCGAACAGTTGCGTGTCCTTGCGGACTCTGGGCAAGTGGATCTACTGCTGACAACCGGTGGGACGGGGATCGGACCGCGGGACAACACCCCCGAAGCCACGCAAGCTGTGGCGGACCGCATCGTTCCCGGGATTTCCGAAGAGATGCGGCGCAAGGGCCTGGAGCACACGCCGACAGCCGTGCTCTCGAGAGGCACGGCAGCTGTCAGAAGCAAGACGCTGATCGTCAATCTGCCCGGAAGCCCGAAGGGTGCGGTCGAATCGCTGGAGGCGATAGCGCATCTGCTGCCTCACGCGGTGAAAGTCCTCCACGGCGCTCGCCACGACTGACCTCACTATTCACTGCCATACACGATTCTTAGGTTGACCGAATCCTGATTCGAGTCAAAAATGCTTGCACCATGGCACAGAAACTAGCAGACAAGAGGCTAGCGGTTTTGGGGACGGGGAAGCTCGGCGGGATTTTACTTCGAGCCTATCTGAAGCAAGGACTCTTTGCGCCGAAGCACGTTACCGCGACGGTGAAGCACGCCGAAAGGGCTGCGGCGTTGGCGAACGAGCTGGGCGTTGCGGTGACGACGGGGAATCGTGAGGCCGTGCAAGGCGCAGACATCATTTTGTTGGGCGTGAAGCCGCAAGTTGTAGGAGACTTACTGAAGGAAATCGCTCCGAAAGTTAGTACGAAGACGCTGGTTATCTCTGTGGCGGCGTCGGTGCCAACGAGCTACATCGAGCAGCGTCTGCGGGGGAAAGTGCCGGTGGTGCGGGCCATGCCGAATACACCGTCGACCGTGGGATGCGGCATGACGGGAATTTGCCGGGGCGCGCATGCGGGAACAGAGCATCTGGAGACTGCGCGGGCCATGTTTGATGCGGTGGGCCGCACGGTGGTCGTGGACGAAAAGAATATGGATGCGGTGACCGGGCTTTCGGCGAGCGGGCCGGCCTTTGCCTATATTATTCTCGAGTCGCTCGCGGAAGCCGGCGTAAAAGTGGGCCTGCCGCGCGACGTCGCGACGCTGCTGGCGGCCCAGACGATGAAGGGCGCGGCCAGCGTCGTTCTGGAAACGGGTGATCACCCGGCGCTGCTGAAGGACGCCGTAACCACGCCCGCAGGCTGCACGATCGACGGGATTCTGGAGCTGGAAGAGGGCAAACTTCGCGTGACGCTGATCAAGGCGGTGGTGAAAGCAACGAGCCGGGCGGGCGAACTGCTGTTTGAGAAATAACGGGCAGTTGCCTGCGTTCGAATTGATGGTAGGATGCTGCGCGTGAGGGGGCCATGCCGAACCAATACCTGCCGGTACTGATTTATGCGGCACTGGTGATCGCGTTTCCTGCAGTGACGCTCATTGCGGCAAAGCTCATTCGCCCCACGTCCACGAACGTCGGCGCAAAATTGAAGCCCTATGAATGCGGCATCCCGCCTGAAGGAGATGCGCGGCGGCGGTACTCGGTGCGGTTTTATATCATTGCCATGATGTTCGTAATCTTTGACGTGGAGACCATGTTCCTGATTCCCTGGGCGATTTTGTACAAGGGGTGGGTAGTGGCCCACATGGGCGTATTTGCGCTGGCATCGATGCTGGTGTTCCTCGGAATTTTGCTCGTTGGATATTTGTGGCTTTACAAGAAGGGCGCGTTGGAATGGGCCTAGCTGAGTGGAGATTCGAGCTCCCGGCACGGCTAATTCGCAGGGTTGTAGTGATTGACGAAGGTTCGCGGCGTGTGTTAGAAACGCGGCGTTCCATTTCATGACAGTTCTGCTGTTGTAGGTTGTGAAAGCGGGGCCGATCCTTGCATTTTGCAGCAACTGGGGTCCATGGCTGACGAGCCGAAGGAACCACAACCACCCTCAGTGCCCACGGGCGAAGCGCCCGCGAGCAAGCCATCTCCCGTCTCAACCCCCGCTGCCAAACCTGCGGACGCGGGTGCGCCCGCTGCACCTGCGAAACCGGCGGCGCCACCGCCTCCTCCCAAGCCTCCGGTGGTGCTGCAGACTCCACTGAACAACGAAATGGTGGCTCGGTATCGGGCAAAGTTTGGCGCGGCCATCGTGGATGCCATCGAGGACAGGAAGCAAGCGATACTCGTGGTCGAACGCGCGCGGCTGGCGGAGATCGTGCAATACACGCGCGACGAAGAGAAATTTGAAATGCTGTCTGACTTGACGGCCGTTGATTGGCCGAAGCGGGAAAAGCGATTTGACGTGGTGCTAAACGTCTATTCGTTTGCGAAAAACGAGCGGCTGCGGCTAAAGGCGCAGGCTGCAGAAGGGGAAGAAGTGCCGAGCGTCGTGGGAGTCTGGGTGGCGGCAAATTGGCTGGAACGGGAAGCGTTTGACATGTTCGGGATCATTTTCTCCGGGCATCCGGACCTGAAGCGGATTCTGCTGCCGGACGAGTGGCAAGGCTATCCGCTGCGCAAGGATTACGACATCCTGCAGCAGGACACGGCCTGGGTGCGGGAGAATCTCGGAATCGAAAGCGGGCAGTGAGACGGGGCTGGCTGTGAAAAGGATACGACGCTGACGATCGAAGCCACAAACGAGCGGAACACGGTCCTGGGGGCGGAAGAGCTGATCATTAATATGGGCCCGCAGCATCCGTCGACGCACGGAGTGTTGCGCGTGAAGCTGAAACTCGATGGCGAGCGCGTCATCGGGTCGGAGTGCGTGATCGGGTATTTGCACCGCGGCGTCGAGAAAATCGCGGAAAACCGCACGTATCAGCAGTTTGCGCCGTACGTGGACCGCATGGATTACGTCGCGGCGGTCAGCAACGGGCTGGGATATTGCGAGGCGATTGAAAAGCTTTTAGTGACGGAAGCGCCGCCCCGGGCTCGCGTGATTCGAACGATTCTTACGGAGCTCCAGCGGATTGCCAGCCACCTGCTTTGGCTGGGAACGCATGCACTGGATATTGGCGCACTCACGCCGCTTTTCTACTGCTTCCGCGAGCGGGAAGAGATTCTGAAGATTTTCGAAAAATATTGCGGGGCGCGGCTGACCACGCATGCGTTTCGAATCGGAGGGTTGCAGTACGAGGCGTATGACACTCTCGAGAAAGATGTCGAACGGTTCTGCAAGGATTTCGAGTCGCGCATCGTTGAATACGAAACGCTGCTGACGAATAACCGCATCTGGATTGGGCGCACGAAGGGCGTCGGGATTTTGACCGCCGAAGATGCCATCGCGTTTGGCGTGACCGGGCCGGTGCTGCGGGCCAGCGGCGTGAAATGGGATATTCGTAAGGCCATGCCCTACGCGGCTTACGACCAATACAAATTTGAAATCCCCGTGGGCACGACGGGGGATACGTACGACCGTTACCTGGTGCGCATGGAAGAGATGCGGCAGTCGCGACTGATCTGTTTGCAGGCGATAGAAAACATTCCGCCGGGGCCGATCATGGCGAAAGTGGGTAAGGTGTTGAAGCCGCCGCCGGGCGAGGTCTATCACGCGATCGAAGCGCCGAAGGGCGAGCTGGGATATTACGTGGTGAGCGACGGGTCTGTGCAGCCCTATCGCGTGCGGATCCGGCCGCCGTCTTTCATTAATTTGCAGGCGTTTGACCGCATGGTGCGGGGACACCTGGTGGCGGATGTGGTCGCGATTATTGGGACGATTGATATCGTGCTGGGGGAAGTGGACCGCTGATGCAGGCCGTGACTCAAGCAACGCTGGATTTTCTCAAGCTCTACTGGGCGCCGCTGCTTTGCGGAGTCGTGATCGTTGCGGTTCTGCCATTGATCGTCGGCTATATAGTGTTAATTGAGCGCAAATTGATGGCGGACATGCAGGCGCGACTGGGGCCCATGCGCGTGGGGCCGCATGGATTATTACAGCCGATCGCGGACGCAGTGAAGTTGCTCATCAAGGAAGACATTATTCCGGATGATGCGGACAAGCTGGTGTTCTGGCTAGCGCCGGTGTTTTCCGTGGGTGCCGCGCTGCTTGCGATTGCGGGACTAGCGTTTGGGCCGGCCTTTCAAATTGCGCAGGATCTCAACATCGGAATTCTATTTGTGGTGGGCATCAGCGCGCTCGGCATTTTCGGAATTGTTCTGGGCGGTTGGGCTTCGAACAGTCACTACTCGCTGATGGGTGCGCTGCGAAGTTCGGCGCAATTGGTCAGTTATGAGACCGCCGCTGGAATGGCGCTGGTGAGCGGTTTGCTGCTTGCCGGGACGCTGAACATCAAGTCGATTGTGGAAGCGCAAGGGACTCAGGGCGTATGGTTTGGCTTCCTGGCGCCGGTGGCGTTCTTCACGTATCTCGTTGCTTCGATTGCGGAGACCAATCGCGCGCCATTTGATTTGCCGGAAGCGGAGTCCGAGTTGGTGGCCGGCTATATGACGGAGTTCAGCGGCTTTCGCTGGTCGCTCTATTTTTTGTCGGAATACACAAACATGATCGTGGTGGCTTCGGTGGCAACGACCCTGTTTCTAGGGGGCTGGCTACGGCCGTTTGCGAATGTTCGCTGGATGAATTTTATGGATTTCCTCCCGCCGCTCCTGATGATTGGAATCGCGGGCTATTGCGTCTTGCGCATGCCAAAGCAGCCGACACGCGTGCAGCAGATTTTCATGCTGGCGGTGGCGGGGTTGTGTTTTGTTGTGGCGCTGGTGCTGGCCGCGCCGGTGCTTCTGCCGTTTGTGAAACCATCGCTTAAGGAGTCAGTGGCTCCCTTTTATGCAGGAATTCACGGCGGATTCTGGTTCATCTTCAAGGTGAGTGCGTATCTCTATTTCTTTATGTGGCTGCGATTCACGATACCTCGCTACCGCTTCGATCAGTTAATGCGGCTGGGGTGGCACTTCCTGATCCCGCTGTCCATCATCAACGTGATGGTGGTTGGCGTGGCCATCATTGTGGCCAGCTATTTCAAATTGCAGGGCTGGGCAATGCTCCTGGCCACGACGCCGGCGGCGATCCTCGCGGTGGTGGCGGCTCTCGTCATTCTGTCCATCGATCAGAAAAATCAGGCGCGGCAGGAAAGCGCCGCGGCTTCGGATTTCTATGCTGGATAAGGCCCTATTTTATTTTTTTGCCGGGATCGCCGTGGCCGGCGCGGCGCTCATGGTGACGCGCCGCAACGCCGTGCACAGCGCCATCTTCTTGATCGCGACGCTTCTGGCGACGGCAGGGATTTTCCTGCAGTTGCGCGCAGAATTTTTGTTCATCGTGCAGATTATCCTGTACGTCGGCGGGATCATGGTGCTGTTTATTTTCGTGATCATGCTGGTCAATCTGGACGTGGCCTTGCACCAGATCAAGTTCGCCCGGCAGAAATGGGTGGCGCTGATCGTAACTCTTGCTTTGACAGCGCAGGTCGGGGTGATGTTCTGGACCACGGGGAAAATGCCCGGCCAGGGATTTCCGATTTTGACGGCAGCGCCGGCGAATCGATTGCCGCCGAATGCCGAAGCGGTGGCCAAAAGTTTATTCAGCTCATATCTGCTGCCGTTTGAAATTGCCTCGGTCTTGTTGCTGGTGGCGATGATTGGAGCGGTCGTCATGGCGAAGAAGAGGGAATAGAGAGCCGAATGCTTCCGATAGGACATTATTTGTTTCTGAGTATGGCGCTGTTTCTTCTTGGCGTGATTGGCGTGATCATGCGGCGCAACGTGATCGTTGTGCTGATGTCCATCGAGCTGATTCTGAATGCGGTGAACATCAACCTGGTGGCGTTTTCGAGGCTGTACGGCGATGTGGCGGGGCAGGTCTTCGCGCTTTTCGTGATTGCGGATGCAGCGGCCGAGGCCGCGGTTGGTCTGGGAATCATTATCGCGTTTTTCCGCAACCGCGAGACGGTTTTGGCGGACGAAATGGATTTGCTGAAGTGGTAGCTCTGCGCGCGACGAAATGAGCGAAAGAGCAAAACTCGAATGAATCCCACAGGCTACTTTCTCGATCACCTGTGGCTGATTCCTTTGTTTCCGCTGGCAACTGCGGCGCTGATGCTCTTTGTGGGGAAGCGGCTCCCGAAAATCGGGGTCAGTGTGCTCTGCGTAGGAAGCGTCGGATTGTCTTTCGTCTACGCTGTGGGCGCGGTTTTGCAATTGCTTGCAGCCGATCCAGAACATCGCGTGGCGCAGCAAATCCTGTTCGAATGGCTGACGCCCGGCGCGATGCAGATGAGTGGAGGGCACCTCGTCCGGTTTGTGGCGGACTGGGGATTCCTGCTGGATCCGCTTTCGGCGGTCATGGTCTTGGTGGTTACCGGCGTCGGCTTCCTGATTCACGTGTATTCCGTTGGGTACATGGCGGACGAAGGCGGTTATTACCGTTTCTTCGGCTATATGAATCTGTTCATGTTTGCGATGCTGACTCTGGTCCTGGCAAACAATTTGCTGCTCATGTTCGTTGGTTGGGAAGGCGTCGGTCTATGCAGTTACCTGCTGATCGGATTTTATTTCCTGAAGAAGTCGGCGTCCGATGCGGGGAACAAAGCGTTCATCGTGAATCGGATTGGCGACGCGGGGTTCTTGCTGGGACTTCTCTTGACAGCAGTAACTCTGGGCACGATTCGCTTTACTTCGCTGGGTTTGCCGGAGTCGGGGGGATATTCGGGAATATTGCAATCGCTGGAGGCGGCGGTGCATGCGGGGACGCTTGCCTATGGTGCGCCCGCGTTGACGACGATCGCGCTGCTACTCTTCGTCGGTGCGGCCGGAAAGTCGGCGCAGATTCCGCTCTACGTCTGGCTGCCGGACGCGATGGAAGGCCCGACACCGGTGAGCGCACTGATCCACGCCGCCACGATGGTGACCGCAGGCGTCTACATGGTGGTACGGATGAATCCGATATATCAGCTCGCACCATTCGCCCTGGATGTTGTTGCCGTGGTGGGGGCGGTCACAGCGATTTTTGCGGCGTCGATAGCGTTGGTGCAAAACGACATCAAGAAGGTTTTGGCGTATTCGACCATCAGCCAGCTTGGCTACATGTTCCTGGCGTTGGGCGTTGGCGCATTTGCTGCGGGCATTTTTCACTTGATGACCCATGCTTTCTTCAAGGCGTTGCTGTTTCTTGGGGCAGGCAGTGTCATTCATGCGATGTCCGGAGAACAGGACATCCGCAAGATGGGCGGATTGTGGAGCAAGATCCCAACCACGGCGAGGACATTCTTAATTGCAACGCTGGCGATTTCGGGAGTTTTTCCCTTCGCGGGATTTTTCAGTAAGGATGAAATCCTCGGGCGCGCCTTCGATCGCTATTTTTCTTTGTGGCTGGTCGGGTTTGTCACCGCGGGAATGACGGCCTTCTATATGTTCCGGCTCTTCTTCCTGGCGTTCTCCGGATACACGCGCGCCGATGAGCATGTTGAAAAACACATCCACGAATCGCCGCCGACGATGACCGTTCCGCTCGTGGTTCTCGCCGGACTCACGGTGATTGGTGGATGGATCGGCTGGCCGGGTTCACTGGGAGGCGAGAACCGCTTCGAACGGTTTCTTGAACCTGTTCTGGCTGGCGCCGTATCGGAGACGGGAGCGGTGCAGATCGCGCATCACGCCAAGGCAACAGAGTATTTGCTGATGCTATTGTCTCTCTCGATCGCCGGCGCGGGAATCTGGCTGGCCTACGGATTCTATAGAACCAAGCGCATCGCGCCGGAATTGGTCGCCGCGAAATTGCCGCGCGTCTACGACCTGCTTCTCCACAAATACTATGTCGACGAACTCTACGATGCGTTGATCGTGAATCGGGTCAAGGACTTGGGGACTTGGCTCGGTCTTTTCGACGCGAAGGTGATCGATGGCGTTGGCGTGGATGGCACGGGCTGGCTCGCGCGGTTTGTTTCAAAAATCTCGATGTGGTGGGACAAGTGGGTCATCGATGGGCTGCTGAATCTCGTCGCGAAGCTGACGCAGCTTTTCAGTTATCCGATCCGGCTTTTGCAAACCGGAAAGTTTTCCAACTACGCGATGTTGATTCTGGTCGGATTGGTAGTTCTGCTGGCGTATTACGGACGCCATATGCATACGCTGCTGCGGGCTGTGCACTGAGAGGCGAAGAATGGACTTTTTTGCACATCATATATTGAGCGTGGTTCTGTTCACGCCGCTCGTGGGGGCGCTGCTCTTGCTCTTCGTGCCGCGCGAGAACGAAGGCGTTCACCGCGTCGTCGGCAATCTCTTCGGCGCGCTCGGCTTCCTCGTTTCGCTACCGCTGGTGCGCTGGTTCAAGCCGGACTTGGGCGGATTTCAATTTGAAGAAAATGCCGAATGGATTCCGTCGATCGGCGCGAAATACCATCTCGGCATTGACGGCATCAGTCTTCTGCTGGTCATGCTCACCACGTTCCTGGGCTTGATCGCCATCCTTTCCTCTTGGAGCGCGATCAAGCAGCGCCAGAAGGAATACTACATTCTGCTTTTGCTCCTCCAGACGGGCATGATCGGCGTTTTTGTCTCCCTGGATTTTTTCCTATTTTACGTTTTCTGGGAAGTGATGCTGGTGCCGATGTACTTCTTGATCGGCGTGTGGGGCAGCGACCGGCGCCTCTACGCGGCCATCAAGTTTTTCCTTTATACGCTGGCCGGATCCGTGGTGATGCTGCTGGCCATCCTGGCACTTTACTTCTACGCCCCCGTGGCTGCTGGGGGAATGCGCACGTTTGACGTCCCCACTCTCCTGGCTGCCGCGCAGACGTTTTCTGATCCGCTGAAAGCATGGCTCTTCTGGGGTTTCTTCTTCGCCTTCGCCATCAAAGTCCCGATGTTCCCATTCCACACGTGGCTCCCGGATGCGCACACCGAAGCACCCACGGCCGGTTCCGTCATCCTGGCGGGCGTCCTGCTGAAGATGGGCACGTATGGCTTCATCCGTTTTTCGCTGCCGCTGCTGCCGTCCGAACCGATGATGCGCTCGAAGATCATCCACGTCGTGATCGTCCTCTCACTGATCGGAATTATTTACGGCGCGATCGTCTGCCTGATGCAGAAGGACATGAAGCGCCTGATCGCCTACAGCTCCGTCAGCCATCTCGGCTTCTGTACGCTGGGAATTTTTGCGCTTACGCCAAACGGCCTCTCCGGCAGCGTACTGCAGCAGATCAATCACGGTATTTCCACCGGTGCGTTGTTCTTGATCGTCGGCATCCTCTACGAGCGGCGCCACACGCGGTTGATCTCTGAATTCGGCGGGCTGGCAACGCCGATGCCGAATTTCGCAGCGATCTATCTCATCATCAGCTTAAGTTCGCTGGGCATGCCGCTGCTGAACGGCTTCATCGGAGAGTTCACGATTTTGCAGGGAGCGTTTCAGGTCAGCAAAGCGTGGGCCGCGTGGGGCTCCCTCGGCGTAGTGCTGGGCGCAGCGTACTTGCTGTGGCTTTACCAGCGCGTGATGTTCGGCCCGGTGACGCAGTTTGCCAATGAAGATTTGCCGGACCTGAATCTGCGCGAGTACGCCACGCTCGTGCCGCTCGTGATTTTAGCATTCTGGATCGGCATCTATCCGAAGCCGTTCTTTGCGATCATCGATAAGCCGGTGCAGAAAATCGTTCAGCAAGTGAACCCGGGATTTTACCAGGCAGAACGCACGCCAGCGCCCACGGCTGAAATTCACGCTGTCCCCGCTGATACCAAATAGCCCAACTGCATGAACATCCCAATCCTTAATTCGATATTCAGTTATCTCCAGGGAGACGGCGCTGTCATTCTCCCGGAGATGCAATTGACGCTGTTCGGCCTGGGCATTCTGCTGATCGGGTTTTCCGTCGATGAGTCCATGGAGAACAATTGGTTCTGGAAGCTTTTCTTCAAGGACTTCAGCGCCAAGGCCGCTTTTACGGGCGTGCTGTTCAGTGGCCTCTCGCTGTGGAAGCTGCGGGGAAGGGTCGCGATCAGCGGCACTCTCGCCGGTTTTCACCAGTCTGTTGTAGTGGATGGGTTCCTGATTTTCTTCGCCGCTCTGTTTTTGGCGTCCACAGCGCTGGTCATTCTTCTCTCCGTGAAGTACCTGGAGATCGAAAGAGAACAGGAAGGAGAGTATTACGCTCTCCTGCTCTTCGCCTGTGTCGGCATGATGCTGATGGCCTCTGGGACCGACCTGATCGTGCTTTTCCTTGGCCTTGAGACGATGGCGCTGAGCTTTTACGTGCTGACGGGTTTTTTGCGGCGCGAGAAACGTTCGAATGAGGCCGCGCTCAAATACGTCCTCCTCGGCGCCTTCAGCTCCGGGATCCTCGCCTACGGATTTTCCCTTCTTTATGGGCTGAGCGCCTCGACGAACATCAGTGCGATCCGCGGGGCTCTGGAAGGGCGCGAAGATCTCGTCCGCCGGATTGTGCTCAGCCACCAGGCGGGACCAGCAGGCGAGCAGATGCGGCAATTCCTCGCGACCAGGGCGCCCATGGCGCTGCAATTCGATCCCTTCACACTCCAGATCTTGCCGCTGCTCGCTTTCGTGTTGATCGCGGTAGGCCTGTTTTTCAAAGTCGCCGCCGTGCCGTTTCATCAGTGGGCGCCGGACGTCTACGAAGGCGCGCCCACGCCGATCACCGCGTACGTGAGTATCGCTTCCAAGACCGCAAGCTTCGCCTTGCTTCTGCGCTTGTTCCTGGTCGTCTTTTCCATTTCGCAGGAGACGTGGATTTATCTCATCGCCGGCGTGGCGGTCGCGTCGCTTACTTGGGGAAACCTCGCCGCGCTGACGCAAACCAACGTCAAGCGGCTGCTGGCTTATTCCTCGATATCGCATGTGGGATTCATCCTGCTCGGCCTCGTCAGTGGAAATGAAACCGGGCTCGTGGGCATCGCCTACTACTTGTTTGCCTACGTGTTCATGACGGCGGGCGCGTTCGCCGTTATCATCGTGCTTCGCCAGAAAGGCTTGATCGGCGAGGAACTCGAGGATTTGAATGGCCTGTACCAGCGCAGCCCCGCCGCCGCAGTGCTGCTGCTGATCTTCATGCTTTCTCTCGCCGGCATCCCGCCGACCGCAGGCTTCATGGGCAAGTATTTCATCTTCCTCTCGCTCATCGAATCGAAGCATCCTGTGCTCGCGGTCTTCGCCGTTCTGTACATCGTGCCCGCGCTTTATTATTACTTCCGCGTCGTCGTGCACGCCTGGCTCAAGCAGCCGGGCGAAGCGCCTCGTGCGGTCATGACCAATGCGCAGGCCGTCGCGCTCGGTGTGACTGTATTTGTGTCGCTCGCCGCAGGGTTGTATCCTGAGCCGTTCACAAAGCTCGCACGCTATGCCTTCGGACTCTAAGCCGGAAAAAACGGATCCAGCCATTCCAGTCGCGGAGAAAGCCAAGGACGTCTCGAACCAGGCTGCGATCGCGATGGAACTTCCTTTCGTGCTGGTCGCGGCCGTCGTTGTCGGCGGGCTCCTGGGCTATTTTCTCGACCGCTGGCTGCACACCAAGCCGTGGCTCCTGCTCCTGTTTGGCGGGATTGGTTTTTACGCTGGCGTGCGCGATGTCCTCCGGCGGCTCTCGGGAACCGGCGATGGAACTAAAAGCAGTTGAAACCTTGTCTTGTGCCAGGACCGAACGGCGCATCTCCTGGCTGACGCTGCTCATCGGCTTGGTCGCCGGTCTTTTGGTTGCCATACTGCGCGACCCTTTGTGGGGCGTCGGGGTCGGAATCGGCACTATGCTGGCCTGGCTCAATTTTCGCTTGCTGGAACGCGGCCTCAACGCGCTGGTGCAGGCCTCCGAAGCGCAGGCGGGCAAGGAAAAGCCTGCAGTCCCCCTCCGAAGTTACTTCGCGGTGGCCATTCGTTACGGGTTGATAGCCTTCGCCGTGTATGTTATTTTTGAGTTTCTGAGAATTCCCATTCTGAGCATGATCGTCGGTTTGTGTGCTTTGGGAGCCGCAACAATCGCGGCGAGTGTGTATGAAATCTTGCGTCCAGTCGAATAGGGAGCCGACCGTTTCGCGGTCACACGAGCGATGGAACATCACGTAAGCGGAATCACTCACTTTGTGAATCACTACCTCGGGCATTTTGCCCTCTCGCTGCTTGCGATGCTTCATATTCAACCGACTGACCCGGACCTTCCCATTCCTGAGCACGTCGTAATGGCCTTCGTGGTCCTCGTCCTTGTGACGCTCTTGGCGCTCTTTCTGCGCTCGCGGCTGTCTGTCGAGAAGCCCGGAGCGACGCAGCAAATTGCGGAGTTGCTGCTCACCAATCCGCTGGGATTCGGCATCAAGGACCTTCTGGAAGAAAATATTCACCATGGCGCCAGCAAGCTGATTCCTTTCGTTGGTTCCATTTCCGTGTTCGTCTTGTTCTCCAACCTACTCGGTGTTTTCCCCGTGTTTACTTCGCCGACTGGGCAGGTATCAGTGCCGTTGGCTTGCGCGATCCTCACTTTCATATACTTCAATTGGCAGGGGATCAAGCACCATGGGCCTGTGGGATATCTGAAGCATTTCGCCGGCCCCGTTCCCTGGCTCTCGCCGCTGATTTTCCCGGTGGAAATTATCAGCATGACCGCCCGCATTGTTTCGCTCACGGTTCGTCTCTGGGCCAATATATTCGCCAGCGATCTTCTCTACGGCATTTTTGTGGGGCTGTTCACCTCTGCAACGCTTGCAGCTTGGGCAAAATCGCCGGTCTTTGGCGTAATTGTGGCAATTTTCCCTGTGACGATTCCCATTGCGTTCATCGGACTGCACTTGTTCGTTTCGATCATTCAGGGGTACATCTTCACGGTGCTGCCCTCTGTCTATCTAGGCATGGCGACGGCGGACGAGCACTAATTCGGTCTTGCTGGCGAATTCTGCCGGCAAAGTGCTGCTCCAGTGTGAGCCCGGCTGCACGGTGTCCGGGAACCACCTCCTGGCAGCGATTCATAAGGAGGAAGTGATGAAGAAGTGGACGATGGTATTGGTAGCATTCGTGGCAGTGATGCTGGTTGCGCCCTCCGCGTTTGCGCAGGACTCGGCGGGCGCAGCGGCCGGCGGCAAGGGCTTGATGGCCATTGCAGCGGGTTTTGGCATGGCGCTGGCCGCGTTCGGCGCTGCACTGGGCCAGGGCCGAATCGCATCCGCAGCTTGCGAAGGCATGGCGCGCAATCCCGGTGCGGCTGCGGCAATCCGCGCGGCGATGATTCTCGGCTTGGTGTTCGTCGAGACGCTCGCGCTCTTCACGCTGGTCATTATCTTCGTGAAGATCTAATTCAGTCGGAAAGAGTTTCGAAACGGCCCGGAAGCGCAAGCTTCCGGGCCGTTTTCTTTTTCTTTCTGGAATGTAGGGGCTGACTTCAGTCCGCCCTTCTCAATTAGATCGCAATCCTAGTGGCCGAAGAGCGTGGGCTGGAGGATGAAGTTGATGACCGGATTGGGCATCACGCCGAAGAGGATCGTTCCGATGGCTGTGACCGCTAGGACCACATTCACGGTGAGTGGAAAGCCCACGGGAGCCGCCGACGCAGTCTCCGCGCTCGGCTCGCGCATGTACATCACCACGATGACGCGTAAGTAGTAGTAGGAGCCGATCACGCTGTTTACCGCCATCAGTACGGCGAGCCAGAGAAGGTGCGAATTCACCGCCGCCTTGAAAATGTAGAATTTTCCGAAGAAGCCGGCGGTCACCGGCAGGCCGAGGAGCGACAGCAAGTAGATGCTCAGCATGGCCGCAACGACCGGCTGGCGCTGCGATAGACCGGCGTAGTCGTCCAGCGAGAGATTCTTTTCGCCGGTGCCGCCGAGCTGCGAAACGATCGTGAATGCCCCAAGTTTCACCAGTGCATAGCCAAGGAGGTAAAAGAGCACCGCTGCATACGCGGCGGCAGCTTCGGCGGGTCCGCCCTTGGCCATGGAAGTAACCGCGGCAAACGCCACCAGGATGTAGCCTGCGTGCGCGATCGAACTGTAGGCCAGCAGGCGCTTGATGTTCGTCTGCACCAGCGCGCCGAGGTTCCCGGTGAACATCGTCAGCGCCGCGAGAACCCAGAACGCCCAGAACCAGAAGTGCGTGGCCGCAGGAACCGTGGCGAAAACGCGCAGCAGCAGCGCGAAAGCTGCGGCCTTCGGTCCGGCGGAAAAAAGCGCCGTGACCGGCGTTGGCGCGCCTTCGTAGACGTCCGGCGTCCAGACTTGGAACGGTGCTGCGGCTACTTTGAATCCCAGGCCGATGAGGATCAACGAGAGCCCCAGCTTCAGCAGCGTGCTCGAGGCGTCTGCGCTGACCATCTTGTCCAGCATGGTCGTGCCCGTCGCCCCGTACACTAGCGCAATCCCGTAAAGAAAAAATGCCGTGGCGAACGAGCCCAGCAGAAAATATTTCATCGCGGATTCGCTGGCCTTCAGCGAATCGCGGCGGTATCCAGCAAGGATGTAGCTCGAAATCGAGCTCATCTCCAAGCCAATGAACGCCGTCAGAAGCTCTTGCGCGGAAGCGAGAACTCCCATGCCGGTCGTGGCAAACAGCAGCAATGCATAGAATTCGGCAAACGGAAGCCGCTCGCGATCGAGGTATGGGCCGGCCGCGAGAACCACCAGGACTGCGACCGTGCCCACAAGGAGGTGAAAGAAAAAGCTGAAAGCGTCGGACTGGATGAGCCCGTAGAAACCGGCGCCGGGGCTGCGGAACGCGAAACAGGCCCCGGCCGTCCCCGCGAGCGCCCCAACGAAAGCGAGCCCCGTGAAAAAGTACCGGTTGCGCACAAACGGCTGGAGGAGCATCGCCAGCAAGCCGAAGCCGCACCAGATCAGTTCCGGGAGAACGCGGTAGAAATCGGCGGTGGTGGGGATCGCGGAATTCATCTAGCGGGTCCCCGGCCTTTCCAACGTAGTTGCGTTGGCGATCCTCGGCGCAATTCCCGTAGATTGCTGCGCTGGCCTCAGGGGAGCGACGGCCTCGTAGGGCCGCTGCGGTTCCACCTGGTCAATCACGGCCTGAGCGTCCGCCGCAGTGCGGCGCGTGATGAAGGCCGAGCCAATTCCCATCCAAAGCGTCACGACGGCCATAGTGACCAGGATCCAGCGCTCACGGGCGGACACATCAGGGAGTGTGCGGTTTTTCTCTTTCGTAATTTCGCCGAAGAACACCCGCTGATACGACCACAACAAATAGCAGGCGGAGAGAATCACGCCGAGCGCGGCCCACGAGGCCCATTGCCAATGCCTCTGATAGGTCCCGAGAAGAATCAAGTATTCGCCCACGAACCCGTTGAGCATCGGTAAGCCCAGCGAAGAAAGCGCGACGAAAAGGAAAAACGCCGCCAGCTTGGGCATGGGCGTGGCCAGGCCGCCGTACTCGCTGATTTCAAACGTGTGGCGGCGGTCGTACAGCATGCCCACCAGCAAGAAGAGAGCACCCGTGGAGACTCCATGCGCGAGCATTTGGTAAACCGCGCCCTGCATGGAAATGTTGTGGAACGCAAAAATGCCAAGCACCACGAATCCAAGATGGCTGACGGACGAATACGCGACCAACTTCTTCAAATTCGGCTGCACCATGGCCACCAGCGCGCCGTAGATGATTCCGATAATCGCCAGTAGCGCCACCCACCTGGTCGCGCGGTGCGAAGCACCCGGAAAAAGCGGCAGGCAGAAGCGGATCATGCCATACGTGCCCATCTTCAGCAGCACCCCCGCGAGCATCACGGAGCCGGCCGTGGGTGCCTCTACGTGCGCGTCGGGCAGCCAGGTGTGCAGCGGAAACAGCGGCACCTTGATCGCGAAGGCGACGAAGAAAGCGAGGAACAGCAGCATCTCGGTACGCGGGGGAAGCGCAAGAAGGCCCGTGGCCAGCATGTTTTGAATGGTCGGCAGATCAAATGTGTTGGTCGCGTTGTACAGCCAGATGATGCCGACCAGCATGAAGATCGAGCCTGCCATGGTGTAGAGGATGAATTTGACAGCGGCGTAGACGCGGCGCTCGTGGCCCCAAATGCCGATCAGCAAAGCCATGGGAATCAGCATCACTTCCCAGAAAAGAAAGAAGAGGAAAAGATCGAGCGAGAGGAAAACGCCGACGACGCCAACTTCCAGCATCAGCAGCATGACGAAAAATTCCTTCACGCGGTGCTCGATGCTCTTCCACGAAGCCAGAACCGAGATCGGCGTCAAGAACGTCGTGAGGATTACGAGAAAGAGACTGATGCCGTCCACCCCCAAGTGATAGTTGATCGGCGGCTGGTTGATCCAATGAGCGAATTCTTCCAGGCGATAGCCCGCGTCGCCAACATGGACCGCGCGGAGCATCAACAGAGAGAACAGAAATTCAGCGGCAGAGACGATGAGCGCGATAGTGCGGATATATTTGTGGTCGTCGCCCCGCAGCATCATGAGCGCCACCGCGCCCACGGCAGGGAAGAAGATCAGCACCGAAAGCAGGTGTCCGCCGTGCAGCATCAGCGCACCAACCCGACGACCGGTTTTCCCATGCCCGGCCAGAAGAAGATCACTGCGATCACTACCAGCGCTCCAACAACGACCCACACGGCGTAGCTGCGAGTGTTCCCCGATTGCGTGTGACGAGTGCGATCGCCAACGGCCGTAATACCTTCTGCTATCCCGTTCACCGCGCCATCGATGGCCGACACATCGGCGGCCTTCCAAAGCATATTCGTGGAAATCCAGAGCAGCGGCTTGACGATCACTGCGGCATACAGCTCGTCCACATAATACTTATTCAGCAGCGTGCGGTAGGCCGGCGCCATGGACTTGGCGAGTCCCTCAGCCTTTTCTGGACGCTTGAGATAAAGCCAGTATGCAATTCCAAGACCGAAGAGAGCCGATACCACGGCGACCACCGCGAGCGTGAGTTCGAGGCTGTGAGCTGCCGCTTCGCTCAGGACTTCGGCACCTTCCTGCGAGCCGAACACCGGCGTCAGGAAGTTTGCGAAGTAGTCCGGACCGCCCCAAAGCGCGGGCGCGGCTATCCAGCCGCCGATTACGGAAAGCGCGGCGAGCGCCACCAGCGGGCCGAGCATGCTCCAGGGCGATTCGTGAACGTGCACCTTGTGTTCGTCGTAGCGCGGCTTCCCGTGAAAAGTAAGGAAGATCAAACGGAACATGTAAAACGAGGTGAGCATGGCGGTAAGCAATCCAAGTACGTACAACGGATGGCCGCCCGGGATCTGAAAAGCGCTCAGCAGGATGGCATCCTTGCTGAAAAAGCCGGCAAGCGGAGGAATGCCCGCAATCGCCAGGGTGGCGATCAGCATGGTCGCGTAGGTGTACTTGATTTTCTTGCTGAGGCCACCCATGTGGCGCATGTCCTGCTCGCCGCCCATCGCGTGAATCACGGAACCAGCAGCGAGAAAGAGCAGCGCCTTAAAAAAGGCGTGCGTCATCAGGTGAAAAATGCCCGCGGAGAACGCGCCAACGCCGCACGCCAGGAACATGTAACCGAGCTGGCTGACCGTCGAGTAGGCCAGAACTTTCTTGATGTCCGTCTGCACCAGTCCGATAGTGGCGGCGAAAAACGCTGTGGCGCAGCCCACGATGGCCACAACGACCAGCGCCGTTTCGGAATGCGTGAAGAGCACGTGAGAGCGAGCCACAACATACACGCCAGCGGTCACCATGGTGGCCGCGTGAATCAGCGCACTGACCGGCGTCGGCCCTTCCATCGCGTCCGGGAGCCATACGTACAAGGGAAGCTGCGCGGATTTCCCGCAAGCACCCATGAACAGCAGCAGGCATGCAACCGTGAACGTGCCGAATTGGCCCCAACCCTCCGGACCCCAGCCAGGGTTGGAGGCAGCCTGGAAGAGCGCGGTGAAGTCTAGAGTATGGAACGTCCGGAACAGCAGGAACATTCCGAGCATGAAGCCGAAGTCACCGATGCGGTTGACGATGAACGCCTTCTTCCCCGCATCTGACGCCGACTTCTTAAGAAAGTAGAAGCCAATGAGCAGATAACTCGCGAGGCCCACGCCTTCCCATCCGACGAACAACAGCACGTAGTTAGCGGCGAGCACCAGAATCAGCATGAAGAACATGAACAGATTGAGATACGAGAAGAAGCGGTAGTAACCACCTTCATGCGCCATGTATCCCGTCGCATAAATGTGGATGAGCCAGCCGACCCCGGTCACCACCAGCACCATGACCACGGTGAGCTGGTCCATTTGGAGATCGAAGCCCGCGCGGAAATTCCCCGCGGCAATCCAGGTGAAGAATTCCTTGCGGAAGAGCGCTTGCCCAGATTCAAAAAACTCCCGCACCGCTTCGAGCGCGCAAGCGAACGACAGTCCCGTCGATCCCAGCGCCACCCAGTTCACAATCTTGTTCGGCCACTTCGCGCCAAAAAGTCCATTGATCGCCGAGCCCAGCAGCGGCAGCAGCGGGACAATCCACAAATACGCGAGCATCGGGCGGGTCGGCATCACAGTTTCATCAGGTCCACGCGCTCGACATTCAGCGTCTGCCGGTTGCGCGCAATCAGAATGATGATTCCGAGTCCCACGGTGGCTTCCGCCGCTGCCACCACAATCACGAACAGCACAAATACCTGCCCATCCAGTTTCCTAAGCGCTTGGCTGAACGCCACAAACGCGAGATTGACGGCATTCAGCATCAGTTCAATGCTCATGAAAATGGTGATGATGTTCCGTTTGAAAATGAACGCGAAGACGCCAAGCCCAAACAGAATCGCGCTCAGAATGATGTAGTAGTTCGTCGGCACCATTTCAATGTTTCTCCCGCTGCGCGAGCACGGTAGCGCCCATCACCGCCACAAGAATGAGAAACGACGTTAGTTCGAACGGATACACGAAATCCCGGAACAGCATGTTCGAAATTCCGCTCGTCGAAGCCATTGCACCGGTCTGCGACGACCCTTGCACGCCCGCTGTCGTTCTCACAATGGTCGCGGTGATGAATCCCGCCAGCGCCACAACCAGCAGAAGGCCCGGCGGGCCCGCCAGCCTTGAGAGGTTGGTGTGCTCTTCAACCCCGGCATTCAGCAGCATGATGACAAACACGAACAGCACCATGATCGCGCCGCCGTACACGATGATCTGCACTGCCGCCACAAACTCCGCGCCCAGCAGCAAATACAATCCCGCCAGTGCCACCATCACTACAATCAGCGAGAGCGCGCTGTGAATCGGGTGCTTCTGCAAAATCAAGCTGAGCGCCCCGATCACCGCCAATCCGGCGAGCACGAAAAACACGACCAGCGGCGCCGTCATTTCCCACCCCACTGCATCTTCGCCAGGATCACGAAGCTGGTCACAATCACGTTCACGATCGACAGCGGCAGCAGCAATTTCCATCCGAAAGCCATCAGTTGGTCATAGCGGAATCGCGGCAGCGTCCCGCGCACCCACACGTAAATGAACAGGAAGACAAAAATCTTCGACAGCAGCCAGAACGGTCCTTGAATAAATTCATTCACGCCGGGATACAGAACAAAAACCGTGCCCAGTGCGGTAATCGCTATTCCGACAACGGGCAGAATGGCCCGCCCGAAAATCGTCTCGTACCGGATGCCATCCCAAATGACCCACAATCCAAACGGAATCAGAATCACCGACGGCAGGTAATGCGTCCAGGTCCACGAAGCAGGGAAGGGAGACAGCCATCCGCCGAAAAACATGATCGAGCACAAACAGGAAATCGTGATCATGCTGGTGTATTCGGCGATGAAAAACATCGCGAACTTGAAGCTCGCGTATTCCGTATGAAAACCCGCAACAAGCTCCGACTCGGCCTCCGGCAAATCGAAGGGAGCGCGGTTCGTCTCCGCAACCGCAGCGATGAAGAAACAAAGGAAACCGAGAATCTGCGGCCAGATGTTCCACCCGAAGATGCCCCACTCTGGGTGCCGCGCCTGCGCCTCAATGATTCTTGTCAAGTTGAAGCTGCCCGCCATCAGCAGCACTCCAACCACGGACATCGTCAGCGCCAACTCGTAACTAATCATCTGCGCCGAGCTGCGCAATCCGCCCATCAACGGGTACTTGCTGTTCGAACTCCATCCCGCGAGCGCAACTCCGTAGACGCCGAGCGCCGTGATGGCAAACAGCGCCAGAATCCCGACGTTCAGATCCGGGGGCGCGATTCCCAGGTAAATCTCGCGCCCAAACAGCCGCAGCGGCTCCGGCCCAAACGGAATGATCGCAATCGAAGTCAGCGCCAGCGTTAGCGCAAGCAGCGGCGCAAGGAAATAGACAAACTTGTCCACGCCCGCCGGCGTCGGATCTTCCTTGAACAGAAACTTCAAGCCGTCGGCTAGAGGTTGCAGCAGCCCGTGCGGCCCCACGCGGTGCGGCCCCCAGCGCGACTGTATATGCGCCACAAGTTTGCGTTCAAACCAGGTGAGATACGCGTCCACCGTCAGAACGATGATAAGCATCAGGACGATCTTGACGATCGTGATGATCAGTTCCGCGTTTGCGAAGAGGATCGCCCTCACGGCTTTGCTTTGGCCTCCGGCAGGGATTCCATCATCGCGCAGAAGCGGCCCAGCGTGCCGCTGGTGAAAAGTGTGTCTTCGGCCGAGCGAATCAATCCCGCCGGAACGTCGTACGGCGCATGTCCATTCCTCGCAAATTGCACGCGCGTCGGCTCCGCGCCGCCTGTCAGCAACCCCGCCAGTTGAACGTCATACGCCGGCACCGCTTTGCGAATCTCTTCGAACACCGCGGCCGGCGTCTTGTAGTGAAATGCTTTCCCCAGGCCGAGTTTCTCAAGTTGATGCGACAGAATGCGCAAGAGATCGAAATCGCTACGCGGCCCCATCACTTCCGCGCCCTTGTGAAGCAGCTGAATTTCACCCGAAGTATTCGTGACCGTCCCATCTTTCTCATACGCCGAAGCCGCGGGAAGAACGATGTCCGCCACTTTCGCCGTTTCCGTGAGGAACATTTCGTGAACGATCAACAGCTCCAGCTTCCCGCGTCCGTAATCAAGCGTCCCAAAATGCGCGAACGGATTCGCACCGACAACATAAAGAGCTTTCAATTTGCCCGCTTGCGCCGCTTCCACCATTTGCGGTGCCGTCAGCCCCGACTTGGTCGGAATCGGCCCGCATCCCCACAATTTTTCAAACGATTCGTGCGCCCATTGGCTGCCTACATAGGCGTAACCCGGCAAGCGATCGGGCAACACGCCCATGTCCGCCGCGCCGCGCGAATTCGCGTAATCGGCTAGCGCCATGTAACGCGTGTTCCCCGGCAATTTCGAGCCGAACGCCACAAGTTGCGTGATTGCCGCGCCTGAAACTTCCGCGCCAAACACGATCGCAACGTCGCTCTCCGCCTCGAGCCCCGCCTTCAACAGGACCAACTGTTCCACCAGCGCCGGCGGCAGCACACCTTCCTCGTGTGCCAGCCACTTCAGCGCGGCCGCTTCCTGTCCCGCCGCCACGTTTACAAACTGCGTGGCCTTTCGTTTCAGCTTGATCTCTTTCGCGTTGATGACAAAGAGCTTCGTGCCGAAATGCCGGATGCCGCTGCGAATCTGCCACGCCGCCAGCGGATTCTGATTCGTCGCGTCGTTGCCAATCAGCAGCACCGCCTTGGATTGATACAGTTGCTCCATGGTCAGCAGGGAATCGGTCGCGCGCTCGCCTAGCGCCGTCACCAGGCCGGTGAAATCCGCCGTGCGATGATGATCAATGTTATTCGTCCCAAACGTCGCGCGCGCCAGCTTCTGCAACAAGTAGTTCTCTTCGTTCGAAGTGCGGTTCGAACCGATGAATCCGATCGAATCCTTGCCGCTCGCGTCATGAATCGCCTTCAGCCTGGTCGCAGCGGCCTGCGCCGCTTCTTCCCACGAAACGGGGAACAGCTTGTCGCCCTTGCGCAACAACGGCTGCCGGACGCGTTCCGCATGTTTCGTGAAATCGAAGCCAAAGCGCCCCTTCACGCACAGGAAATCCTTGTTGATCCCGCTCAAGTCGCGATTGTTTGAACGCAGAATCTCGTGATTCCGCACGCTCAGCGTTGTCTTACACCCGTTCGAACAGTGCGTGCACACCGTCGAAACATAATTCATCTCCCAAGGCCGCGTTTTGTAGCGATACGTCCCGCTGGTCAGCGCCCCCACCGGGCAAATGTCAATGCACATTCCGCACTCTTCGCATTCCAGGTGATCTTCGCGGTTAGGAATAATCACGCTGTTCGCGCCGCGCATCCCCACTCCCAGCGCCTTCACGTCCATGCCTTCGTCGCACACGCGCACGCAGCGGAAGCAAAGAATGCATCGCGGTGCATCGTAATAAACCAGCTCCGACCACTTTTCCTCCGGCCGGTGAATTTTTTCTTCGACGAAGCGGCTGGAATCCGCGCCATAGCGGAACACCATGTCCTGCAGCTCGCACTCGCCGCCCTTGTCGCACACGGGGCAATCCAGCGGATGATTCGTCAGCAGAAATTCCAGCATGTATTTGCGCGCGTTGCGAACCTGCTCGGTGTCCGTTCGAACGATCATGCCTTCGGTGGCCACGATTGTGCACGCGGTCTGCAACTTAGGAGCCTTTTCGATTTCCACCAGGCACATCCGGCACGCCGCCTGCAGCGAGAGTCCAGGGTAGTAGCAAAACGACGGCACTTCCGTGCCGATGCGCCGCGTTGCTTCAATGAGCAGCGTTCCCTGCGGCACTTGAACGTCGCGGTCGTTGATCTTCAGATGGATCAGTTTCTGTTCTGCCATGGATTCCTATCGTGCGCCCACTAACGCTTCCGCGGACTTGTATGGGCAGGGCCCCTTCAAATGCTCTTCAAATTCATTGCGCCACTTTTTCATGATGCTGATCGTCGGCATCGCCGCGGCATCGCCCAGCGGACAAAACGTGCGCCCCAGCATGTTTTTCGCGAGATCGGCGATGACATCGATGTCTTCGGGACGGCCGAGGCCGGCGTGGAAGCGTTCCAGAATCTTCCGCAGCCAGGATGTTCCTTCGCGGCAGGGGATGCACCAGCCGCAGGATTCGTGCGCGTAGAAGTGCATGATGCGCCGCGCCATGTCCACCATGCACGTGTCTTCGTCCATTACCACCATGCCGCCGGACCCCAGCATCGAACCGGCCTTGGCCACGGCGTCGTAGTCCATCGCAATGTCAATTTCATCGCCCGACATCAACGGGCACGAACTTCCTCCGGGGATCACGGCCTTGATCTTTTTGTTTCCCGGAATCCCGCCCGCCATCTCGTAAATGAACTTTTTCATGTTCATCCCGAGAGGAATTTCGTAAATGCCGGGCTTGTTGACGTGCCCCGCCACGCAAAGCAAGCGCGTCCCGCCATTCTTCGGCGTCCCGCGATTCGCGTAGGCTTCGCCGCCTTCGCGAATAATCGCCGGCACGGAGCTCAGAGTTTCGACGTTATTGATAATCGTCGGGCATCCGTACAGCCCGACAACCGCGGGAAACGGCGGCTTGATGCGCGGGTAGCCGCGCTTGCCTTCCAGCGATTCCATCAACGCGGATTCTTCGCCGCATTC
>Ga0137403_10001836_pt1 | contig 26424 bp, 22 predicted proteins | sample CZOMad2_1_16fung_FD_122057 | JGI IMG/M metagenome (GOLD analysis project Ga0137403, IMG submission 122057) | Vadose zone soil fungal communities from Angelo Coast Range Reserve, California, USA - CZOMad2_1_16fungal (Hybrid Assembly) | ecosystem: Environmental > Terrestrial > Soil > Vadose zone... | reverse complement strand
AATTCCTGGGCCGAGGGCAGCAGCGGCCCTTTCATGCGCTCGTTTTGCAGGCGCAGCATCATCACGACGTCGCAGCCTGCGAGCCCCTCGAACATGTCGTGATGCACGGAGACGCCGAGCTGCTCCACGCCTTCGGGCAGGAGCGTGCGGGGGCCGATGACGCGCACGTCGGGCGTGCCGAGAGTGGTGAGCGCATGGATCAGCGAGCGCGCCACGCGCGAGTGCAGCACGTCTCCGACGATCGCGACCGAGAGCCGGTTGAAGTCCTTCTTGTAGTGGCGGATGGTGTAGATGTCGAGCAGGCCCTGAGTCGGATGGGCATGGCGGCCGTCGCCCGCGTTGATCACGTGCACGTGCGGGGCGACGTGGCTTGCGATCAAGTGGGCGGCGCCGCTGGAGGAATGCCGCACCACGAACATGTCGGCGTACATCGCCGAGAGGTTGTCGACCGTGTCGAGCAGGGTCTCACCCTTGGTCGAGGAGGACACGGCGATGTTCAGGTTGATGACGTCGGCGGACAGGCGCTTCGCCGCGATCTCGAATGTCGTGCGGGTGCGCGTCGAAGCTTCGAAGAACAGGTTGAACACCGATTTGCCGCGCAGGAGCGGCACCTTCTTCACCTCGCGCTCGGTCACGCCGATGAAGGACGCGGCCGTGTCCAGAATATGCACCAGAACTTCCCGGGGCAAACCCTCGATCGTGAGGAGATGCTGCAGCGTTCCGTCGCCGTTAAGCTGCGGGTTTCGCATCGGAGAGCCGCAGGAGGAATTTGCCGTGCTCGTCGCGCGCGAGGCGCAGGAGTTTGCCTGCAGGCACCGAAAGCGTGGCGCCCACGTACTGCGCCGCGATCGGCAGCTGCCGTTCGCCGCGGTCCACCAGCGCCGCGAGCTCGATTTTTCCCGGGCGCCCGTAGTCGAAGAGCTCGTTCATCGCGGCACGCACGGTGCGCCCGGTGTAGAGCACGTCGTCGACCACCACGATGTGCCGCCCGTTGACGTCGAACGGAATCTGGGAGGGCTTCACCTGATGGTGCAGTCCGGCGGCGTCGAAATCGTCGCGGTAAAACGAAATGTCGAGCGCTCCAAGGGGAGTCGCGAGCTTCAATTCCCGGTGCAGGCGCTCGGCAAGCCAGGCCCCGCCGGTGCGGATGCCGACAAGGCCGGTGGAATCGGTCACGCCGGAGCGAAGCCGGCTCACGAGCTCCTGGCAGAGCAGCTCAGCGTCGGGGAGATTCATCGAGATAGCTTTGAAGGATGATTGTCGCGGCGAGCGTATGCGCGGCGTTCTTGTGTTTGCGTCCGCCGCGGCCCATCTCGCGCAGATGCGCTTCCGCCGCCACCGAGGACAGGCGTTCGTCGGCGAGCGCTACCGGAAGCCGGAAGCGTCCCTCCAGCCGCCGCGCGAAGCGCCGGGCGCGTCGCGTCATGTCGTGCTCGCTGCCGTCCATCGCGAGCGGCAGGCCGACCACCAGTTCTTCGGGCCGCCATTCGCGCACGAGCGTCTCGACCTCCGCCATGCACCGGCTGCCGCTTGCCGCCTCGAACATTCCCAGGGGATTGGCGAGCCGCGTTTCGGTGTCGCCTACCGCGACGCCGATCCAGCGCGTGCCGAAATCGAAAGCGAGTACGGTGTGGCCGGAGACCTTCGACGGAGCCACGGCCGCCTTGTTCACGCGTGCCCTGCCTCCTCGGACAACGTGGCGAAGTCGATGCCGAGCAGCTTCATCGCGGCGGGCAGCCGCTCCTCGGTCGGCGTATCGAAAATGATCCCGTCCTTGGCTTCGACGGTCAGCCATGCGTTTTGCTTGATTTCGTTTTCGAGCTGTCCCGCCGCCCAGCCTGCGTAGCCGAGCGTGACAAGGAGCTTGCGCGGGCCGCCACCCCGACCGACCGCCTCCAGAATGTCCTTGGAAGTCGTGAGGCCCATCCTGTCGCGCACCGAGAGAGTGGACTGCCACTCGCCCAGAGGCTGGTGCAGTACGAAACCGCGGTCGGTCTGCACCGGGCCGCCGAAATAGACCGGCTCGTTCACCAGGATCTGGGAAGTCAACCGCAGGCTCAGGCGGTCGAACAGGGCGCCCAAGGTCATTTCAATTGGGCGGTTGACCACCACGCCGAGCGCCCCCTGTTCGTTGTGCTCGCAGATGAAAGTCAGGGTGCGCGAGAAATACGGATCGGCCATGTTGGGCATGGCGATCAGGAAATGGTTGGTGAGATTGACCTGGGCCATGGCGGCGAGCCTGTATTGTAATCCCCCGGTGGGGTCGCGCGCGAGCGCGAGCGCAAAGCGGGACGAGCGCTTCAGGCGGCAGCCCGGCGCTCCTTGAGAAACCCGGAGATCTTCTCGATGAGATCGTCTTCCTGGTAGGGCTTGCCGAGGAAGTGGCTGACGCCGATCTCTTTCGCGTAATTCTGGTGCTTGTCGGCGGTGCGCGAGGTGATCATGATGATCGGCACCCGGGCGAGGCGCTTGTCCGCCCTGACGTTCCGCGTGAGATCGAACCCGTCCATGCGCGGCATCTCGATGTCGACCAGCATCACGTCGGGAACGAGCTCCAGCAGCTTCTCCATCGCTTCGACGCCGTCGCGCGCGGTCACCACGATATAGCCGTGGCGCTCCAGCAACCTTCCGGTGACTTTGCGCACCGTGAGCGAATCGTCGACCACCATGATCGTGGGCTGCGTGGCTGCGGCCTGCGGCTTGGGCGCTTCGTGGACGATCGACGGGCGGGCGGCGACTTCCTTCAGCGCGAGCTGCACCGGATTGAGGATGAGCACGATTTCGCCCGTGCCGAGCACCGTGGCGCCCGTGATGCCGGCGACACGCTGTAGCTGCGGACCGATCGCCTTCACGACGATTTCCAGATTGCTGCCGACCATTTCGTCCACGTGCAGCGCGATGGCATTGGTGCCGCTGCGCAAGTACAGCGTCGGGGAGAAGCGCTGCTGTTCGGCAACCGCGTCGGATATCCCGAGGAGGTGCGACAGATAATGGAACGGGTAGTGCCGGTCCTGCCATTCGATCTGACGCGACGCATAGGCCGCGACGAGTTTCTCCTGCCTCAGTTGCATCACCTGCTCGACCATCACCGAGGGAATCGCGTAGCTCTTGTTGCCTGCCCGCACCAGCACCGTCTGGGTGACGGCAAGCGTGAGCGGCAGATAAATGACGAAGCGGGTGCCCTGCCCGCGCGTGAAACGCATCTCCACCCGCCCGCCGAGCGCGGCGACTTCGCTGCGGACCACGTCCATGCCCACGCCGCGCCCGGCCAACTGTGAGACCTCGGTGGCGGTGGAGAATCCGGCGTGGAAAATGAAATCGGCGATTTCCGCCTCCGTGAGCGTCGTGTCCGCTCCCATGAGGCCTCTTTCGATCGCCTTCTCTCGGATTCGGTCGATGTCCAGGCCCGCGCCGTCGTCCGACAGCGAGAGCTGCACTTCGTTGCCTTCCTGTTTCAGCTCGAGACGAATTTCGCCGATTTCCGGCTTGGACGCGGCGCGGCGCTTGTCCGGCGACTCGATGCCGTGCGTCACGGCGTTGCGCAGCAGGTGCTCGAACGGTCCGGTGATGCGCTCGAGCACCGAGCGATCGAGCTCGACCTGGGTGCCTTTGATGTCCAGATTGGCGCGCTTGCCGACTTCCTTGGCGGACTGGCGCACGACGCGGTAGAGACGTTCCTGGAGGCTGCCGAAGGGCACCATGCGCACGCGCATCAGGTCCTGTTGCAGGTCGCGGTTCAGCCGCGCCTGCGCGAGCAGCGCCTTCTCCGTCTCGTCCACCGCGTTGACGAGGTTTCCGTGCACCGTCGACACGTCGCTGACGCTCTCGGCCATCAGCCGCGTCACTTCCTGAAAGCGGGTGAAGCGGTCGAATTCGAGCGGGTCGAACTCGCGCATGGATTCCTTGGCGAGTTCCAGGCGCGATTGCATCTGCGACTCGGACTGGATTTCGATCTCGCGAAGCTGGGCGCGCAAGCGCGCCACGTTGTCGGTGAGCTCCTGCATGGCCGCCTTGAGCGAGCGCATTTCGCCCTCGATCCGGCTGCGCGCGATGGCGACTTCGCCCGCCTGGTTGACCAGGCGGTCGACGACGTCCGCGCGCACCCGCAACAGCGCCTTTGGCTGCAGCTCGCGCTCTGCGAGCGGTACCGCCTTCGCCGCGGCCGCCGGTGACGCGTCCGAGGGCGCGGGTTCGGGGGTCGCCTTCGGCTCCTCGACGGCAGCGGGCTCCGGCTCCTTGGGCGCCGCGACCGCTGCGGTGAGGTTTTCTTGCAGGACGCGGGGCTTCTGCAGCTCCTCGAACAAGAAGCCCATCCGGTCCCAGGACGTCTCCAACTCCTCGAAAAGGGCCGTGGGCAGCGTCTTGACCGACATGGCGTTCTCGACGCGCGTCTCCATGTGGTGGGTGAGCTCACCCATGGCCATGGCGCCCGCCATGCGCGAGCTCCCTTTCAGCGTATGCAGCACGCGCTGCAGCGCCTGGCCGAGCGCGGGATTGTCCGGACTGTCGCGCCAGTCGCGCATGGCCGCGCCCACCGCGGGAACCAGCTCGTGGGCCTCGTCGAGGAAGATCTGCAACAACTCCGGATCGAGGTCGTCGTCGAGGCGCCGCTGGCGGCGCTCGAGCGTGATGTCCAGATCGAGGTCCTCCAGAGGACTCTCGGCCGGCTCGTCGGGCTCGGTCACCGCGGGCTCCGCGGCGGCAACGGGTTTCGCTTCGCGGGCAGGCGCGGAGGAGGCGCGCGTCAAGCCCGCCTGTTCTTCAGGTGCCGATTCCCGCGGAGCGCCCGCCTGCTCCCCGATGTGCTCGAGCCGCGCAACCAGCGCGGGGACGGCGGGCGGTACGCGCAATTCGACCACGCTCGCGACCATCGTCTCGAGAGTGTCGATCGCCTCCCCGACCAGCGACTGTTCCTCCTCGGAAAGCTCGCTGGTCGCGAGTTTTTGCAGCGCCTTCTCCAGCGCATAGCCGAGATCCGAGAGGGTCGAGACCTTCACCGTCCCGGAAGTGCCCGCGAGCGTGTGCACCGCACGCAGCAAGGCGTCGCTCACCACGCCGTGCTGGCGCAGGGTTTCGTGCTCTTCCCTGATCGCGCTGACGTGCGCGCGCGCCTCTCCGCTGAAAATGGCGAAGAGCGTCTTGGAGACCCCGTACCCGCCGATCTGGACGAGCTCCTCGCGCTCCATGGGCGCATCCGGCACCGGGACTGAAGCTGCGGCCGCCGGGATGGCTTCGGCTTTTTCCGACGCCACGGACTCGGCTGCCGGGCCCTTGGGCGCAGTGACCGCCGCGGGCGCCTGTGCCGCCTGGGTTTCGCCGCGGCGTACGCGCCCGGCGGCCGCGACGAGGGCGTGCTCGCTGCTTGACGCTCCGCCCGCCTTGAGGCGCTTGACGTTGTCGGAAAAGTATTCGTGCGCGAGCTCAATCAGCTGCAGCAGTTCCGGGGTTGCGGCGCGTTCTTCCTGCACCCACGCGTTCATGGTCTGTTCGACGGCCCAGGCGGCTTCGCCGAGGCGCATGAGCCCCACCATGCGTCCGCTGCCCTTCAAGGTGTGAAAGCCGCGGCGGATTGTTGTAAGCGCTTCCTTGTTCGCGTGCTGTTCGCGCACCGTGTCGAGATGTTCGCGGACCGTCGCCAGCACCTCGTCGGATTCCTCCAGATAGACCCCGAGGAGCTCGGCGTCGATCGCCTCGGCGCTTGCGTCGATAAGCTTGGCGGCTTCAGGTGACGGAGAGGGTGCTGCGGCCGACGTGATTTTCTCGATGGCTTCCTTGAGGAAAGGCGTAAGCGGCATGGTGCTCGTCTTGTCGAGCGCCTTGAGCGCGTTTCCGGCGGAAGCCTCCAGCTTCTGGTCGGCGATGAGTCCCGCGTCTTTCTGCAGGGCCACGAGGTTTTTTTTCAGTTCGGCCCGAAGCTTGCCATCCTCGGGTTTGATCTTCCATTCCTCGTACAGATTCGCCGTTTCGCGCTGCTGCTCGGCGACCTGCGCCTCGACGGTAGCGACCGGCTGGGCGGCGTCGCCTTCCGCTTCCCGTGCCGCTGCGATCGGCTGCATCGCGGCTTCGAAATCGGCCTTGCCGTGGGCCAGGCCCTCGATGTAGAAACCCAGGCCCGAGAGAGTCTGGGCGATGTGTTCGAAATCCTGCGGGCTCGCGTGGGTCGCGCTGGAGAAACGGCGGATCTCCGCCGCCGCCGCAGCCAGGGAATCGCGCGCGCGCTGCTCCCCCAGCATCTCGAGCGCCCCAAGGAGCTGGTGCACGGGTTTGTCGAGCGAGGCGAGCTCGTCGCGCTTCGATGAATCGCGGAAGAACGCGTCCAGCACCTGCTCGATGGTGCGCAGGTTGGCCTGCATTTCCGAGACCACCTGGCTCATGAGCAGGCGTTCCTGCGCCTTGCGCGACATCTCGTCGAGCATGGGAATCTCCGGTGCGGTGCGCCGGAGATTGCCGAGCATGCAGTCCTTCAAGCGCGAACCCAGAAGCTCCGCCTGCTGGGCAAACTCACCGGAGAGATTCGTCAATCCGGCAAGCGCATTCTCGAGCAGCAGGAGCGCTGTTGCGACTTCGAGCGCGACCGCTTCAGTCATGCTTTCGCGGTTTGCGGTGAGCCAAGCGGCGACCCCGGCGACTTCGCCGGCGAGGGCCGTGAGATCTGCGTTGCCCAGATGCACCGCGTCGTCCTTGAGCGCCGCTGCGCTGTCTCGAAACGCGAGCAGCGACGGGGAATTGCCCGATGCGAACTTGTTCCAGGCATCCTTCGCATGAGCGAGGTGCTCGCGCGCCGACTTCAGCGCCGGCAGTTCCTCGACCGTGCCGCCATCGCTCTCGGCCGCAGGGATGGTCTGGCCCAGTTTGTAGGCTTCCTGGACTTCACGCACGCGCCCGCTCGCCGGCTTCGCGCGCGCCACGTGGTACAGGACCTCGCGCATGAGCCTCTCGGCGACGCTCGGTGTCCCTTCGACCAAACGCTTGATCTGTTGCTCAATGCGGTTGCACAGCTGCTTGGTGCCGGGATCCTGGGGAAGCGCCTTGTTCGCGAGCGCGTCGAACAAGGCGAGCGACACCCACCAGAACGCCCGCTGCGCGCCGGGGCCCTGTGCGGCTTCGATCGTTTCGATCGCCGCGCGCATGTCGTCGGCCCCGCTCGCGTCGTTCTTCAGCCACTTGAGCAGGCCGCGCTGATAGCGGCCGCGCTGTTCGCGCAGACTCTTGTCCGCATCGGCCGCCTTCATAGGGACCGGGATCCTGTCGCGCTTGGGCGGACGGAAAGACAGATCCGGGAAGTAAAGATCGGTGGGATCGGCCCGACCGCCGCGAGCGGCGACCACGTCGCGGTACAGCGGATAGAGCCTGAGCGGCTGATTGGAGTTCCCCGCCATCAGCTGGTCGAGATAGATGCGAATCCCACTGAGGGCGCGCTCGACCAGCCCGAAGATCTCGGTCTTCCTGAGGGAAGCTTCCTTTTCGATGCCGGCGAGCAGGCTTTCCAGCTCCTCGGATACGCGCGTGATGCCTTCCAGACCGACGATCGAAAGCGCGCCGTGTGCCTGGTGCAGGTGCGATTGGCTGGCCTTGAGCTGCGCAGCATCCGCGCTGTCCGCGGCGAATGCGCGCAGCGCCTCTTGGGCACGCTGGATGGCGTGGTCGATCTCGCCCTTGACCCAGGAAAGCGGTCCGACGTCGAAATCGGCGCGTGCAGTCATCGCTCCCGCCCGCTCTCCCGCCTCAGGCGATCTTGAAGCCCGACACCGAACCTTTCAACTCTTTGGCGAGCTCGGCAAGCTGACCGATCGACACTGCAGTGCGTTTGGTGCCCTCGGTGGTCTGCTGAGTGATGTTGAGGATGTCTTTCATGCTGGTCGCGACGTCGTTTGCGGATTTCGCCTGCTGTTCGGTTGTCGTCGTGATGCCCTCGATCAGCTGCGCGAGCTGCTGCGACACCGTTCCGATCTCCGAAAGCGCCTGGCCCGCGGCGTCCGAGAGCTTCGCGCCCTCGACCACGCCCTGGGTGCTCTTCTCCATGGCGGAGACCGCGTCCTGCGTGTCCGTCTGAATGGTCTTGACGATCGCGCCGATCTGCTTGGTTGCTTCGGCGGAGCGCTCCGCGAGACGCTGCACTTCTTCCGCAACCACCGTGAAGCCGCGCCCGGCCTCGCCCGCGGAGGCCGCCTGGATCGCGGCGTTCAGAGCAAGCACGTTCGTCTGCTCGGTAATGTCCGAAATCAGCTCGACGATCTCGCCGATTTCCTGAGAGGATTCGCCCAGTCGCTTGATGCGCTTGGACGTCTCCTGGATCTGCTCGCGTATTTCATTCATACCCGAGATCGAGTTCTGCACCGCCTGCGTGCCTTTTTGCGCGGCAGCGAGCGACTGGCGTGCTACGCTGGCCGACTGCGAAGCGCTCTCCGACATCTCGTTCATGGCCTTTGCCATGCCGAGGACCGAAGCACTGGTCTGGCGAATCTCGACGGACTGCTTTTCCGCGGCGGCGAGCAGCTGCGCGGAGGTGTGCTGTGCAGACTCGGCAGCGGTGGTCACCTGAGCGGCGGCGGCGTTGATCCGGCCGACCAGGGTTCTCAGCTCGTCGATGGTGAAGTTCACCGAGTCGGCGATGGCGCCGGTGATCTCTTCGGTCACCGTCGCCTTGACCGTGAGGTCGCCTTCCGCGAGGTTCCCCATCTCGTTCATCAGTCGCAGAATCGCGTCCTGGTTCGACCGGTTGGTGCGCTCGGTTTCCGCGCGTTGGCGCTCGGCCTCTTCGGCGCGCCGGCGCGTGTCGCCGAGGTACACCAGCACCAGCAGGGCGATATTGCCGATGGCAAGCAGGATGAGCACGGCGAGAACGATGAAGTTGGTGGTGCGCTCGCCGAGCTCCTGCTCATAGGCGTCGGCAAGCTTTTGCGACGCGGCAAGCAGCTGCTCGGAATCGTCCACGACCCTGCGGCCGGCCTGCTTCGCATTCACCAGCGCCTGGAGGTTGCCCAGAATCGAGGCCACCGCCCCCTGGAATTCCTGGTAGGCCTTCTCGAGCTCAGCGAGCTTTCCCTGCTGCTCCGGGTCCTTCGCCGCGGTGACGCGAAGCACGTCGCTGCCCTTCATCAGGCCCTGCAGCAACTCGCGGAAGGTGGTGGTGTCCTTGCCCATCAGGAACGCCACTTCCGGGTCGATGACGTCGGCACCGAGCATGGCATTCGCGTTCCGCGCGAGCCGCTGCGTCAACATCACCAGCTGCCCTGAAAGAGAGACCTCCCGTGCGGGAGCCTGGGACTGCAGCTTGAGCGCCTGAACCTGCTCGGCAAGATCGAGCAGCAGGGGGTTGTTGTTGTTGATCAGGCGTACCGCATTGGCGAGCCCGATAAGGTTCTTGCTCTGCGCGAGCACGAGCTGCACGCTGCGATCGGTCTTGTCCCATTCTTTGGTCAAGGTAGCGAGCTGCGGTTTCACCGTGTCGGATGTCGGCGGCAGGGACTCGCCACCCGCCAGCCCCCCTTGCGTGAGCAGCTTGAGCGCGGCGATGAACTCATCGCGCGATTGCTGCAGCTGCTTGAACGCCTCGGGGCTGCCGATGAGCCCCGTTTGCGCTGCCTTGGCGATGCGTTGCGTGAGCATGCGCATCTGCGCGGAAGTGGAGACGTAGATGGTGCCGTAGGTCGCCTCGCGGTTGTCCTTGAACACGATGAATGCGGCCGCGACAAAGAGCACCGCAAATAGCGCGCCGAGAACCGTGTATTGGCGGCCGACGCGGACGGCGCCGAGGCCGATCATCCGCCGCTTCGGGCCCTCGAGGACGGTTGTCGGGCCGGGGGCGGGCCTGGCCGCGGGCTTGGGCACGGCCCGAGGGATCGCTCTGGGTGCCTGCGTGACGGGGGCCGCGCCTTTTTTTGTTTCGGCCGGAAGTCTGAGAAATGCCATGGGTGCCTCCTGTGTTCGGGTTAGCGTGGATGCGCGCTAGGCGCCCACCTGAAGAAAATCGTCGTGCGCCACGAGCGCACCTATGTCCAGCTCGTGCCAGAGCCGCCCATCCGCGTCGCGATAGGCGGCTCCGATCCAGGACCGGTCTGTCGCCTCCTCCGCCGGGTGCATCGCCTGCACGTTTTTCAGCCCGAGCATGCGGCTGATCAGGAGCCCGCTGAACGAATGGAAGCGTTCGGCGATCAGCAACAACCGGCAATCGGGCGTACGCACCGTTTGCTCCCCGCCCATGAAGGCGGCGAAGTCCACGATGCTCGCGAGTACCCCGCGGATGTTCGCCAGGCCCAGATACCAGGACTTGGTGAGCGGAACGCTGGAGAACTCCGGCAGCGGCAGCATCTCCCCGGCGTCGTCGAGCTTGAGCAGCCAGTTGCGGCTACCCGCCTGCACGCCCAAGCGCGAGGTGGGCTCGGCTTCGGTCTCGGCCTCCCGCAACCTCTGGGCGAGTCCCTGCTGAAATTCACGCAGGCTGATCTGTTTTGCCACGGCCCAGGCCTATTTGATCGTCGCGATCTTCGCCAGCAAGTCCTTGGCGTCGATCGGTTTCATCAGGTAATCCTTCGCACCCTGGCGCATCCCCCAGACGCGATCGGTTTCCTGGTTCTTGCTGGTGACGACAATCACCGGTATGTGCTTGGTCGCCTCGTCGCGAGTAATCGCACGCGTCGCCTGAAAGCCATTGGTGCCCGGCATGACCACGTCCATGAGGATGAGATCGGGTTTCTCCGACTTCGACTTGGTGATGGCCTCATCGCCGTTCTCCGCCGTCACGACCTGGTACCCGTGTTTGGACAGGGTTTCCATGAAAAACTGCCGGTCGGTCGGCGAGTCATCCACGATCAAGATCTTCTTTACGGCCATGGCGATCTCCTCAGGTACGAACGGGCGCGTGCGCCCCGATGGTTTTCAAGAGACTATCCTTCGTAAATGGCTTGGTCAGATATTCGTCCGAGCCCACCATTCGGCCGCGCGCCCGATCAAACAGGCCGTCCTTGGAAGACAGCATGACCACGGGCGTAGTGGCGAAGTGCGCGTTTTTCTTGATCAGCGCGCAGGTCTGATACCCGTCAAGGCGAGGCATCATGATGTCCACGAAGATGATGTCCGGCTGATGGTCGGCGATCTTGGCGAGCGCATCGAAACCGTCTTCGGCGAGGATGACCTTGCAACCGGCTTGCACGAGGAAAATCTCCGCGCTGCGGCGAATAGTGTTCGAATCGTCGATCACCATCACTTTGACGCCGGCAAGATTCGCGGTTTCGCTCACTCTCTCTACCCCCGCAACGTTCTCGGTCTGTTATTCCGACAGCTTCGTCGGACTTTCCCCTGGCGATCGCCTGACTCCGCCTTCTACAGGTTTTACACTATACAACCAAATCCAGTCAAAACAAAGCCTTGTGTGGCGTATTTCAGAAGCGCCATCAGGATCGCCGAGTGGACCTGAGCGCTACTCATGGGGTGATTGAGAGGGTGTAGCAGGGAATGTGCCCGAACTCAGATTTCGACCATTTCGAAGTCCTCCTTCCGGGCACCGCATTCGGGACAAGTCCAATTCATCGGGATATCCTCCCAACGCGTCCCGGGCGGGATCCCTTCTTCGGGGAGGCCCGTCGCTTCGTCATAGACGAAGCCGCAGATCAAACACATCCAGGTTCTGAAATCTTGCTTTTCCGTCATTAGGTTGGGATGGGTTACAATGGGCCGTCGCATCATAACCTGAGCGACGAGCCGCCTGCCAGTTACCGCCGGTTCTTCGCCGCCCATGTCCCCTTCCGCCCTCCCCCCTATCGTGCTGGCCTTTGCTGCGGCAGATCCGACTGGTGGCGCGGGAGTGCAAGCAGATCTGCTGACACTGGCCTCGATGGGTTGTCACGCGCTCTCGGTGATCACGGCAATCACTGTCCAGGACACGGCCGGCGTCGAGAACTTGCAAGCGATCGATTCCGACTGGGTGGTGGACCAGGCGCGCTTGGTGCTCGAGGACATGCCGGTCGCCGCGTTCAAGGTCGGAATGGTCGGCAGCATAGAGAACATCGCTGCGATCGCCGAGGTCGTGTCGGATTATCCCGACGTGCCGCTCATTTTCGATCCGGTGCTCGCCTCCGGGCGCGGCGACGAGCTCGCGACCGAGGACATGATTTCGGCGATGTGCGAGCTGCTTCTACCCCAGACTACGATTCTCACCCCCAACAGCCGTGAAGCCAGGCGCCTCGTTCAGGGCGAAGGCGAGGACGACGATGAGCTCGCCCTCGCCAGTGCGGCGGAGAAACTGCTCGGCCTGGGCTGCGAGTATGTGCTCATCACCGGCACCCACGAGAACACGCCGCAAGTCGTGAATACGCTCTACGGCCCGGAAGGCGTGGTGCGCTCGGACAGCTGGGAAAGATTGCCCGGAAGTTATCACGGATCGGGTTGCACGCTTGCCGCCGCGATCGCGGCGACGCTCGCCAACGGCCTCGAGCTGCCCGAGGCGGTGCGCGAAGCCCAGGAATACACGTGGCAAACGCTCAACGCGGGGTTTCGCCCAGGCATGGGTCAATACATACCGGACCGGTTTTTCTGGGCGCGGGAAATGGATGAGTCGGGCACAGGCAAAGCCTGAGCACCGGGTCGTTTCACAAGCGGGGTTTCGCGGACTGTACGCCGTGACGCCCGACGAGTCCGATATCGGGTTGCTCGTTCGCAAAGTGCGCAAGGCTCTTGCCGGCGGAGCACGGATCCTGCAGTACCGCAACAAATCCGCGAACGCGGCGCTGCGCCGCGAGCAGGGCGCGGCGCTGCTTGCGCTCTGTCGCGAGGCGCGCGTCCCGCTCGTCATCAACGACGATCTGGATCTGGCTCGAGCGATCGGCGCGGACGGCCTGCACCTTGGCCGCGAGGACGTCTCGATTGCAGTTGCGCGCGCGCAGCTGGGTGAGGACAGGCTGCTCGGGGTTTCCTGCTACGACAAGCTCGAGCTCGCTCTCGCCGCGCGAGAAGCCGGCGCCGACTATGTCGCCTTCGGCAGCGCCTTCCCATCCGCGACCAAGCCGGAAGCAACGCGTGCGCCGCTTTCGCTCTATCGCGAGGCGAGCGCGCGGCTGGATTCCCCCATCGTCGCGATCGGGGGCATCACGACCGAAAACGCGCATGCCGTCATCGAGGCGGGGGCCGACGCCGTGGCGGTGATCAGCGCGCTGTTCGACGCGGCCGATATCGAGGCGGCCGCGCGCAGCTTCAGCCGCCTTTTCGACAGGAAGAACCCGTGAGCAAGAACGAATCGCTGTTCGCACGCGCGCAGAGGACGATCCCCGGCGGGGTCAACTCCCCCGTGCGTGCGTTTCGCGCCGTCGGCGGCACGCCCCCCTTCATCGTGCGCGGCGAAGGCAGCCGCATCTGGGACGCCGACGGTCGCGAGTACCTCGACTACGTCGGCTCCTGGGGACCGCTCGTTCTGGGACACGCGGACCGGGAGGTCGTCGCCGCGGTGCGGGAGGCGGCGGGTCGCGGACTCTCCTTCGGCGCCCCGACCGAGGCCGAGACCGAGTTCGCCGAGCAGCTCGCGCGGCTCGTCCCGGGGCTTGAATCGCTGCGCCTGGTCAGCTCCGGAACCGAGGCGACCATGTCGGCGCTGCGGCTCGCGCGAGGATTCACCGGACGGCCTTGCATCGTCAAGTTCGAAGGCTGCTATCACGGCCATGCGGACAGCCTGCTCGTCAAGGCCGGTTCGGGCGCGCTCACACTGGGCAATCCGAGCTCGGCCGGCGTAACCCCCGAGACCGCGGCGCAGACGCTCGTTCTGGACTACAACGATGCCTCGGGACTGGGCGCTGCTTTTCACGAGCTGGGCGATTCCATCGCCTGCGCCATCGTCGAGCCGGTGGCCGGGAACATGAACCTGATCGCGCCGCGGCCCGGGTTCCTCGAGCGCCTGCGCGAGCTGTGCACGCGGCACGGCGCGGTGCTGATCTTCGACGAAGTGATGACGGGCTTTCGCGTCGGATTGCAAGGCGCCCAGCAGCTCTACGGAGTGCGGGCGGACCTCGTCACGCTCGGCAAGATAATCGGCGGGGGGATGCCCGTAGGAGCATTCGGCGGCCGCCGCGACATCATGGGGAAAATCGCGCCGCTGGGGCCCGTATACCAGGCCGGTACGCTGTCGGGCAATCCGCTTGCGGTCGCTGCGGGACTTGCGACCCTGAAAAAGCTCGAGGCGCCGGGTTTCTATGAACGACTTGCCGCGACCGCGCGCACGCTCTGCGAGGGCCTTGCCTCGTCTGCGCGCAGGCGCGGCATTGCGTTTTCCGCGCAGTCCGTGGGAGGCATGTTCGGCCTGTATTTTCGCGCCGCGCCGCCTTCGACCTACGCCGAGGTCATGCAGTGCGACAAGGAGGCGTTCAACCGCTTTTTCCACGCCATGCTCGAGCGCGGCGTGTATCTGGCGCCGTCCGCCTACGAGGCGGGGTTCGTTTCCGCGGCGCACTCCGAAGCGGACATCGCGAGCACGATTGCGGCGGCAGACTCCGCCTTCCGTTCGATATCCTAGAGCAGGCCCACGCCGCGTCCCCGGCGTTCGCACGCGCGCCGGTCACACGGGGCGCGTCACACAAGGAACAGCGTCGCCAAACCCAGGAAAATGAAAAACCCGCCGCTGTCGGTGATCGCCGTGATCAGGACCGAGGACCCGAGCGCCGGATCGCGCCCGAGCCGTATCATGGTGAGCGGGATCAGCACTCCGGCGATCGCGGAAAGAACGAGGTTCAGCGTCATCGCCGCCGTCATGACCAGACCGAGCGATACCTTCTGATAGAGCCAATAGGCGATCAGGCCGAGCGCGCTGCCCCAGATAAGGCCGTTCAGAAGCGAGACGCCCAGCTCCTTTGCCAGCAACTTTTTTGCGTGCTCCCTTTGCACCTGGCCGAGCGCGATCGAGCGTACGATCATGGTGATGGTCTGGTTGCCCGAATTTCCTCCGATACCCGCCACGATGGGCATGAGCGCGGCGAGCGCCACCAGCTTCTCGATCGAGTGCTCGAAGGCGCCGATCACGCGCGAGGCGAAGAAAGCGGTGACGAGATTGATCGCCAGCCACGACCAGCGGTTCTTCACGCTCGCCCAGACCGAGGAAAAAACGTCTTCCTCCCCGCGCAATCCGGCTTGCGTGAGGAGCTCGCTCTCGCTCTTGCTGCGGATGAAGTCCACCACCTTGTCCACCGTGACACGTCCCACGAGTTTCCCTTGCTCGTCCACGACCGGTGCCGAAACCAGGTCGTAGCGCTCGAACGCTTTGGCTGCGTCTTGCGCCTTGTCCCCGGATTGGAGCGTGACCACGTCGCCCACCATGACCTTTCCGACGTTGTGCTCGAGCTCGGATACGATCAGCTTGGACAGCGGCAGCACGCCCTTGAGGCGTTCGTCGCGGTCGACGACGAAGATCTGGTCGGTATGGTGCGGCAACGCGTCGAAGCGCCGCAGATACCGGGTGACGGTCTCGATCGCGGTGTCCTCGCGCACGCTGACCACGTCGAAATCCATGAGGGCGCCCACCGCATCTTCGGGGTACGACATCGCCGCGCGCAACTGCTCGCGTTCCTCGACGGGCAAAGCCTGGAAGACATCGTGGATGACCTCCTCGGGCAGGTCCGGAGCGAGGTCGGCGATTTCGTCGGCCTCCAGCTGCTCGGCCGCAGCGACCAGCTCCTGCAGGTCCATGCTGCGGATAAGCGTCTCGCGCACCGCATCCGAGGCTTGCAGCAGGATCTCGCCGTCGCGCTCCGCCTTGACGAGGTTCCAGACGACCTGGCGTTCCTCGAGCGGAAGCGACTCCAGCACGTAGGCGATGTCCGCCGGATGCATGGAATCGAGCTTCGCGCGAAGCTCGGCGACGTTCTGCCGGTGCACGAGAGACTCCACCAGCTCGTGTTTCGGCATTTCCTGGCGCTCCACCAGGCGCTCGACCAGCCGGTGCCGCCGCAGAAGATCTTGAACCTCGCGCAAGTCGGCCTGGAGGTCTTCGAGCTCCTTCTTCGGGCTGAGAGTTTCCGTCATGCGCGCCGGCCCTTCGACGTTATTGGACGCCGCGGACAGCGCCCGACGCGCCGCGTGCGGCTGCGGCGATTCTAGCAGCCGGCTGTATCATGTCGATAGAAAAATCTCCCCGTGGAACCTCACGTGACGGCTTCAGATCATTTTGCCGAGGATGTGCGCCCCAGGGAGGTTCTCGCCTGGGCGATGTACGACTTCGCCAACTCGGGTTACACCACGGTCGTGATCACCGCCGTGTTCAACGCCTATTTCGTCGCGGTGGTCGCGGGCAATGCACCCTGGGCGACTTTCGCCTGGACGGCGGCGTTGTCGGTCTCGTACGCTTTGATCCTGCTGACGGGACCGGTCCTTGGGGCTTACGCCGATCTGCGTGCCGCGAAAAAGCGCCTGCTCGTTCTCACCACGGCTGGTTGCGTGGTCGGGACCGCTCTGCTCGCATTCACGGGGCCCGGAACGCTCGCGCTCGCCGTTCTGCTGCTTGTGCTTTCCAACTTCTGCTTCGGTTCCGGCGAAAACCTCATCGCCGCGTTCCTGCCCGAGCTTGCCCAGGGCGAGTCGCTCGGGCGGGTCTCCGGTTGGGGCTGGGGTCTTGGCTATCTCGGCGGACTTTTGACTCTCGGTCTCTGCCTTGGCTATGTCACGTGGGCGCAGGCTCATGGCCGGGAACCGCAACAGTTCGTGCCGGTCACGATGCTGATCACCGCCGCGACCTTCGCTCTGGCGAGCCTGCCGACATTCTTGCTGCTCAAGGAGCGCGCCCGCCCGGCGCCGGTCGCCGCCGGGGAGAATCTGGCGCGGGCGGCCTTTGCGCGGCTCGCGCAGACGGTGCGCCAGGCCACGCGTTACCAGGACCTCGCGCGGTTTCTGGTATGCATCGTCTTCTATCAAGCGGGAATCCAGACGGTCATCGCGCTCGCCGCGATTTACGCCGAACAGGCGCTCGGCTTCACGACGAAGGATACGATCACCCTGATCCTGGTGGTCAACGTGACTGCCGCGGTCGGGGCATTCGCGTTCGGCAACATCCAGGACCGACTCGGGCATGTGCGAACCATCGCGCTCACTCTCGTGCTGTGGATCGCGACGACCTTGATCGCCTGGTCCGCCTCGGGGTCGGGACTTTTCTGGGTGGCCGCGAATCTTGCGGGACTGTGCCTGGGTTCCTCGCAGTCGGCGGGCCGGGCGCTCGTCGGATACCTGAGTCCCGCTGACAGGCGCGCCGAGTTCTTCGGGCTTTGGGGACTGGCGGTGAAGCTGTCCTCGATTCTGGGGCCGATCACCTACGGTTCGGTGACATGGATGACCGATGGAAACCATCGTCTCGCGATGCTGGCGACCGGCGGATTCTTCGTTGCCGGCCTTCTCTTGCTGGCGGGGATCGACGTCTCTCGTGGTCGGCGCGCCGCAGGAAAGTCCTAGCGATCGTCGTCGCTAGGGAATCTGCGCGGCGGGCATCTGCTCCAATATGCTTTCGCTGTAGCTCTCCAGATAGACCGAGCCGCGGTTGCGGTCGTAGTAGCGGGGGCGCGGGAGCATCGCAGCCAGGCGAGCCGCCTGCTCGGGTTCGAGGGCGGCTGCCTCGACGCCGAAATAGTGGCGTGCAGCCGCTTCGGCTCCGAAGACGTTTTCGCCCCATTCCGCGACGTTCAGATAGATCTCGAAAATGCGCCGCTTGCCCATGGCGGCCTCGAGCATCGCGGTGAGAATCGCTTCCTGGCCCTTGCGCAGCAGGCTGCGCTCGCCCGAAAGAAACAGGTTCTTCGCGAGCTGCTGGGTGATGGTCGAACCCCCGGCGACGATTTTCCCGCGCCGCAGATTCTTGCCCATCGCCCGCTGGATGCCTTCCCAATCGAACCCTTCGTGATCGACGAACTTCGCGTCTTCCGCAATGATGATGGCGCGCTTCAAATGGTTCGAAATTCGCTGGTAGTCCACCCATTTGTGATCGAGCGCCCCGCTGCGCTTGTTCTGACGCAACCCCTCCAGGCGAGCATCCATGACTCGCGTCGTCGCGGGATTGTGCTCGACCCAGTACAGGATCTGAGCCAAAAACCAGAACTCGTAGACTGCAAGTGCGATAACCGCCGTCCCGGCGGTGTAACAGAACATCTTCCACAACGAGACGAGCAGCCTCATTCTGCAGGCGCTTTGCGCTACCCGGGCCGCTCAGCTCGCACCGCGGAAAGACCGCGTCCCTTCCTAGTCACTGAAGACCTTGTCACCGCGCGCGAAATGCCAGGTGCGGGTGATCACCAGGATGTCGGTTTCCCTGCGTATGTCGGCGGGGAATCTGGCGTAGGGCGCCGCCAGCTGAACGATCCGCTGTGCGGCGGCATCGAGGATTTTGTATCCGGAGGATCGCTCGAGATCCATCGCCGCGAGCGTGCCGTCCGAGTTGATCGACACGGTGAGCCGGAGGTTCCCGTAGATTCTGCCTCTTGCGCTCTCGGGATAGTTGAGATTTCCGATGCGCTCGATCTTCTGGCGCCAGTCCTCGACGTAGAGTGCGTAGCGAACCTCGGCAGCGCGCGCGCCCACGAAGGTCTTGCGCGGACGCTTGTTGTACTCCTCGAGCTGGCGTGCGATTTGCGCCTCCATCCGAGCAACGATCAAGGCGCTTTCGGCGAGCTCGGCTCCGGAGAGCTGCGACTTTGTCTCCGCCTGCGGTTCGGGCTCGGCCGATGCGATTTCCTTGCGGGATTGCGCTTGTGAGAGCAGCTGTCTTTGTCGCGCCTCCAGTTCCTGCACGCGGCGGGTCGCCTGGTTCAGGTCCGAACCGGGCTCCGCCGCCTGCAGCACGGGAAGCGGGGACTTCGCGCGGCGATCGAGATCGGTGTCACCGCCTCCGTCGAGGTTGGACTGGGCGTGGACCTCGGGGCGGATCGGCTTCGAGCGGGTCTTGGAATTCACCAACACCACCTCGAGCTGTGACGGCGTGAGCTTGCGCAGGGTGTCGGGCAGCTTGAAGTGGATGGAGAGCACGATCGCGTGCAGCACGATCGAGATGGACAGCGCCATCGCGAGCACGCGCGAATCGGGATCCAGCCCGGCAAGCGGCTCCGGCCACGGCCACTCTAGGGCGTTAGAAACGCTCAACTTTCCAGCCCCTAAAAGCTAGGAGAATCATGTAATTCTAGGCTCTCTTTCGAGTTTTGTCTCATGTATGCCTGAAACGTCCTTGCAGCGACGGAATACGCACTTGAGATCGGCTCCGACCAGATCGATTTCGGTCACCGCGATTTCGACTCCCGTGCCCGGAGCGAGCTCGGGCAGCGACGGCACTCTGACGTAAAGCGGTAGACAGTCGAACTTGACCAGATTTTCGCGCACCACCTCGGCTCCCGCAACGTCGATCGCCTCCTGCAGCAGCCACCTCAGGCACCAGTAGTGTTCCATGCGCCGCTGGAATTCGTCGTAGGCGGCGTAGGTCGTTTCGAAATCATGCACCGCCGCCAGCATGATGTCCGCATTTCGCGAGAACGGCGGTGCCCGCCCGTCGAGGAGCGCGAGAAGCTGCCACTGGTTCACCAGATCCACGTAGCGGCGCAGGGGCGAGCTCGTCCAGGCGTAATGGCTGATTCCCAGGCCCTGGTGCGCCATGGCCGAAGTGGTCATCCTCACCTTGCCCGCCGACTGCACGCGGTAGATCGCCGCGATATCGTGATCGTCGAGCAACTTGCCCCAGGTGCTGTTTACCGCGATCATCAACTCGGCGACCAGCTTGTCGAGCGGCGTTCCGCGGCGGCGCTCGACGATGTCAACGCGCGCATTTTCCCCGTCACCCTCGACGCGGAAAGTGTAATCGGGACGTTCAGGCCCCGAGGAGGATTTGCCGCGCCCCCGCTCGAGAGCGCCCGCAAACTTCCAGAGCGTGTTCAGCTCGCGCGAATAGGCGATGTCCTCTCGCGGCGTCCCGGAAAGAAACGCCGCATCGAGGTCCTCGACCGCCTGATGGCGCAGGTTCGCGACAATGCGCACCCGGTCGGCGCGGGTGTGGTGAGACTCCACCGCGAAATCGTCGGTGCGCACATCGAAGTAGAGGGAACACGCAGGGCGCTCGGCGCCTTCGGTGAGCGAGAAGCGTTCGATCGCCTCGGGCGGCAGCATGGTGATCTTGCGTCCGGGCATATACACGGTCGAGAGCCGCTCCCGCGCCACGGCGTCGAGCGGCGATCCGGGCGCGAACCCGAGGGCTGGGGCGGCAATGTGAACGCCGACGCGAAGGCGTCCGCCCGCGAGCGGTGTGAGCGAGAATGCATCGTCGATTTCCGTCGTCGCCGCGTCATCCAGGCTGAATGCGTCTATTTCGGCGACCGGCAAGTCCCGGAGCTCGGCAATCTCGAACTCCTGGGGAAAATCCGTTCCCTTGGGAAAGTATTCGTAGAGAAATCGGTTGAGATGGTAATCGCGGCTGGAGGGCAGCGCGCCGCAGCGCTCGATCAGCTTGGCCGGCGGCAATCCGGTCTTTGCGCAAGCCTCCTCGAGCGCTTTGGTCTCCGGACGGTTGCGATCGGGCTTGTACAGGAGCTGCTCCCGCAGCGGCTTGAACGCTTCCGGAAACGCGCCGTGCTCGAGCTCTTTCGCCCAGACTGAAACTTGTTCCTGCTGTTGTTTCTTCTTTTCTATGCCGGCAAGCGCGGCGCGCAGCGTCTCGGGCGGCGCGGCCCGATATCGCCCCCTGCCCTTGCGGTAAAAGTACATCGGCGCCGAATGCAGTTTCATCAGAATTCCGGCTGCCTCCACGGCCGAAGGCGCGCGGCCGCAATATTCGCGCGCGAGATCGGCGAACCCGAATTCCTCTGCGCCGCAGCACTGCCACAGAAAGTCCGCTTCGATGCCGCGCGCCATCGCTTCGGCTTGCGCGAGCAGCTCCAGGACCCCGGGCTCCGGAAATCGCAACAGCACGTCCTTTGACTTGATCTTGGCTCGCTTGCCGTGCGGGGCTTCGACCTGGAGGGTGCTGTCGCTGTCGGCGAGCACCGTCGCGACCTTGAACGCACCGCTGTCTTCGTAGAGAACGTTCACGAAAGGGGGCAAGCCGGAAAAGAGCCGCGTCGCGCCGGCCCGATGAGTGCCATAATTATATCGCAGCAATGCTCCCATTCACGCCGACAAAAACACCAAAGACCGTCAAATGGCCAAGATAGAATCGATTGCCGTTGGGACCGTCCGGGTTCCACTGGACAACGCAACGAGTTTCGCCACGCGCACGGTTTCAGCGCGCGACTACGGACTGGTCAAGGTGCGCGCGGGAGGCGTCGAGGGCATCGGATTCTGCTATGCGGGTTCTTCCGGGGGAACGCTGGTTGCGCACGCGGTCGAGCATCTGCTTGCACCGGGTCTGCTCGGCCGCGAAAGCCTGCTCGTCGAGGGCCTTTGGCAGCGCATGTTCGAGGAAACCTTGCTGCATGGACGCGCCGGCAGCGTCATGCGCGCGATTTCGATCCTCGACTGTGCGCTTTGGGATGTGAATTCGCGCGCGTCGAAACTTCCGCTCTACAGGTATCTCGGCGCTGCAGTGGATGAGGCCGTGCCGGCGTACGCAAGCGGTGGTTATTACCTCGCGGGCAAGACGCCGAAGAAGCTCGGCGAGGAAATGGCGGGCTACGCAAAAGCGGGCTTTCGTGCCGTGAAGATGAAGGTGGGACGGCTCTCTCCCAAGGAAGAGGAGGCGCGCGTAAAAGCCGCGCGCGACGCGATCGGGCCGGATGTCGAGCTGATGCTGGACGCGAACAACGCCTGGCACGATTTGCCTACCGCGATGCGATATGTGGAGCGTTTCGAGCTCTACGACCCTTACTGGATCGAGGAGCCGTTCTTCCCCGACGACATCGACAACCACGCGCGCCTGGCGAAGCTCACGCGCGTGACGGTTGCCACGGGCGAGATCGGCACCGGGCGCTGGCATTTCAAGGAAATCCTCGATAAGGGCGCGGCGCAGATCCTGCAGACGGACGCTCTGGTATGCGGTGGGGTCACCGAGTGGCGGAGAATTGCCGCCACTGCGTCGAGCTACGGCGTCACCGTCTGCCCGCACTGGTTTCACGACCTGCACGCGCAGCTTGTAGCGGCTACACCCAACGCGCGCTACGTGGAATTCTTCCCCGACGACCAGGTTCTCAATTTTCGGCGTCTTATCGATACGCAGCTCAAGATGGCCGACGGCATGCTGATTCTGCCGAAAACGCCGGGCCTCGGGTTCGGGTTCGACGAGAAAGCCGTCGCCCGCTACGCGCTCAAAGACGGAAACGCGGTCTGGAAGGTGCTGAAGTAGTCCAATCCATTCCGGCGAATTCCATTATCAGCGGGATTTGTTCGGGAAAGCTCGCAAGGCTGTGGTTTCCGCCTTGCACCACGACCTGTTTCGCGCCCTTGTATTTTCTCACCGCCGCCCGGTAGTCGAGCACTTCGTCCCCGGTTTCCACGAGGAGCACATAGCGCTCGGGGTGCACTCTCGTCAGGAATAGCTCTTTCCATTGGCGAAGGTGCTCCTCGGTCAGCTGGTAGCGCTCGCCTCCGTGGAAGGCCTGTTGCGGGCCTAGGTAGGCGCGCAAGCCCACGTGGGGCTCGATCGCCGGATTGATCAGCACGGCTCGCACACCGTGCTTCTCCGCCAGCCAAGTCGCGTAGAAACCGCCGAGCGAGCTCCCGACCAGGGTGATTTGTTCCCGTCGCACGATCTCGGCTTCCGCGACCGCCACGGCCTCGTGCGGCCAGTGAGGCAATTGCGGGCAGGCGAACCCCGCGCCCTTGCCCTTGCCATCGAGGTATCGCTTCAAATGCTGCGCCTTGCCGGACCGCGGCGAACTGTTGAATCCGTGGAGGTAAATGATCACGTCCGGGTCGCCGGGGCCGTCCGTACCGAGAGCGCTGCGAGCAGCCGTTCATGGATACCCCCGAATCCCCCGTTCGACATGACCAGCACCTGATCACCGGGTCGCGCCTCGGCGACGATCGCCGCGACGAGGCGCTCCAGGTCGTTCTCGATGGTGGCGCGATCGCCGAGCGGCGCGAGCGCAGCCGCGGCGTCCCAGCCGAGGTTCGCGCTATAGCAAAAAATCCTGTCGGCCTGCTGGAGACTCGCGGGCAGGCGGTCTTTCATCACACCGGCTTTCATGGTGCTGGAGCGCGGCTCGAGCACGGCCAGAATGCGCGCGCGACCCACTTGGTTGCGCAAGCCTGAAACCGTCGTCGCGATGGCCGTCGGGTGATGCGCGAAGTCATCCCAGACTGCGACATCTGCAACCGTGCCCCGCAGTTCCATGCGGCGCCGGACACCTTTGAAGCGCGCAAGGGATTCGGTGGCCTGCGCCGGATCGACGCCGGCAGCCTGCGCCGCGGCGACCGCCGCAAGCGCATTCTGGAGGTTGTGCTCGCCCTGAAGGTCCCAGCGGAGCAACCCGGCGAGCCTGCCATGGTTGAATATTTCGAAACAGCCCGTGCCGACGGCATTTGCGCTCCAGCCATCGCCCACGCCAAACCGTTCCACCGCGCTCCAGCAGCCGCGAGCGAGGACGCGGTCAATCGCAGGGTCGGCACCGTTGACTATGAGTTTGCCGGATCCGGGTATCGTTCTGACGAAATGATGGAATTGAGTCTCAATCGCTGCAAGATCGGCGAAGATGTCCGCATGATCGAACTCTATATTGTTCAAAACCGCTAGCCTGGGCCGGTAGTGGACCATCTTGGAGCGCTTGTCGAAGAAGGCGGTATCGTATTCATCAGCTTCGATCACGAAATCGGGTTGTGCTCCCAACCTGGCCGATACGCCAAAGTTGATCGGAACGCCGCCAATGAGGAACCCCGGGTCGAGTCCCGCATCCTCCAGAATCCAGGCAACCATGGAGGAAGTCGTCGTTTTTCCATGTGTCCCCGCCACGGCGAGCACGCGCCTGCCGGACAGAGCATTTTCAGCGATCCATTGCGGGCCGGAAACATAGCGGTCGCCTCGATCGAGTATGGCCTCCATCAGCGGGTTGCCCCGGCTCACGACATTCCCGATTACCCACACGTCCGGATTCAAGGCCGTTTGATCGGCACCGTACCCCACGGTCAGCTCGATGCCCTCCGCTTCGAGTTGTGTGCTCATCGGCGGGTAGACATTGGCGTCGCACCCGGTCACTCGATGGCCGGCGACTTTGGCGATCGCCGCAATGCCACCCATGAAAGTGCCGCAAACGCCGAGTATGTGGATGTGCAAGGGGCGGGCAGGCACGCCGGGGAAGATCGCAGGCGCGGCTGAAAAAGGGAATGATTCTAGCCTACTTCGCTGCGTTTTCCGGCTGCGGTATCATGGCCCGACTCCCGCCTGCTTCTCCATGTCGAAAGAAAGCAAGTTCAAACAGCAGCAGATGCGCGTGCGCATTGCTGCGGCCGCCGCGCGCATGATGGCCGAGGATGGGCTCGATGATTTTGCCCTCGCCAAACGCAAAGCCGCCCGCCAGCTGGGGGCCGAGGACACCCAGGCGCTTCCGAAAAACGAGGAGATCGAGGCGGAGCTGCGGGCTTACCAGTCGCTCTATCAAGGCGAGGAGCAGCGCGAGCGCATCCACTACCTGCGCGAGTGCGCGCTCGAGGCAATGCGACTGCTTGAGCAGTTCCGCCCTTACCTCGCCGGTGCGGTGCTGAAGGGCACGGCCGGGCGATATAGCGATATCGACTTGCAGCTGTTCACCGATGACGGCAAGGCCGTGGAGCTTTTCCTCTTGAACCGCAATATCGCCTACGATGTCTCCGACCACCGCCACTTCGCGGGCGACCAGGCGCGGGCCGTGCCGGTGCTGAAGCTCGATTGGCAGGGGGTGCCGGTCAATCTGGCGATCTACACCCTGAGGGAAGAGCGCAGTACGCTGAAGACGACTTTGGCTGGTCGCCCGATCGAGCGCGCCGGGATTCAAGCGGTCGCACAACTGCTCTCCCACGGCGGGAACTAAGGGGTTCGTCTACGTCCCCGGGGGCTGGGAGCAAGAAAAACCCGGCAGGTTGCGCCGTTTCGACCAAAATACGGGCTCTTCCGGTGGAAAAGCGCGTATCGAACAGCAGCGAAATGGCGAACATAATGTCGTCATTTTACGCTAACTGCGTTGATCGCCATGTGTGTTAGGTTGCGGGTGGGCCTGACGCTCCGGGGGCTTGATCACTCCCTTAGCCCTCCACTGTGATCAGCCGGTTTTCCGGCCGCACCGACCCTCTCATCTGTGTTCGAACTACGCCGAACACTGGACAATTTCCGACATCGGCCCCAAACTTCCTTCATGTCCAAGCCAGAACGCGCGTTGGGCGCACGCTCGCAGACACCCAAGAGAATCCTGCTCATTCACGGCCCCAATCTCGACATGTTGGGTACGCGTGAGCCTGGGATCTACGGAAAGGAGTCGCTTTCGAGCGTTGACGAGAAGCTCAGTCGCATTGCGAAACGCGAGGGTGCCGCCTTGGAGACTTTTCAAAGCAACCACGAGGGAGATCTGATAGAACGCATTCATGGAGCCAGGAAGCAGGGGATTTCGTGGATCATCGTCAATCCCGGGGGACTGACTCACACCAGCGTGGCGTTACGCGACGCTCTGGCGGCGGTCGCCATCCCGTTTCTCGAGGTGCATCTGTCGAACATCTACTCCAGAGAGCCATTCAGGCGCCACTCGTACTTTTCCGACCTCGCGGCCGGGACGATCTGCGGATTGGGTAGTCGAGGTTACGAGTTCGCGCTGCAGTTCGCCTTGCACTCGAACTGAGACCTTGTTCGGGGCCCGCACTGGAAGGAGGCCAGCATGGATTTGCGGAAGCTAAAAAAACTGATCGACCTCGTCGAAGAGTCGGGAATCGCCGAGTTGGAGATTACGGAGGGCGAGGAGAAGGTCAAGATCGTGAAGGGCGGTTCAGGCGGAAAAGAGGTCCTTTCCGCGTCCGCCCCGGCTCCGAGCCCGCCCGCGACTCAAGCTGCGACCGTTTCGGGTGTCGCAGGGGCTCCGGTCGCGGCCTCCCCTCAGGGAGAGGCGCCGACATCGCTCGAAGGCCATATCGTCAAGTCGCCCATGGTCGGCACTTTCTACCGATCGGGTTCCCCGGGCGCAAAGCCCTTCGTCGAGGTCGGAGATACGGTCAAGGCGGGACAGGCCATCTGCATCATCGAGGCGATGAAGCTGATGAACGAAATCGAGGCGGACAAGGATGGCGTGATCAAGGCGATCATGGTCGAGAACGGTCAGCCGGTCGAGTACGGCGAATCCCTGATGATGATCGGCTAGCGTAGCGGGCAGGGGCCCCAGGGCCTGCCCATCAAATCATGTTCGAGAAAATCCTGATCGCCAACCGCGGAGAGATCGCCCTGCGCATTCAACGCGCCTGCCGCGACATGGGCATCAAGACCGTGGTCGTGCATTCCGAGGCCGATAGCGAGGCGAAGTACGTGAAGCTCGCCGACGAATCGGT
>Ga0137403_10001834_pt1 | contig 26442 bp, 28 predicted proteins | sample CZOMad2_1_16fung_FD_122057 | JGI IMG/M metagenome (GOLD analysis project Ga0137403, IMG submission 122057) | Vadose zone soil fungal communities from Angelo Coast Range Reserve, California, USA - CZOMad2_1_16fungal (Hybrid Assembly) | ecosystem: Environmental > Terrestrial > Soil > Vadose zone... | reverse complement strand
AGCTCCAGCGTAGAAGCGTATGTTGGGTTCTGACATCACCAGAGGGTTGGTGCGAAACCGATCATCCAGCAAAGCGTCCGGCACAACAAACACGTCCGGCTGTTGAATAGCGGTCGAGCAGAATGCAATATCGCGCGAAGTCTCGGTCGCCGAAATCCCGACTTTGGACTTGAACCATTGCCTGTTTTCATCAATCAAAGAAATTAAGGCGATAGGCGTCTTGCAAACGTACGAAGCGAGAAGCGTCAAATCATCAAAAGCCTGCTCGGGCTCGGTATCGAGAATCGCATACTTCTGCAAAGCGGCCAGCCGCGCGGCATCGTTCATTGACATACTCGGAGCGCCCATGCCCGACCTCCTGGGAAATGTCGGCCTCTTGAGCCGCATCATACTCCAACTCACCGCGCAGGAGCATAATTGCACTAGGTTCCGGCCCGAACGGCAGCCATCGACCTAAGGCCGCGGTGCACATGGGTAGCACATCCGACCTACAAGCGCCTACAACCAAAAATGCAGACGCCGAGCTCGGATTACGTAGCTAGTACTTTACTCCTTGAGGTACAATTCCACATGGCTGATACTCAAACTCCCCGCGAACAACTCAAGAGCATTCGTTTCCGTTTGGGCATCACGACCCGTGAAGTCGCCGATTTTAGTCAAAAGATCGCGGAGGCCGAGGGCAATCCGGAGTTCCACATCTCCAACGCATGGCTGACCCAAGTGGAAAATTCCGATTCAGTTCCCAGCATCTTTAAGCTATACAGCCTCAGTTCCATCTACCGAATCAAGTTCACCGACCTCCTGCTGCTCTACGGCCTGGACTTGCAACACCTCAGTCGCAATCAGATGGACTCTCCTTTACCTGATACGCACCTGACCAATCTCGAAGTCTATGACCAGGAGCGTACCGTTTCCTTCCCCATCCGCTTTGATCGCTCCTTCGACATCGACAATACGAATCTGCTATCGCGTTTGGTCGAAGTCTGGGGCGAAGTGCCGATCGCGCTGATTCAGCATCTCGACATCCGCCACGGCTTATATGGCTACATCGGCCTTCATGATATGACGCTCTACCCGCTGCTGCGCCCGGGTTCGTTCGTGCAGATCGATCCCAGCGTTCGCAAAGTCCAGCCAATGCGCTGGCGTACCGAGTTCGATCGGCCAATTTATTTTGTGGAACTTCGTGATGGGTACGCTTGTTCCTGGTGTGAGCTACAGGATGGTCACTTGTTGCTGCTGCCCCATCCGCTCTCGCCGCGCGGAGTTCGCAGGCTGGCGCACGGGACGGAAGCCGAAATCGTCGGCCAGGTTACGGCCGTAGCTATGACGCTTGCGCCGTTAGCTCCCGCGCGAGACGCTGCCGCAAGATTGCCAAAGCAAGTTTGATGTTGGATACAAAGAGTTGCGCCGCCACCACGTCAACATTCACGGGAAGCGCCACGCGATAAGGTTCCAGTTTCTGCCACACCTGCAGAACGTCATCGCGATTCTGCCGCGAAGAATTCACGTACAGGTCCAATTCACCCACCAGCTCTTCCAGTGATCGGCCGGCAACCCGATAGAAGGTTTTGCGGTGCGCCAGTTCCAGCGCCTGGCACGCGATCTCTGTCTGAAAGTGGGCCGCTAGTCCGTCATGATGGTATTTTCCGGTGTTGTAGTCGCGCGTCGACGCCAAATAGATCAGCCGTGCCAAGTCGCCACTGATATGTGAGAGCGATCGGCGCAACAAATCATCGTACGCGCGTTCCACTGTCACCGCTTTGTCCGGAGTATCCATGGCTTTATGACGCTCAATGCCTCAAGAAAAACAATTCAGCATTCCCCCAGCTACGTGGCACGTGTTCCACTCGCACCGGCCAGCACACCCCCGTGGAGAGATTCTTGCAACCTATCCACCTGTTGCGACAGTCTCTGCGCAAATTGCGCCAGTCCGCTGAGTCGCACTGGTCCCGCTATGTGAATGGCAATCGACAGAACCCGGCACGAAAGAATCAATATCAGGAATTGCGCCAGAATGCTGATCTCTCCCAAGAAATCCAGGTTCTTGCTTTGGCGCGCGGCTCGGGCATGTTCCCTTATGGCATTGCGAACCAGCGCGGAAGTCTGCCGCACCCAAACTAAAGCCACCTTCTTTCGTTCGTGCTCGAACAATCGTTCCATCCCACGACTCTTCAGGCCATGAACGAACTCCCAATCGCCGCGCGAGAAAACTCTCGACACAAATTCTTTCGGGCAGGGCTCCGTCGGTTCCCCTTCGCTGGACCCGGGAACCGGGTCTGGCAATTGCCGCGACCCCATCCATCCCTTGGTGGCCACTGCCATCAACATCAGGACCAGAAGTACTCCGGCGATCAGGCTCAAAAAGTCAATCATGAGCGCACCGTCTTTCGTAGATATCCCCGCATTGCTTGAAGCCACCGCTGCGTTTCCGCGGCGATCTTTCGATACTCATCGTCGAGGTCCGCGCGAGGGTTCCTCGGCTGCGGACTTGGCTGATAGGACCATAAGTAGCCGAGCCACAAACTGAGTGCTCCTATATAGGATGCGGAATACGCATAGAACCAGAAATTATGATTTTGTAAGGAAACAAAGGTCAGGCATATGACCCGCGTGCCCACAAAGAGCCCGTATCCAAGCAAGACCCCTCTCAAGTTACGTCCGAACGGTATTGAGTAGACCAAGAATAAAGCCACAAGCGCCAGGATCGCTGCCGCCTGCACGACACGGAGCACTCGCTCAATTTCCGGGGCAGCCGCTGACGCTTGCCAGCCGGCCGCCGCGCCTGCAACGTCAAGTACTCCTTTGACCAGCGCGACCAGGAATACTACTGCGAGCGCATTGCGAGCCATGCGCGCGGCTCCAGGATAAGCCGCCAGCGAGACCTTGTAGATCTCAAAAACAACCAGCGAGCCGATGGCTAGACCCAGAAACTCAGTACTCCAAAAAACTCGTTTGTAGAGGTCGTACTTCCATTGGAAGGTGGAGAGTCTGACTAGATCCTGAAAAATCACAAAAGCGATATACGAATAGAAAACCGGCAGCCGAAAGGCCAGCCGGTTCTGAAGGCCTCGCGCCAGCAAGGCCATTTCTAATGCGATGCTGCTCCACCAAATAAGTTGGCCGAGCATCTTCCTCCACGGTCGGTAACTAGTTGGGTAAGGTTGGGTTCTGCTATCGCATGCTAGCACGGGTAAGGGAAAAATGTCAGAACATCTTTCCCTTCCCGCGAATCGCAGCTTTATGCGGCAGCTTGTAATTGCGTAGAACGAGTGGAGGGAGGCGGCAGTGGCGCTCCTCCGTCAGCCATGAGCGACGGAGGGGGTAGCGGAGCCCCGCCGTCAGCTACGAGCGTGGGAGGTGGCAGCGGCGCTCCTCCATCGGCCACGAGCAGCGGAGGCGGCAGCGGCGCCCCGCCATCAGCAAGAATCGTTGCGTTTAGCGAGCAATTCCCCGAAGTTGCGGACCCGCAAGCCGAACCGAACACCAGCACCAACCCGAGACACACCAGCAGAATTTTTCCAAAATGCATCGTTTCCTCCTCAGAAGTTCATGGGGTGAGGAAAAACCTGACCCCAAGCGCGAAACATGCGTGGAGGCTACGCCCTGCCTCGGTTTTTGCTCTGGAGAGAAGGAAATCTGCTCGGCTTTCCAACCAACAAGTCCCACTTCCATCGAATCGCGAGGTGTCACGATTGATGACTACTGACGAGAGGACGCGCGACTTACCCCGTGCAAACTGCCATTTTGTGCGTGTATTTCACATGGCATTGGTCGGCAGATGCAGATGCGCGCTCCGCCCGCCACTGGTTGCAATCACAAGCGGTCTGTTTCTTCGCTGATTTCGACCGGCGCAGGCTCGCTCTTTGTAAAAAACCGCGAACTTCCCACAATGTTTTCAAGTTGCTTCATGATCCTGTTCATGTCCGCCTTTTTTGTGAAGCCATCCGGGTCGGGTGACTCGTCCGCTGCCAGCACCAGTCGGAACTGATAGCAGGTTCCTTGCGAATATCCCGCATACTTGCGCTCCAAAATCTTGGACCCGGCTATTTCGGTCTCTTCCCCTATCCAGTGAAACGCCACGTCTCGTATCGTGAGCGCTCGGGAGCCGATGCCTGTTACTCCCACTTCGCTTATGGCAAGGCAGCCCTTCTCCGAATCCGCCTCATTGACCGCCAACTGCAACGATCCATGCTCAAAGGTGGTGTTGGGATATCCGTCCTCCGGAATCAAGACCGTGGCCAACAATTTGGCTCCCGGTTGCTCGCTCTCCAGATCCTCCTGTCTTTGCAGAAAAAAGGAACGTTCTTGAATATCGCCTTCTTCGAGGTAGTAGTTCCGCGGGTAACGAAACGAGATACCCTCTTCCGGATTGTTGTAAGTGGACAGGAAGGATTCGTGGGGCGTATCTCGGCGCAGAGGACGCGAATGTGTGGCGTTTCGGGGAATGTGTCCACCCTCGTTGATCGGGACTGCCGCGCCCGAATTCATTTGGGCCCGCGTTGCGTGCGGTGAACGCGCCGCTTCTCCGCGGCAGCCCGCGAAACCCACCCATCCGACTCCAGCGATAAGCACGAAAAGAAAGTTGCGTCGCAACATGGTCATCTCCTGCCCAGTTGCTTTGGCAAGAGACGGACCGAAACCTAAGTTGTGGGAGGGAAGGACTTTAGGTCAGCAAGGGCAGCTGTGGCGCGTGGCCCGGCATACACGCTGTTGTTTCCCGAACGCGTTTGACCTATCACTACTTAGCTGGCGGCTCGCGATCGGGAGCCACCCACTCGCGCCTGGCCTGGCGGTCTCGCACCACATCAAAACTGTAAAACCGCCGGAGGCGGTCGCGATCGGACCCGAAGGCTGACACTGCCGCCCGAACCGCTTCCAACCGCGACGCGAAATGCCCCGTCCGAACGAATTCGCCAATCTCGCTGGACCAAAAGCGCGTCAGCGTTTCGTGATACCCGTTATCTTCGGTATTAGCAGTGCCGACGGAGGTGTTGTGGTGCAATATGCCGGCCTTCATGATCGCGAACGTCGCCGCTGCCGCAGGATCAAAAGCAAAGTACGCCGCCATTGCCACATGCGCGGCATGCGTCCACTCGGCTTTCGGCAATCTTCCGGCTTTCCACTCTTCTACGAATCGTTGCAGTGAGACTTCGCTCTCGAGCAGAGCGAACCTCTCTGCTTTGGTTCCGGGCTTAGTGGAATCCGGCTTTTCGGGTAGGGTAGAATGCGTTTCCATCGGCTCTCCCAAAATGAATCCATGAACATAAGTCTAACGGATTTCGAGCAAATGCTTCGTATCGCCATAGACGAAGCGCGCCAAGGCCTCGCCGAAGGCGGCATCCCCATCGGCGCCGCCCTTTTTGATTCCGGGGGAAATCTCTTAGGCCGAGGTCATAACCGGCGCATTCAGGAGAACGACCCGAGCATCCACGGTGAAACCGACGCCTTCCGCCGCGCAGGGCGCCAGCGCACCTATCGCGACAAGATCATGGTCACCACGTTGGCGCCTTGTTGGTATTGCAGCGGTCTGGTCCGCCAATTCGCCATTCCGACCGTAGTCGTCGGAGAATCGGTCAACTTCCAAGGCGGCATCGACTGGCTTCGCGAAAATGGCGTCAACGTCGTCGACCTGCATTCCGCGGATTGCATCAATCTCCTGGCCACTTACATCCGCGAAAATCCCGCCATCTGGAACGAAGACATCGGCGTCGACTAGCCCTACCCGCTCCCTTCTAATCCCCTGCCGCTTCCGCCCATCCCTGCGCCGCCTGATCACACATCAGCCGGAAGTTCTCGTACCACATCTCCGTGAATGCTGTGACTAGGTGCTCGACCTTGCGTCCCCCGATCGTTACGCCGGAATGCACAATATCTCCCCACGTATTTACTTTCGTCCCCTTGGGTCCGGATTCAAACGTTACCCATTGTCCGAGGGCCACGCCAACCGCATGGTCAATCCAGCCGACCCGCTCTCCCGGCGTACAGCTGGTAATCACGTGGTCCACAACCGCATTCACCGGGTGCAACAGCTCAATCTCCATCCTGCTTCCCGGTTCCCACGGCTGCCCTTCTCGCCATCGAATCTCGCCATACACATTGGCAAAATGATTCCACCTCCGCCAATCTGAGAATATTTTCCAGGCCAGCTTCGGGCTAGCCTTGGTCACAACACTGTAATGAAAACGAACCATATCTTGCTTGCAACCCTTTCCTTTCGAGGTTGAATATCGGGCCCAGTCACGCTATACTTAACGATGTTAGTTATACGACGTTTCTTTAACGTTGTAAAGCATATTCTGCAAACAGGCCCTATGCCAAGGAAGCCAGATGCTCGGCTCGAAGATCGTATCCTCAATGCTGCTTATAAGTTATGGGTTGATGGCGGCGAGCACGCGCTTACTATGCGTGCCGTGGCTCGGGGAGCAGGCACCACGACTCCGACGCTTTATGAACGGTTCAGGGATAAAAACGATCTCATGTCCGCTTTGCAGGCGCGAGCGCAGCTGAGCCTCTTCCAGGCCATCGAACCAGCGCGCTCCATCACGGAGGCTTGTCGAATCGCTATCGAATTCACGATTGCACACGGTCACGAATACCAGCTGCTCGCCAAAGACTGGGGTGCCCGCCTGTCCCGCAAGGGTCCTACCCCCTCTTTCGATCTTATGAAGGCGCGCCTGGCCGACCAGTTAGGTGGTTCTCCGGATGACCACCTGCAATTGGCACTCGGCCTGGTCACGCTCTATCACGGCGCCTCGATGCTTCTACTCGGCGAAGGCATTCATCCTCAGACCGCCACCGAGATTAAGGAAGCTTGCCTGGCGGCAGTCGATTCTCTCGTGGCCAGCGCCGCCAAAAACAAATTCCCCAATCGCGCCGTAGGGTGAGCGGATCTAAAAGGTCTCCTCAAAGAACTCGACTTGCCCTAAACTTCGGCCATGCACGCCGATGTCGACTGGGTGCGGAAACTTTGCCTCTCCTTTCCTGCAGCGACCGAGAAGGTCACTTGGGGCGCCGATCTGACTTTCAGAATCAACGAGAAGATCTTTGCCGTTACTGTTCTGGAGCCCGCCAAGGTCTGGCTTTCCTTCAAATGTTCAGCGGAAAATTTTGCGGACCTTACCGAACGCGCCGGGATTATTCCCGCGCCCTATATGGCGCGCAATCAATGGGTCGCTTTGGAAACTCGGGATGCTCTGCAGAAACAGGAGCTAACTATTCTGCTCCGCGAATCCTACGATTTGGTCTTCGGCAAATTGCCCAGAAAAACACAAGAAGCCCTGCTGCAGAAGTCACGCCCCCGCGCTAAACGAAAGTCAACGCGCCGCGGCAGCGATCGCAGAAGATCCTGATCGCCCAGCACTTTGGATCTAATCACTTCAGAGCTAGTGCACCTCGGCGGGCAACGACTTCAGATATGCCACAATCGCGCGCGCATCAGCCGGCGCCATATGGTAAATCTGCATCGGGGGACGCAACTCCTCGCCATTTGGTCCGGTTCCATCCTCCAATATCTTCTCTGCCTGGGCCTCCGTAAGACTTGGCAGTCCTGCCAGCGCTGGTGCGTGGTCCGCCCAGTTCGGAATGGCTGCGACTGGCTTGATCCAGATCGGCGCTCCCCGCAGCCATGCGGTTGAATCGAGTTCCCCGTTTGGCTTACGCGGGGTATGGCACTCCGGGCATTTGGCCACCTCTTCAACCAGGTATCGGCCTCGCTCTACTTCAGCCTTTGTAGCCGGTCCTGGTATCGCAAACCGTCTTTGGAACGCACTAGTAGAAATAGCAATCAACGCGATTCCCAGCCCGACGGACACCAGAACCACTTTGGACAACACTCTCATGAGCCCTCACTTCAGACCTGATTTTGAACGGTGCGATTCAAGCCACAAACCGCTTCCATAGGGAAGAACCCATGTTCTGAGTAAGGGTTTCTAGGGCCAATCCAGTATTTCGTGGCTATCGCGGCGGATTTTGCTGTACAGCCCTCAGCCCTTAAAACGCTTTGGAATTTGAAGGAAAGGACTTCTTTTGGCGGGCGTTCGCGGATAGATTGGCGCATTCATTGTTAGTATTGTGTGCCCATGAACAGGGACCGTAAGAATCCTCAGCTTGAAACCAGTATTCCGCCGCGGGCAGCCGCGCGTTATTGGCGCGCGACCATAACCCGCGATGCCCGGGCCGATGGCACATTTGTGCTGGCCGTGCGCTCGACTCACATTTACTGCCGCCCATCTTGCCCCGCGCGGCGACCTCTGCGACGCAACGTGGTTTTCTTCCACACCGGTGCCGAGGCCGAGAAACAGGGTTTCCGGGCATGCCGTCGCTGCCGCCCCAACGAGGTGGCCGGGCCAGTCGCGCTAGTCGAACGCGCCTCTCAAGAACTTGCCAAGGCTGGGGAAGAGGAAAGCATTCGATTTACGGGATTGGCAGCCAAGCTGGGCACAACACCTGGCACATTACGGCGGGCATTCCAGCAGGTGACCGGCTTGCGTCCGCGCGACCTGGCGGCAGCGCTCCGATTGGCGCGCTTCAAGAAAATGCTGCGCGCAGGAAAAGGAATTGCCGACGCGCTCTACGAAACTGGCTACGGATCAACGAGCCGAGTTTATGAAAGCAGTAACGCGCAGCTGGGCATGACGCCGGCCACATACCGAAAGGGAGGCAAGGACATGAAAATTGGATACGCAATCGCAAAATCATCGCTGGGAAGAGTCTTGGTTGCGGCAACGGAGCGAGGCATTTCAGCCGTCTATCTGGGAGATGCACAGGACAAGCTGCTTGAAGAGTTGCGAGACGAATATCCGCGCGCCGAACTCTCTGCAGCCGATGGCACCTTCGAGAAGTGGGTTAAGGAAATCGTGCAGCGCGTAGAGGGAAATCCGCCGCGGCTCGAGCTGCCTCTCGATCTACAAGCGACTGCTTTCCAACGCCGGGTCTGGCAGGAACTGCAGAAAATTCCGCGAGGCACCACGCGAACCTATACCCAGGTGGCTAGGTCTTTGGGAAACCCCAAGGCGGTGCGCGCGGTCGCCCGGGCTTGCGCTACAAATCCTGTCTCGATTGTTGTTCCGTGCCATCGCGTGATTCGTGGAGACGGCACTTTGGCGGGGTATCGGTGGGGGCTTTCGCGGAAGGAGCAACTGTTGGCGCAGGAACGAGCTACAGATTAGTTACGACTTCCGTTATTGGCGCGGTTTGACGTGAGTGGCATTCTTAGGCCAGTCCGGCTTGAACTTGGCATCATTGATTTTCAGATTCTTCATCATGTTCGAATATTTCACCAGGAAATAGTCGCCTCCGCCGGCCTCGAAAAATTTCTGCTGAACCGGAAGCCAGGAAGATTGGTCCACCCACATCTCAATCTTGGTTATCTGCTTGCGAACTTCGTCGGACTTGGGCGTTAGCTCCAGAAGAACCGTTTTGTGATGGTCCATCTCTTCTTCGCCGGTCAACTTGATGTCGTAGCTTTTCTCCAGGTCCTGCGATTTGGTGCCGAAGCCTAAGCGCATGTACTGGTCGACGATCGCGCGGTTTTTGCCCAAGTTGTATTCTTCGACGCGATTGATTTTGGGCGTGTAAATGAAAAGAGAATCTCCGGTTCGCAGTATCGTCTTCGGATCAGGCTTGGTGAGGTCGATGCGCATTTTTTGATCACGCCGGACGAAGATTTGACCGGTTTCCGTGGATGTGTCCTTCACTACGTCCGTGTATTTGATCTGCTCGATGTCGGCGGTCAGGCTGCGGAAATCGGAGGCGGACTTGTCCACCTTCGTCAGTACACTCTCGGTAGTCCACTTGACATTTTCCTGGGCTGAAGAAATCCGGGTTAGCAAAAGACAGCCGAGCACGATGCCGCTCACAAGCGTGACGAAAGAAACGGCACGTTTCAAGCTGTCTCCAGTTTTGTAAAAGGACGATTCGCCATTTTGAAATCGATGTAGTAATCGTAGCACATAGCAATGGATGCGCGGGCTGCGGCAGGAGTTTCAATGAAGGAAAAATGCCGCTCGCTCAGCGGCGGATTTCAACTTGGTAGGCGATCACTGTGCCTTTTTCATTGCGCACGGCTTCGATTTTGGTGATAGAGAATCGGCCATCGCGTAAATCCTGGAGACGTCTTTGCAAAGCCTGGTGCAATTCATTCTGCAAGGCGGGAGTTTGCTCGGGCGGCGCCAGAATGCGAGCATCGACCTGGTACTCCTGCCGATGGCCATCGTCGGAAACAAGGACTAACTGGATTTGCTCCGATGCGACAGGCGGGCCAACTTGCGGCTGGTCCCGGAACCAAAACCTGGGCGTCAACAATACGAAGATCAGAATAAGAACGACGGCGACGTCATACTGCCAAGTTCCGCGTTCGTATGACCAGAAAAATGTCTTGGACAGAATCTGCTTTATGCCGGCCATATCAGTCCGCGGGAATGCCGTCGACGATCACACCATCGCGCATATGCACGACGCGGTCGAAGTGCGTGACCGCTTCGGGATTGTGAGTGATCATCACGATAGTTTGTCCCAAGTTTTTGTTAAGCTGGCGCAGCATCTGCAGCACGATTTCGGAATTTTTGGAGTCCAGATTACCGGTGGGTTCGTCGGCGAGCAAGATTTTAGGCTCGTTGATGATGGCGCGGGCAATCGCAACGCGCTGTTGCTCGCCACCGGAAAGTTCTGAAGGCTTGTGATGCAAGCGACCCTCCAGCCCCAACATTTTGGTAACCACGTCGAAGCGGTGGGGATCGAAGCCATCGCCGTGAATAAATTGCGCGATGGCGATGTTGCCCTTGGCGGTCAAAGTGGGCAGCAAATTGAAACGCTGAAAAACGAAGCCAATTTTATGCCGCCGCAGCTTGGTGCGCGCAGCGTCACTCAGCTCCGTCAGATCGTTGCCGTCCACGAGGACATGCCCGCGTGTGGCCTGCGCCAAGCCGCCGATTACGTAAAGAAGAGACGATTTTCCGCAGCCAGAAGGGCCCATAACCGCGACTGATTCTCCCGGCAATACTTCGAAGTTGACGCCGCGTAGCGCCGGCACTTCGACCTGACTAGCCCGATAGAGCTTCCACAAACCTTCGGTTTTTAGTATCGGCTCCAATTATTTTGCCCTGGGAAATTCGATTAGCCGGCAGGTGCCCAGTATTGTAGCCGCGATTGCCATACGATGCCTAGATGCCGTCTCGCACATTTTTGAGTTCTTAATCGTAGGAAAGCGCCTCGACCGGATCTTTGCGGCTGGCCAGCCACGCCGGATAACTTGCCCCAATTATGGCTCCTCCCAAAGCGATGCCCGCCGCGCGCAGTATCCAATCTCGCGTAATCAGAATCGAGAGGGTGGGGAACCCGGCCAGAAATGCTGCGCGCACGGCGTAACTCAGTCCAACACCGGCGGCGATCCCAAAGATGCAGAGCGCGGCAGACTCGGTGAGCAAGGCGCGGACGATAAAACTTCGATTGGCCCCGAGCGATTTCAGCACACCAATATCGCGGGTGCGCTCGATAACCGTCGTGTACATGGTGAGGAAAATGACCAACAGGCCGATAGCGATGGCCAGCGCGATCATGGCGTCGATGAAAGTTTGAAGGCCTGGAATATTGGTGGAGGTCATCAGCGACAAGAAATCTTTGAGGGGGCGCACCGTGTAACCGGGAAGTACGGCGCGAATCTCCTCGGTAACATCTTCGGTGTGTTCCGGCCGCGTACACTTCAGCAAAAAAATCGAGGCTTTGTCGTGGGCGCCGACGAGATCCTGCAGCGTAGAAAGCGGCACGAACAAACGCGCGCCCTTGCCGTGTTCGATGATGGCGACCACGTGCCAATCGTGATTCAGGAGATTGTAGGTGTCGCCGACTTTCAGGTGCTTGGCTTTGGCAGCCCAGTCATCAACAAGCAAGTCGTCAGGGCCTTCCATATCGTGCCCTTGCAGGAAAACAAACCCTCCGGACACGGCGCGAAAACTTTCCGAGTCGATGCCGTAAATTACTTCGACTCCGCCCGTGGAATTGAATTGCAACAGCGCGGGGGCAACGGCTTGTACGTATTTCATCTGCGCGAGCTTGTCGCCAATTTTGATAGGCATGGGCGAGCCGCTGAAGCCCAGGAAAATTGAGGCAGCAGGCGGCTGCAGCATAATGTCCGCGCCAATGCCTTCGATGCGCTTGGCGGTTTCGGTGAGCAGGCCGGAAGTGAGGCCTACGATTAACACCACCAGCGCAACTTCCACAGCCACCGCCATGACGCCCACCATGGTTCGCAAGGGGCGGTGCAGCAAGTTGCGGACAACAAGTTCGCCCATCATTGGGACTTCTCTTCCGTATTCTCGCCCACGCGTACGAGTTCGGTGCCTGGCGGTTGTTCGAGCTTGAAACGATCAGACGGCAGATCTTCGTTTAGTGTGACCTTGGTGATCTGCAGATCAAGACGGTAATCATCGTGCGGGCGTTCGATACGGATTTGTCGCGGAAATGTGCCCACGGGCCTTGCCGATCCCGAAGCCGCTTGATCGCCGAGTACAGGTTGCCAATCCGAAACATGAACGTCAGAAAGCAAAATACCCTTGGGACCGAAGGATTGCAGGCGGGAGACTTGCAAATCCGCGCGATCAAACCAGATTTTCCGAAGAATCTCCGAGCGGTAGCCGCCGCGCAGGACGGTCAAGATATAGTACCGCGCGGTTTCGTCATTGAACTCCTCGAAAAGCACGATTTCTTCTTTGCGAACTTCGGGCCATAGCAGCGCCTCGAGCAAGTGCTGCGGCCGCAAGTTCTCGATGGGCTTATCGCTGCTGCGCTCGAGTGCAACGGAACCGACAAGAAATTTGTTCTTCGAGGGAATGTACACGCGAAACGTTTCCGCGTCGCTGGCCATGTCAAAAATGGTCTTTCCGATCACCGGCGCCTGGCCGACCATGCGGATTTGCGCCGGCCGCTGCGCAAGGAGAAACGCCTTCACCTCGTGATATTCCTCGATGACACCGCTGTATTTCGACCCGGCGGTGGGTCTTAGCTCGACAGTAGCATTGACGCTCTTCACGCCGCGGGCGATGTCATTGTATTTCTCGAGCAGCTCTTCACGAGTAGCATCCCGCACGACCGGTCTGGTTTGCGGCGGCAACTTGGTGGTGGTCTTGATGGTACGGCCGCCGCAGCCGCAAGAAACGGCCACCAGTGTCACCCAGACCATCCAAGTCCGCACACGTATGTTCCATTCGGGCGCTCTCATCGGCATAAGTGAAGCAATCTAGCAACCACAGGAATGCGCGTCAACGCAGCAGAGCCTTCCGTAACAATTTTTAGTGCGGCCGCGCAAGGTAGACGTCAAATTTCTGCACTGCCGGGCGGATGCGCCGTATCACTTCGGTTGGCCAAAGTGTTTGGCTTAAGAGCGTCGCCCACCCGTCTTCGGGCTCGCAAATTCCGCAGAAAGTGTAACGGCCATACGCGGGTTGATAGGCGTCGAGGCCGCGGCGAGAAAGCTCCTTTTCCAGTTCGGCGTCGCCGCCTTGCACCGGGCCGCCGGCGCGAATGCCGAAGGTTTCGCCCTCGAAGCGCTGGAAGAGTTCGTCGAGCTGCGTTTCGCCGGGCTGCGGCAGCACCAGGCAGCGCTCGGCGGCTTCGCGGTAATGAATTTCGTGAAGTTTGCAGAATTCGCGGACGCGATCGAGATGGCTGAAGAAGTCCACGACATAGAATTCATTTACGGCGAGAGCTGGAAACAGCGCGGCCCAAATAACAGATGCATCTTTTCCGCGGACCGGCTCGCGGCTCTCGGTTCCTAGCAGCTCAAGGCCGACAGCTTTGGTATCGGCGCCGAGGTCGAGCGCTTCGACGTCCAGGGAAAACGGCGGCAATTCCAAGGCACTGGGGTCAAGCGGCGGTTTGCCTGGGGCGCTCATACTTCGGATTCCGTCTGCGGAAATTTTTCCTGGAAGTCGGGGGCTTGTTTGCGAACATCCAGCCAATCGAAAAAAGCATCCGGCGTTTCCAGCCAAATACGGAACCAATTGGCGATTTCGATTTTCTCGGCGCGTTTGTTGGGCTCGACCTTGGGATTGCGCGAAATCATTTCGGCGCGGCGCTTACCCAGGCGCGCAACGTTCAGGACGCGCTCGGCAGCAGCGCGCTCACCGTGGGTTTGAAATTTACGCATCAACTCGTCTAGGCGCATGATGCTGAGTTCCGCATCGGAAAGCGTTTTGAAGTGCAATAAGTCTTCAAACTCTTCCTCATACTGTTCTTCGGCTTCTTCCTGCTGCGACAGTATCACGCGAAAACCGGCGCTCTTCAAAACGTCAGCAATATAGTCCCCGCCCGTCTTTCCTTCCTCGCCGTGATCGGCAATCAGGCGACGGCGGACTTGCTCGATTTCAGCGGGGGTAAATTTTTGAGCGCCGATGGCACGCGCGGCTTGCAGAATCAGAGCCTTCTTGGTGCCCACCATATCGTTCATTGGACGGAGACCCTTTTTTGTTTGGCAGAAGTTTTGTGCTTGCCTTGAGATTGCTTGGCCGCACTCGCATGCTTCCCGGTTACTTTCGCTGTGTGTTTCACAGGCGCAGGTGCAAGAGCGGGTGCAGGATCGGGTGAAGGATCCGGAGATTCGGCAGGCAACCCTGCAAGCAATCGGCGGTACTTCGTTACATTGCGATTGTGTTCCACGAGAGTTGCAGCGAAGAAATGACCGCCCTGGGTGTTAGCCACAAAATATAAGTAATCCGTTTTTGCCGGATCGAGTGCGGCGCGCAAAGAGGCTTCGCCGGGATTGCCGATGGGGCCGGGCGGCAGGCCGGGATGCGCATAGGTGTTGTATGGCGACGGGAAATGCAGATCGGCGCCGGTGAGCTTGCCCCTGTACTGCCCGGCATCTTGCAGCGCGTAAATCACTGTGGGGTCGCACTGCAGCGCGATATTGTGGCGCAGCCGGTTCTCGAAGGCGCCAGCCACCAGAGGCCGCTCCTCTGGCTTGGGCGTCTCGCGCTCGACGAGGGACGCGAGCGTCACCACGGAGATCACCGGCCGACCGTGCTCCAACCCAGTAGCGTCGTGTTGAGCTTCTGGAGGCGCGATGCGTTGCCATTCTTCCCTGAATTTGCGGACCATCTCGGCAGCCACTTCCGTTGGGCTTGGATGCCGCGGCAGGAAATAAGTCGCGGGAAACAAAAAGCCCTCCAGCGATTTGGCGCGAGGAGCAATGTCGCGAATGAGCTCCGGATTTTGGACGACGGCCAGAAATTCGTCTGAGGTCATCAATTGCTCGGCTTCAAGGTCATGGGCGATATCAAAGATGGTTTCGCCTTCGCGGACGGTGAAGGGCTGCTCGTAAACGTGGCCGTCGGCAATCTGCCAGAAGACGTCGTGACCGCTGATGGGATGGTCGAAGAAATATTCGCCAGCCTGCAAACGCCGCTTTGGATGTCGTCGAGCATACACCTCGAACGTGGTGGCGCTTCGGATTACGCCATTTTGTTTCAGTAAGCGGGCCACGGTTCTGCTGGAGGCGCCATGCGGCAAGTCCACAAACACCGATTGGGCGGCAAAGCCTTTGTACGGGGTTTCGAGGGAATACCACATCCCGGCTGCGACGCCCACAGCGCCGAGCACGAGCAACATCGCAGCGATTGATACGATCCTTCTCAATTCAGCCCAACTCCTTTGCGCTGGCCGGACATATGGCCTTCACTAACAATTTTGCCCTGTTTGGCCAGTTTTATCGAATTGTGCGGTCCTGATGAGAGCTAAACTAGTTACGCTCCCTTTGGCACAAAATTTGTACGGGTGTGAGCCCACTTGGTATTAGATGTGCTAGGGGTGGGTTTTTGTCGCGCGCTTCTGCTCCAGGTATTCCTTCAGAATCACCGCCGCGGCTACAGCATCTACCGATGCGCGACCAGAACCTCGTTCACCTGCGGAATGTTTTGCATCGTGCAAAACCCTTCCGGATTGTTCTTCGAGCAAGCGTTCTGCTTCCCAACTGCTCAGGCGTTCGTCGATCATGTCGACCGGTAGGCCGAGTTGCTTGGTTAGTCGCGCAGCGAAGCGCGTAGCCTCTTCGGCCATTTCGCCGCGCGTGCCATCGAGGCGCAGCGGCAATCCGACGACAATCTGGCGAACAGAGTGTTCACGCGCAAGTTCGCGCAGTCGCCGCATATCTTCGTTGCGATTTACGCGCTCGAGAGTCAGCAAGGGCCGCGGAAGCTGCGCTTGCAACGCGGCAATCGCTAACCCGATACGCGCGCGACCGTAGTCAATTGCCAGGATGGATGCGCCTGCGTCGCCGGTCGTATGCTGCTCCGTTTCTTTGGGCATTTCGTTCGTTATGGTTTTCTGCCCCGCGTGCCATTTTGCCAGGGCTCCCAGTAGCCTTGCTGCCTCATCTTCTCGTCGAGATGTGTTTCTTTCAGCAAGCGATCCATTTCGGCGCGCGATAAGCGTTTCCCGAGCGGTTCTGCGCGGTCGGCAAGACCCCAGGCGGTGACCGCGGCGAGAGCGGTATTGATTTTGAGTTCGCGAATGTCCACTTTGTCGAAAGTGTCTGACGCCGCGTGATAATTAGGCAGATAGTTGGCTTCGTCCTGCTCTGCGACCAGCGTGGGAACTCCTTCCAGGAAAAAATCCCAATTGTCCGTGCCGATATCGCCATCGAGGGTGTGGTGAGTGACGTCCCAGGAATCGAGTGGCTTGAGGATTTCGCGAACGCCGGCTTCAATGTCCGCGCGCCCGGTTAGAGAATACCCGCTCACGCGGCCGATGCCGGAGTCGAAGATCACTACGGCGCGAACCTTGTCTAACTCCGGGCGATGCGCCAGCGCATATTGCCAGGAGCCGAGCAGGCCTTGCTCTTCGCCGCTGAAGAGCACGAAACGAATGGTGCGCCGCGGAACCAATCCTGTGGCTTTGATCGCGCGTGCGGCCTCGATCACCAGAGCGGCGTTGCAGCCGTTGTCCAGCGCGCCAGTGCCCAAGTCCCAGGAATCGAGATGCGCGCCGAGAATCACTGCTTCATCGGGCATTTCGCGGCCGCGAATTTCGCCAATTACATTTTCCTGGTCCACGGGACCGCCGATTTTGTTGGGCATGCTGAAGCGCACACGCACTTTGCCGGGGTAGGCGGCTACTGTTCGCGCCAGCCGCATGGCATCTTCGCGGGCGACCACTGCCTGGGGAATCCGCTCCAATGTTCCGTCGCCAGTGTTGGTGTGGCGATATAGCAGCAAGCGTTCGCGAGCGCCCATCCAGAGAATTGCCGCGGCACCGGCCTTTACGGAGCGCTCGATTACACTTGGGGGTTGCGTGTACTCGCTGAAGAGGTCCGCCCACTTTGCGCCTACATCGGTGTGGGCGAGCAAAATCGCGCCTTTGGCGGCTGCGCCGACACGCGCAAAGTCTTGTTCGTCGCCATAACCGATGTCGATGAGATTTGCTTCTATTCCGCCGGCGGTGGTTGCGGGCGACCAGCCTACGGCAACCAGGCGCACCGGAAATCTTGGCGGCCCCAGCAGCTCCAAACGGGTTTCGCCTTCGCTCCATGTCACTGGCAGCGTGTACTTCTCGGTATGGACATTCACGCCTTCCGCGCGAAAGGCGGTGACGGCCCATTCCACAGCTTTGGCCATCTGCGGGGAGCCGGTTACGCGTCCGCCGACTTCGTCGGTGAGACGGCGCAGATTCTCTTCGAGCGGGGATGGCCCCATGACCTGAGGAAGAATTTTGGCGGCCGCTTCCGAGCAGGATGATTCAGTGGTCGCGCATGCGGCTGCATTCTGACCGGTTGCAGATTTGGCCAGTGGGTCCTGCTGTGCCGGCAATTGCGCCGCAAGTGAAGAAGTTACGGAACACACGACCAAGGCAGCAGCGAGGAAATGAAAACGCATGATCTAACCTCGGGAAAGAGTCCGACCGTTGTCAGCCAGATTGCCGACGAATTATAGCGCATCGCCGAATCCTAGGCGGCACGCGACATCGCACCCCCTCCCCTAGGTTTCTCACAAGTGTTCATTCTAAAGGGACTTAAAGTCGTTTGTTTTGTATCAGTTTTGCAAGTGTTCATTCTAAAGCTAGTTAGCGCCGCGCGTTCTAGCCCGGTGGAATAACGTGAGAAGCGATCAAGGCGAAATCGAGAGAGCGGAAGGTTGCCGGGCTGAAGTGCGATGTTCACGGCTCACGATAGCAGGAGGGGTACGCCGGGACAACTGGCCGGAGGGACCGTTGGGGGACAGGTGAACGAAATTAGCAGGATTTTGGTCCTTGTTCTGGGGGCCAAGTGACTATCTGGCGAGGTCCACGGGAAAAGCCAATCCAGGGGAGACGGGAAGAGGGATGATTTGCTATCAGCCCTCGGGGAGGCGTGTGATGAAAAGTAAGCTCCTGATCGCCCTGGGATGTGTGGCAGGGATAATCGGCGTGCGCGTGCTTGTCGCGGCGCCGGGGTGGTACAAACAGCGGCGCGATAATCGGCAATTCATTGCGGTCAACAACCTGACGCCGGAACGGCTGATTGCGCGGTGCGGATCGCCGGTTGGCGACGAAACGAAAAACCTTTACCCCATCATTGCGCGAGATTTGACTTACACGTCAGAGAGCCGGGGAACCATTGTGTTTAAGTTCAGCAAAACCGCGGAAGAATCGAGCGACTGGGTATTCATGTCCATGCAAGATTCAAATGGGGCTAGCACCGAATACGAATCGCCGCGCGAAAAAATCACGGCGCTCTCGTGCCTGGATTCGAGGAAATAGCGACGTTGAAATTTGTTAGTTCGTTTTGGCTCGGGGGCGCTAGAAAACTTTGTTAAAGCGCACGTCGACCCCGTAGCCTCCGTATTCGTCCCGCACCACGGAAATCTTGACCTGTTTCTTCGGCTGGTACTGGAGCTGAACAATTTGCTTCTGCGTCGAGGTGACGTCGGTAGCGAAGGTCAGCAGGAGCGTGCCAGTAACGCGCTGCTGAATGGCCACTTGCGCACCGGGATTCTGGCTATTCCCGGCCGTGGGATCGATAGTGAGCTGAGAGATACCGGTGAGGTTCTGAACGCCCTTGGCGACTTGACCCGCAACACCTTGCGCCAATACGGACTGTGCACCCAGAGAAGCAGGCGTGGAGGCGTTTGAGGCTTTTTCGGCAGATGTCTGGCCGAAAGCGAGCAGATTGATGATATCCAGTTGCGACAAGGATGGGTCGGAAGTGTAGTTCGTTTTCATGTGATCTAATGGGCCGGCAAAATTAATTGTGATGTTGTATTGCTCGACCACGGTTTTGACGTAAAGGTTCAGCACTGGTTCCGTCTTGGCCGGATTGGCGAAGGCAATGGTGCCGCTTTCAATTTCAAAGCGCTTGCCTTGGAAAAACAGCTCGCCGCTGGTGAGGGCGATCCTGCCGAGAATTACCGGATTGGCAGCCGTGCCGGTGACATTGAGATTTGCGCTGCCTGCGATGCTCACCTGACTGCTCGCCAAACTCAGATTCTGCGCGGAATTCACGGCGATGCTCAAGTTCATGTTGGTGGCGAATTGTGAAGGCGCGCTTACGGTGGAGTCGTCGGAAAGCTGGCTCATGAAGGTGGCAAGGTCAAAACCTTCCTGGAAGGAAAGGCGGTCGATCAGCACTCGTCCGGTCAATTGCGATTTTTGCGGCGTGCCATTGAGTTGCAAGTCGCCGTCCAAGGTGGTGCGTATACCGGTCGGACGGACGCGGACTTCTTTGGCGTGGAGATCTATCGCAAAGTTTGTCTCCTTGCCGTAGGTGGCCGAGCCGTTGGCGGAAATCTTGCCGCCGCCGGCGGTGGCCTCCAATTTGTCGATCTGCAAACGATTGCCGGCGATGGAGAGCTGCCCGTTCATGGCGGAAATGGCAACGGGCGCTCCTTCGACCGACAAGTCGGTATTTACGACGCGAATGTTGCCTTCGGTCTTCGGCTGAGCAATGGCGCCACCGGCTCGTAAGTCGATTTCCATTTTTCCCGAGGCGTGGACATCGGGAGAAACGAGCTGCAATAGTTCGACATCGATTGCGCCCTTGGCCGAAACATTGAGCGGAATTGTGCTTTGCACTGGCACCACGCCCTGAAGGCTCAGGTCTGTGCCGGTTCCTTTGATTCGCGCTTGCTCGACCGTGGCCACACCGTTTTGATAACGGATCCGCAGCGGGCCGTCGTTGGCAAGCTGAATACTCTGGTAAGCAAAATTCAGGCGGGGAATTTCCAGTTGGCCAGTGAGACGGGCTGGATCTTTCAACGGTCCCTTGAGCGAAGCATGAATTTCCGTGAAGCCTTGTAAGTCCTGCGCTGCTCCGGTGGTGGTGGAATGCTTGGCGAGCAATGGGCCGATGGGAAGAGCGCGAACATCGACCGTGATGTCGGTTTGATATTGACCAACAAGGTCCACGCCGCCTTTGGCATGGACGTAGCCTTGCTCAACGATGGATTCGAGCGAGAGGTTGGCGTGTTGATGAGCCAGGTCGACCTGGGCCTTGACCCCTGAAAACGACTGGCCGCTCACCTGTAAATCTGGAATCTGAACATTGGCGGACAATTGCGGGTCGTTTACTGTGCCCTTACCGGTGACATCGGCGGTGAGGACGCCGGTGAGCGAACCGGCTCGCTGCTGGACGCTTTGCAGTTGGTCTAACTTTAGCCCTTCGGCCGTTATGCTTACTTCGTATTGCTGCGTCTTTGGGGCGTAGGTTAGCTTGGCGTCCGCGGTGCCGGCCGGTAACTGAAGCTTGGCGGTGGAATGCAGAGAGCTTTTGTCGCCTTCAAAATCGAGTTTCAAGTTCTGAATCGGCTCGTTCCAGGCGGAAGCTTTCGTTACCACCAGAGAGCCGTGGCCGACGGGCTGCAGCTCCGAACCTTGCAGGGATATTTCGCCGGAGAGGTCTCCGGTGATTGGATACTGGGCCTTGGCCAGACGTTCGAGATCGGCTACCGAGAGCTTGGTAACCTTCGCTTGCAAGGTTAGCGGGCTTTCCGGTTTGAACGACCATTGCTGCAATCCAGTTGAACCACTGAAACTAATCTCGCCTTGCGCTGCACTTTGCAAGTAACCGTTTTGAAAGCGAACGCCCGAGGAAGCAGCGTCGAGGCCCACTCGCACGGTGCGCCACTTGCTGCCTTGAACTTCCAAATTGGCGGCGGATAGCTGGCCTTTTATTCGGGGATCGGCCGTCGTGCCGGTAATCTGGCCCGTGAAATGGGCGGCGCCACGAAGGTCGTAAGGTTGTGCGGGGGCGCCTTGGGCTGCGCCTGGATTCGCATTGCTAAACGCGGCCGCGAGTGTGGTTAGTTCATGGAGATCTTTCGCATTCACGTCGATATTTAAGTCCGATTGCTTGCTGAGCACGCCATTTAGCGCTAGCTCCGTGTTGGCGACGCGAAGCTGCGACCGGCCGAAGGAGGCGCTCTGCTTCGCGCCGTCATAATCCACATCGACAATGCCGTTCACGGGAATTTGATTGGGTTCCGGAGGTAGCGTTGTAGGCCCGGTAATGTCCAGGTGCGAGCGCGCCTTCATCGCGGAAATATCTTTAGACCAGTTTGCTTGCGCAGTGAGATTCATGCGCCCGAGGAGGCGAACGTTTTGGCGGGTGTTTGCCGGCATCGCGTCGCTGAGACTTTCGAGGGAGACTCCACGGAGCGTGGCGTTCACGCTAGATGCCGGCGTCGAATCCAGATGAAGCATATCCATTTTGGCGGAGAGATGCCCTTTCAAGACGTCCGCATCAAGCTTCTGGATGCGCAAATTTCCGTTCTGAAGCTGATAGGTTCCATGAATGGAGCGTAGCGAGGTGGCAATCTGATTGGAGCGAACCGCAAGGGCTTGGCTGTCAAGCTTACCGGCGACGCGTAGCGTCTTGAGGAAAGGCTCTTTCGCGACGCTCTGATAGTTGACTGTTCCGCTCAGGCCGATGTCGCCCCTGGGGAGCGAGGGATTCTTGAGAATTTCCGCAATTTCCTGGGTGACGATTACGCCTTCATAGTTGCCATCCATCACCGGATTGGCGAAGTTCGCGACGTTGAGACGTGCGGTCAGGCGCGTCCTGCCGGCACTAAGAACGATGGGATCGAGCACCACGCCATCACGGTTGGCGATGAACTCCACATTAGCGGTGTGTTCCACGGGATTCATGCCAGCCGTTACCACGCAGCCTTGGCGATAGCCAAGCGAGCCTCGGTATTTGTTCGCAGGCGCGTCGAACTGCACGGAAGCCTTGAAATCGTCGAGTTCGGCGGCGAGTGGAATCTGCTGGTCGTTGTAATTTACGGTGCCGTCTTTGAGGGAGGCGTGGCGGACGACAATAGTTTCGCTGCTTGAGGAACTGGAGGGCGGCGGCTTTGGCAAGTTGGTGTTGCCGCCGGCGTCGACTCGCAACCACACCACGGGCCGATCGACGGTGATCGCATACAGGTCCACTTGCTTTTTTAGCAGCGCACGGAGGCCAAGACTTACGCCCAAATGTTCCGCTTGCATGAGCGGAGGCTCGTAGCTTTTCTCCTGACCGTGAACGATCACGCCATAGAAATCCGCGGTGAATGGCGCCCAGCGCAAGTCGAGTTTTTGAATCGTAATGTGGGCTCCGGTGCTCAGTTCGGCTTGGTGGACAATCTTGGTCAGCAGAAAGCGACTAAATGTGTGCGTGCGTAAGCCCACAACGGCTGCAATGACCAGCAACAGAATCAATGCGGGAAGCCCGATTAGCGCGATGCGAATAGCTTTTTTGGTATTCATGCGGTGCTCTCTATCCCTGCGCTAGAACGCTTGTCCCAGCGTCACAAAATACTGGGTCGATTTCACGCCCGGCGGCGCGTTGAGGTTGTGGCCAATGTCGATGCGCAGCGGGCCCACCGGAGTGCGGTAGCGGAAGCCAAAACCGACAGAGTTTGTGTAATTGCTCGTGAACTGGTGGAAATTAATGTTGCTGTAGACATTGCCGCCGTCGTAAAAAACGACGCCGCCCAAACCGCTTTTCAGTGGAATGGGGAAGCGCATTTCAGAATTCACGATGGCGAGCATATGTCCGCCGACCGGCACGCTAATCAGCGAACAGGTGGAAGTATCGGCGGGATTGCTGCAAACAGTAACCGGCCGCTGCGGGCCCGCGCCGTTTATGGGGAATCCGCGCAGAGAATCGGCGCCTCCGGAGAAGAATCGCTCGCTCAAAGGCACGTAGCTGCCCGAGAACGGCGATATAAGACCGATGCGAAAGTTGTTTGCATAGGTCAGCCATGAGCGCAGTGGCACATAGAAGGCTGTCTGTCCCAAGAAGCGCGAAAAATTGCTGCTGGAGCCCAGGGCGGTCGGAGTGACGCCGAAGGTAAATGTCTGATAGAGACCGTGATGGGCGTCGAGCGGTTGATCGCGCGTATCGCGGATGTACTCGGCGGAAAATGTGGAGAGCCGCACGTGCTGATCTTGCGGCAAGACCAAATCCGGAATGGTGATGTTGCTGAGATTGGTGCGTTGAAAGCTGTAACGTACGCGGACGGTCTTGGTCCGCTTGGGATCCAAAATTTTTTCTATCTGCCAGGAAGCTTGCCCCAGCGCTGCCGTGTAGGTGGGATTTTCAGTGGTTCGTTCGGCGGACAGGCTGAGGAGCGAAGCCCACGTGGAACCGTGAAGGCGCGGGTCGGAATAATTCAGCGATCCGCGCTGATCGAGACGCGAATATAAGAATCCGACGGAGGCTGTCTCGGCTCGCCCGCGTATATCACGCCGTGCAAATTGAAATGAAAAACGCGGCCCAAAGAAGCTCTTTTGGCTGGTTGTGAATTTATTTCCCAAGCTGACCGGAGGCAGCCCTGGAACAGCCACGGCACCCACCGGCACGTTCCCGGTGCGAGGTATGACTTCAAATCCTGCGCCAACTTCAAGGGTGTTGCGCTTCGATTCATGGACCTTAACGAGAACTTCCTCGTATTCCTGGCCCTCGATCGGACGCAAGGGAGTGATGCTGGCCCAATCGAAAATGCCGAGGTTATAGAGATCGCTCTCGGAGCTCAGCAATTTCCCCTCACTGAGCGGCTGGGCCTCTTTCACATTTGTACCGGTGATGTCGCGGAGGAATTTCGGCTGGGCATGCTGAATACCCAGGAGCGCGACTTCTCCGACGCGCGCCAACGGCCCTGGATCGATTTTGTAAGTTATGTCTACCACGTGCGGATTTTCCGGAGTGGGCGTGGCGGTCGAATCGAAATGCGCGTTCAAGTAACCATGATCCAAATAATCCGCGAGGATCTGGCTGCGGTCGTCCTCCAGCAGTTTGCGGGAATACGGCTTACCGGGAGCGAGATTGAGGGGATGATTGGTGGTGGGCTGGATGGGCTCGTCGCGCGAGTTTACGATTTTCAAGGAGTTGACCCGATCTTGGTCGCCCTCAAGAATCCGAAATGTCACATCGATTTGCGGCTCGTGATCGCGCACCTGGGGCTCGACTTTGACCTTGGCAAATCCGTCGTTCTTATACAAATTTGTAATGGAGGCGACACTTTTCCGCACCCAGTCGTTGCTTAGCTTGCCGCGCGAGAGGACGAGACGCGCTTTTTTGATGGGAATGTGATCTTGCAATTCCTTATCGGAGAAGTAGTGGTTGCCTTCGAAATGTATTTCCTCAACCTTATGCTTGCTCCCTTTGTTGACGTCGTATACGACATGAATCGCGTCCGGGTTTTGGTCAAAGTGGGAGTCTACTTTGACGTCGAAAAAACTCTTCGATTGAAAATACGAGACGAGATTGCGGCCGCCCTCCTGCACCAACTCCTTGTCGACAAGATTCTCGTCATATATCGGGATCAATCTCTTTAGGGTGCGTTTCCACACGTGTGCGCCGTTCACGCGGATCGAGAGCGGGTTCAAACGCACGATGCGGCAACGTTGCCGGCGATCGAGCTCGCGACGAGTCGTTGGGTGGCGTTACGGGCTGCGGGAGGTGTCAACAGTACTGCTGCCGAGCTGCTCGATATGAGCCACGGAGCACTGAAGGAGTGGTTTCAGCGGAGGCGAGATATTCCGGTAGTCGAGGCGAGTCGAAAGAACCATGGTTGAACTTTGAAGAGGTGATTCGCGCGTTACTGCGCACACAAGGCTTTCTGACCGGCCAGGCAGTGCCTGTGCGATGATCTATAGAGGTAGGTTTGGCATGCGCCAGCGACGGCATGATACTGGTTTGAACGATCCATCGACCGGCAAGACAGCTTCTCGAGAACCGAGTAGCGTCGGAAAGCGGACGCTCACCGAAGAGGTCTATGGCCGTGGGCCAGCAGCGCCTGTGCAACAACCACAGGCGGGACCCGGAAGGCAGTCCTCCAGCACGAGCGACCCCGACGGCCGCGTGGCACGAGTCGATGGTGCAAGGGTTGCCGTCATCGAGGCTGGGCGGAGCGCCCGGCGCACACGAACCCCTAACGCACGCCTCCACGCCGTTGCAGGCGTCTTGATCACTGCACGACGTGCCATCCGCGACGGCGGTGTGAGTCACGCCGATGGCGGGGTTGCAAGCGTCCACGGTGCAAGGATTGCCGTCGTCGGTAGCGGGAGCCGCACCGGGCTCGCATTGGCCCCGGTCGTTGCACGACGCAACGCCATCACAGAAGTCACCGGTGTCGCACAGGGTGCTTTCCGGGCGATTGACGTGCAGAACGCCGGCCACCGGATCGCACGAGTCGCTCGTGCACGGATTGCCATCGTCGATGATCGGGGCAACACCCGTGACGCAGGTGCCGGCGGCATCGCAGCGCTCAGCGCCATCGCAGGCATTGCCGTTCGAGCATGAGCTGTCTTGCGGCAACGGAATGTGTTGGACACCTAGCGACGGCTGGCAGCTATCGGCCGTGCACGGATTGCCGTCGTCGACGCTCGGCGGAGTGCCCGCACCGCAGCTACCCGCAGCGCATAGCTCGACGCCGTTGCAGGGATTGCCGTCGGAGCACGACGTACCGTTTGCGGCAGGCAAGTGCGTAACGCCCGTGACTGGGTCGCTAGCGTCGACCGTGCACGGGTTGCCGTCGTCCAGCACGGGCGGCGCCCCCGTTTGGCATTGGCCGATCGCGTCGCAGATCGCGGCGCCGTTGCAGGCATTGCCAGCGCTGCAGCTCGTGCCGGCCGTCACGGGCGTGTGCACCGCGCCGTCGGTCGGGCTGCAAGAGTCGGTCGTGCACGGATTGCCGTCGTCCACCACTGGCGGCACGCCGGCCACGCAGGTGCCCAGCGCGTTACAGGTCTCGGCGCCGTTGCAGGCGTTGGCATCGGAACAGCTGCTGCCGGCTGCCAGCTTCGTGTGAGTCACGCCCGCGGCGCCGCACGCGTCGGCCGTGCACGGATTGCCGTCGTCGACGCTCGGCGGAGCGCCGTTCTGGCACTGACCACTGGCGCTACAGGTCTCGGCTCCGTTGCAGGGGTTGCCGTCGGTGCAACTAGAGCCCGCGGACACCGGGGTGTGGACCGGCCCGCTTCCGGGACTGCATGAGT
>Ga0137403_10001833_pt1 | contig 26460 bp, 29 predicted proteins | sample CZOMad2_1_16fung_FD_122057 | JGI IMG/M metagenome (GOLD analysis project Ga0137403, IMG submission 122057) | Vadose zone soil fungal communities from Angelo Coast Range Reserve, California, USA - CZOMad2_1_16fungal (Hybrid Assembly) | ecosystem: Environmental > Terrestrial > Soil > Vadose zone... | reverse complement strand
CCCCAGGGCGAGCCCGCCTATGCACTCGAGGGCAGCATCTTCATCGCCGGCGCGGCGGTTCAGTGGCTGCGGGACGGTCTGGGTCTCATCAGCAGCGCCGCCGAAACCGAGGCGCTGGCGCGAAGCGTCCCGGACACGGGTGGGGTGCATTTCGTCCCCGCGTTCGTCGGTCTGGGCACGCCGTACTGGGAGCCGGAGGCGCGAGGGACCATCACCGGCATCACGCGGGGGACGACGCGCGCGCATCTTGCGCGCGCCGCGCTGGAGGCGATGGCCTTCGCCACCGCCGAGCTGCTGGTCACCATGACCGGCGGCGGGCAGCTCTCGGTGCCGGCGCTGCGGGTGGACGGCGGCGCGGCGGCGAACGACTGGCTGATGCAGTTTCAGGCCGACGTGCTGGGGGTCCCGGTCGAGCGGCCGGACATGGTCGAGACGACCGCCCTCGGCGCTGCCGGTCTCGCCGGGATCGCGCTTGGCGTCTGGCGGTCGACCGAGGAGTTCCTGGCCGGTCGCCGCATCGCGCGGTTCGAGCCGGCAATGGATCCGGCGGAACGGGCTCGGCGCCTGGCCGACTGGGAGCGCGCGGTTGGGGCCACTTTGGCCTGGGCGCGGACCCGGCCGCGGCCAGGGGAAGGCTAAAAAAGCGGTGCTCTGTCCCAGGTGGGTCGGTATATTGCTATCGATGTCCGCCTTGCGTTGGGAGTTCTCATGAAAGCCGGTCACAAGTTCCTGCTCGGCGCTGCCTTGATCGTCGGGAGCGTCGCGTTCCTGATCACGGAAGGCGTTCGCGAGACCGGAGTCTATTTCCTCACTCCCAGCGAGCTCGCCCAGAAGACCGCGCAGGATCCCTCCTTCGTCGAGAACGTCGGCTTCAAGGTCGGCGCCAAGGTGGTCCCCGGCTCGGTGCGGCGCGACGCCGCGAGCCGGACCATCGATTTCCAGGTGTCGGATGGCGTCAAGACGTATCCGGTGACCTACAAGGGCCTGGTACCGGACACGTTCACCGACGCCGACGATATCGAGGTCGTGGTCGAGGGCCGCCTCGGCCGGGACGGCGTGATCCGCGCGACCGACGTGCTCGCCAAATGTGGCTCGCGCTACGAGGCCAAGTTCGGCGCCAAGAAGGCCTGATTCAGCATGACGTTGCTGGGCGAGTTCTCGCTGTGGGCGGCTGTGATCGTGGGGCTCTGGTGCACGGTCATTTCGCTTTCCGGCCGATGGAACGGGCGACCTGAGCTCGCTGCCACCGTCACCCGATCGACCCACGCCATCCTGTTCTGCCTGCTGGCCGCCTCCCTGGCACTCTGGCAGGGCCTGATCTCGCACGACTTCAACATCGAGTACGTTGCCGCCTACACGTCGCGCAACCTGCCGCCCTACTTCATCGTCTCGGCCTTCTGGGCGGGACAGAAGGGGTCGCTCCTCTTCTGGGCGGTAGTCCTCTCGCTGTTCGGGAGTCTGGCCCAGACTCTCACGCCCAGGCGCTACTCGGATCTCCTACCCTACGTGGCCGGGGTAACCTCGGCGGTGGTGGTGTTCTTCGTCGGCGTGATGCTGCTGTCGGCCAATCCCTTTGAGCGGCTGGCCTTCACCCCGCCGGACGGCCGAGGCCTGAACCCGCAGCTTCAGAACGTGGGGATGGTGATCCATCCCCCGATGCTCTATCTGGGCTATATCAGCATCACCGTGCCGTTCGCCTTCGCGGTGGCGGCGCTCCTCTCCCGGAAGCTCGACACCGGCTGGATCCACGCGATCCGGAAGTGGACCCTGGTCTCCTGGCTGTTCCTGTCGATCGGCATCACCCTGGGGATGTGGTGGGCCTACGTCGAGCTGGGCTGGGGCGGCTACTGGGCCTGGGACCCAGTGGAGAACGCGAGCCTGCTGCCCTGGCTCACCATGACGGCGTTTCTCCATTCGGTGATGATCCAGGAAAAGCGGGGGATGCTCAAGCGGTGGAACCTCGGTCTCATCGTGGGGACGTTTCTGCTGAGCATCTTCGGAACGTTCATCACCCGATCGGGTGTGATCTCGAGCGTTCACAGCTTCACCCAGTCGAACGTGGGCTATTTCTTCCTCGCGTTCCTGGTGATTGCCGGCACCTTCGGCTTCACCTTGCTCTACACCCGGTGGCCACTGCTCGAGCCCGCGGCGAGCCTCGACTCGGTGGTGAGCCGGGAGGCGGCGTTCCTCTTCAATAACCTGCTGTTCGTGGGGATCGCCTTCTCAGTGCTGTGGGGGACGCTGTTCCCCATCCTGTCCGAGCTGGTGCGGGGCAACAAGATCACGGTCGGGCCGCCCTTCTTCAACCGGGTCAACGTCCCGCTCGGCCTCCTGCTGCTGGGGCTCACCGGCATCGGCCCGCTCATCGCCTGGCGGAAAGCGTCGCCGGAGAACCTGAAGCGCCAGTTCCTCTGGCCCGGACTGGCCGGCCTCGCCACTCTCGCGGGGCTGCTCGCGGCCGGCATGCGCGATCCGTACCCGCTCATGGCGCTCTCGCTCGCGGGTTTTGTGGCGGGCACGATCACGCAGGAGTTCCAGCGGGGCACCCGGGCCCGCATGCGAATGCACCAGGAGTCGGTGCCGGTCGCGCTGGGCCGCCTGATCGGGCGCAACCGGCGGCGCTACGGCGGTTATCTGGTGCACGTCGGCATGCTGATCTACTTCGTCGCGTTTGCCGGCATGGCCTTCAAGCGGGAGCAGGAGGCCACGCTCAAGCCGGGGCAGTCGGTCGAGATGCGAAGCCCGTTCGGGCACACCTACCGGTTCACCCACATCGGGATCTCGCAGTACGAAGCGCTCAACCGCATCGTGACCGCCGGAACCATCGAAGTGACGAAAGACGGGAAGCCGGACGGCCTCATCACGTCGGAAAAGCGCCAGCACGTGGATAGCTTCAAGCGGCCGACGTTCGAGCCGTCCACCGAGGTCGGGATCCGGAGCGGCTTGCAGGAGGACCTCTACGTAGTGCTGGCGGGCGTGGTCAATGGGACCGAAGAAGCGGTATACCGGTTCAACCTGAATCCGCTCGTCTGGTGGGTCTGGTTCGGCGGCATGGTGCTGGTGGCCGGTGGTCTAGTGACGATGTGGCCGGGGGGCGGGCCGACAATCCGCGCCCGGCGTCCGGCCCAGGCTGGCTACGAAGTGGCTCTAGACGCGGGGACAGTGGACGGGCGGGCAGGCGGGCAGGCGGACAGGCGGGCAGGCGGGCAGGCGGGCAGGCGGGCAGATGGAACGGCAGCCAGCGGGGTTTGACGTGGTCGCCGGCCACACGCGCCGCCGATTCCTCGGTGCGGCCGCCGGTGCGGTGGCTGCGACGATCGGAATAGCCGCGACGCTCCGGGCCCAAGGCGAAGAGCCGCTCGCAGGGCAGGGCGCCAACGGCAGCCTCCGCGATCCGACCGTGGTCGGCCGCTCTCGCAATCCCACGAGCCCGCGGGACAACGACGAGGCCATCAAGACGATCGAGCAGCGCCTCCACTGCACCTGCGGCTGCAACCTCGACGTCTTCACCTGCCGCACGACCGACTTCTCCTGCACCTACTCTCCCGAGCTCCATCGCGAAGTGCTGGCACTCTACGACGACGGAAAGACCGCGCAACAGATCTTGGATGCGTTCGTCGCCAAGTACGGCGAGAGAGTGCTGATGGCTCCCCAGCCGGGAGGCTTCAACCTGCTGGGCTATCTCCTGCCGGGCGTGGCCATCACGGTCGGCGCCGTGGTGCTGGCTCTGGTGATCGGCCGCCGGGAACGGCGGCGGTCGCTCGCGCTGGCGGCTGCGTCGGCCGGCGCGCCGGGTGCCGGCGGAGCGCCGTTGGCGGGCAGCGCTACGCCCGAGGAGCTCGAGCGGCTTCGCCGAGCGCTGGCTGAGGTGGACGACTAAGATGGCGCTCGAAGCGGCGCTCGCGGCCGTGGTGGGGCTGGTGGCGCTGTGGATGGTGCTCCAGCCGCTGGTCTACCCCGGCTCGGTGCAGCGGCCTCCGGACGAGCCCCTGGACCCGGAGGAGACGGCCAAGGGTGTGGCTTTGACGGCGCTCAAGGAGATCGAGTTCGACCGCGAGACCGGCAAGCTGTCGGATGCGGACTACGAGCAGCTCAAGGCGCGCTACACGAGCGCGGCGGTGGATGCGCTGCGCGCCGAGACGGCGCGCAGCGCGTCTGACGACGTCGAGGCGATGATTGCCGGTCGAGTCAGAAGCCTTCGTTCCGGTGCCTCGGCGCCATCCGACCCAACCCCTTGCCCCACTTGCGGACCCCGTCCAGAACCCGACGCCGTGTTCTGCTCCACCTGCGGGCTCAGGCTCGAGCCGCCGTCCGCCTGCCCCCGCTGTGCCGCTCCGCTTCCGCCCGACAGCCGCTTCTGCGAGGCATGCGGCGTTCGGGTCGCGGCGTGAGCCCGCTATAGCCCCACCCGGAGCCCGAGCGCGACCCCGGCGGTCGGCATTGCCTTGGTTCGGAAGTCGCCGGGCACGTCGGCGTCTCGGAAGAGCGAGCCGCTCACCCCTCCGTGGGCGCGGAGAGTCCCGGCCAGGCCGCTGCCCAGCGGAACCAGCAGCTCGAGACCTCCCCGGCCGCCCACCCGAATTCTGCCGGCTTCATCCGAGAGCATCCAGAAGTCGAACACCGGGCCCGCGAACAGGCTGACTTCGGCAACTGGACCGATGGTACCGAGGCGGTATGCGACCTCGGGCGCCACCTGAACCCAGTTGAGGCCCCCTTTTGCGATGACGGCCAGTTCGTCGCTCTCGGCGCCGAGCCCGCTCGGGGCGTAGAGCGCTCCGACGGCGAGTCTGGCCCGCCCCACCTGGTGATCCACCCGGACGCCCAAGGTCGTAGGTCGGTAGGGCTTGAAGCCGGGGGCCTCGTTCGGTGGCGCCGGCTCTGAGCCTCCCCAGAATCGGGTCAAGCCAATCTCGAACGCGACGCCCCACGCCTGGCCTTGCGCCGCCAGCGGGCCGACCGCGAGGGCGAAGCAGAACGGGAGCGGTACGATCAGCCGCATGCAGAGCCGCATGAGAGCCTCCGGGACGCGACGGGGAGGTCCGGGGACCTCCCCCGTGGCGGTGTCAGCGCATCTCCAGCTTGAGCGCGCCGTTAGTGATGTTGTTTTCGCCCTTTATCATCCAGTTGTAACCGGCCTTGTATTCGCTCGCGACGGCGTCCTGCACCGCATTTCCCACGAACTCATCCTGAGTCGTGATGACCGACCAGACCGATTGGAGAATCTTCTGAAAGGCGCTGGCCCGGTTCCAATAGCGCGCCAACCCCGTGGTCGTGTCGCGCCCGCCGGTCAACCTCTGATAGTAGGTGTCGATGGTGTTGATGAGCGTCCGGAAGCGATCGGAATCCATCTTGATCTGGCAGGCAGTGTCGTCGTCCTCGATCACCACCACCCGGAAGCTCTGCCCCGGGTGCTGCTGCTTGTAGCTGCTGATCTGGGTCTCGCTCATCACGAGCACGTTGCCGGTCCAGGTCGTGGTATTCTGGTCGAACCAATAGGGGTTGGCCTGCTTTTCGCCCGCGCACTGGTAGTCCTTGAGCGAATCGGTGGCGCCGGCCTGGCCGAGCACGTGCACCTCAAACTCGGGGTCGCCCTTCAACCAACCTTCAAATGTCCGCCCGAACGACGCCGCGGTCATCCAGAGGCCGGGGCTCGGGCTGCCGCCTCCGCCGGTCCCGCAAGCTGCCGTGACGCTCCCGGTGCGAGCTCCGCCCTGAGGACAGGGCGCGATCGCGGTAGGGCTTGCGCCGGCGTTCGCTTCGATGGCAGCGAAGTCGGTCTCCACCGGCACCAGAGCCAGCACCGGTGTGGCAGGGGGAGAGTCCGGACTCAGCACCTGGCGCCGTCCGCTCGGGTCGAAGGCGACCGGCGCCTCGTGATCGTGGAGCGCGGTGGCGACCAGAACGTTGGCGCCACCGCTCCACCGTGCCCGGTGCTCGGGAACGGGCAGGTAGAGCTCGAGCGCGGGCGCCGCGAGTGCCTCCGCGGTGACGACGGCTCCGGCATCGCCGGTGAGCCGCGCGATGTCGGCGGCCGGGGCGCGGGTGCCCTCGGTGAGAAATCGCTGGAAGTGGAGCTTGTGCTCGCGAACCCGAGAGTGGTCGAGGTCCTGCTTCAGCCGGAGTCGAAACCCGGGGTCGGCCAACGCGCGGGCCAGCCGGCGGGCCACCTGCTCCAGTCGCTTCTGGTCGTCGGCTCGGTTCGGCATCCGGACCGCCGAGGGGGTGAGATCGTTCGCAGCTGTCGGGAGCGGACCGGCACGCTCCCCGCAGCCGGCAAGGGTTACGAGAAGCCCGGCCGCCACAAGACGGATTCGGGTGGGCATACGTCCTCCCTGGGGTGACGCACCGACGGCAGGCGCTGGGTGATGACGGCGCGCCCAAGGTAGGAGAGCCCGGTGAGAGAGCGGTGACGCTATTTGTGCGGGGAGGTGCGGAAAAGCGGCAGGCGGTGCCCGCCTGCGTTACGAGGATGTCAGACCGGGTTCAGCGGGTGTTGGAGATCGTGGCCCGGCCCGGTCACAACTCCAATCGGCGAACCCGGGCGAGTGCCAGCCTGAGAGAGAGCAGCGTAGCGGCGACGCAGAGCAGCAGGGCGGCCAGGAGCGGCACCACGAGCCATGCGTCCCACGGTGCCGCGACGCCGCTCTGCTCGGCCCGGATCCGGGTGGCCACGGCCGGCGCCTCCAGCATGATCACAAGTGCGAGCAGGGTCACGCTCGCCATCATGTACACCAGCCCTCCGAAGCTGGTCGGGATCTGAGCCGCGTTCTCGGTGTCGAACCGGGGATACAGTGCGCCGAAGCTGAGCGCGAGCGCGCTGGCGGCCAGGGTGAAAGTCACCATCGTCACCAGGCTGACCAGCATCATGAAAGGGGAAGCCCGCAGAATGACGTTGGTCACCGTCGTCATGACCAGGGCGAGCAGCAGCAGCGGTACGGTCCCGATCCAGTACTTGCTCCAGAGCATGGCGCGGAGATCGAGCGGGCTCGACCGGAGCAGCCACATCTGACGCCCCTCGAGCGACACCGAGGGAAAGAGAAACCGGGCCGCAATTGCGGCGAGCACGAATCCCGCGAGCCCGAGGTTGAGAAACGCCACCAGCGTGACGACCGAGGCCGGCACCTGATCGCCGGAGAAGAGCGGTAGCGACTGGATGTTGAACAGGTATACCAGGATCAGCACGGCCAGCAGAATGAGCTGGCTCCACTGGGTCGGATCCCGAAAGAACAGACGGGTGTCCTTGAGAATGAATTCCCGGCGGTCGGCGGGAAGCCAGCGGAGCAGCCACGCGAGCGCGCCGCTCCAGCGGCCGCCGGCGGACACCCGGGCACCCTCCTGAGCTTTGGAAAACGCCGATCGGTAGAGGTGTCGGTAAAGCAGGGCACCGAGCCCGAGCCCCGCGGCCGCGCTGCCCCAGAGCAGAGCGACCGGTATCGGATCGGCCTGGTGCAGCAGCCAGTTCATCAGCATCCGCATGGCCCAATCGCTGGGCAGCCAGGGATTCGTGGGGGCCTGGAGCATCGCGACGAAGTCGGCCAGCGAGCGAAAGCCCTCGGGGCGGACCAGCCGCTCCGGCTGGGCCATGCGGAGCACCAGCGCGAGGGTTCCCACCGCCCCGATCGTGATGAGACTCAGCAGCTCCTTAGCGCGGCGAGCCGGTACCAGGTTCACCAGCAGCAGGGTCAGGGCCGTCCCCACCACCGCCGGCAGCACCAGAAACGGGACGAAGGCGCCGAGAACCACCAGCGGCCAGAGCGGTCCCCCGTGGTACACGATGCCGTACGCGGCGAACAGCGGCACTGCCAGCAGGGCCACCATCCAGGACGAGTGGAGGGTCGTCTCCGTGATCTTCGCGAGATAGAACCGGATCGAATGCACCGGCGACGCCGCCAGCAGATCCAGGTCTTTCGCCAGGAAGAAGCTCGACAGCGCGGTGATCAGGTTCGACAGGAGGAGGATGGAAGAGAAGGCCAGCAGCGCCAGGCCCAGCAGCTTGGTCGAGAGGAGATCCCCGATCTCGGCCACGCCCCGGAAATAGCGCAGCACCCGGTACAGCAGGCCGAAGACGCCGGACCAGAACGCCACGGCGAGCAGCGCGAGCAGCAGCAGCCGCGGTCCGGCGCCGGACTGCTCCTGGCGGATCCGCGCGCGGGCGCTCTGCCACTTGGGACTCAGTACGATCCAGAGCCGGGGACCGCGGTACTTCCGCCGGACCATGCGAGTCAGGCTTCGAGGATCAGGTCCAGCTGGTGCTCGCGAAAGCCGCCGGTGAGGCGCAGGAACATATCCTCCAGACTGGCGCCGCTCGACTCGGTCTGCTCCCGGAGGTCGGCCATCGTGCCGCGCGCCAGAATCCGCCCCGCTTGCATGATGGCGATCCGGTCGCACATGCCCTCCGCGACCTCGAGCGTGTGGGTGCTCATGAGGATGGTGCCGCCGCGGTTGACGTATTGCCGGAACAGGTCCTTGAGCAACCGCGCGCCCTTGGGATCGAGTCCGACCATCGGCTCGTCCACCACGATGACTTCGGGGCGGTGCACCAGCGCGCTCGCGATGATGAGCTTCTGTCGCATCCCGTGGCTGTAGGACTCGGTGAGCTCGTTCTTCCAGGGCGTGAGCTCGAACAGATCCAGCAGCTCGTCGATACGACGCTCCAGGGAAGCATCCTGGGCGTCATAGAGCGCGGCCACGAAGCGGAGGAACTCCGCGCCGGTGATCTTGTCATACACGAAGGGGCGGTCGGGGATGTAACCGAGACGCCGCTTTGCGATCAGCGGCTGTCGCACCAGGTCGACACCACCGATCTGGATCCGCCCGGCGGTCGGCAGGATGATCCCGGCAATCATCCGAAAGGTGGTCGTCTTCCCGGCCCCGTTCGGGCCGAGAAAGCCGAACAGCTCGCCTTTGGGGACCGCCAGATCGATGCCGTCGACCGCCGTGAAGGAGCCGTACCGCTTGGTCAAGCCCGTAAGGGTGATCACCCGTGTCTCCGATGCACGATGGCCTCGACCAGCGCGCGGTCGTCGTCCTGCTCTACCACGATGCGGAGCTCGCTGGGGTACCCGCCTGACTGCGTGGGAAAGGTCTCGGCCAGGAGGTCCGCAGCCTCTTCCAGGCTCAGCTGCCCGGCACCGACGCCCACCAGCGGCGCCGCGATCGTCCCGAGCCCCCAGTCCGCGGCCCGCTGCCAGGCTGAAACCAGTGCACGACGAACGATGTCTCGGTCGGTACGCCTGCCGGCGTCGCGGATGACCACGTGGAGCACGAACGGTGCCGCCAGCTCGCCGCCGCCGGTGACCACGGCCGCCCCGGCGTCGAGGGGCGCGCTCACCCGGCGGAGCGCGGCGAAACGCTCGCCGGCCTGCCGATCGAGCCGGCTGGTTTCGGGGGATACGGGATCGAGGATCTCGTCGGCAGGCCGGACGATCGCGTCCGCCTTAACGAACGCGAGATCGTCCACCACCACCTGAATCACTTCGCGGAGAGCTCCTGTCCCCTGCGGTAGGCGACCCGCGCTTCCTCGGGGCGGTGCAGCCGGTCGAGCGCGCGGCCCATCAGATGGTAGGCCCGCGGCTGTCGCGGATCGAGCGCAAGCGAGCGTTCCAGCGCTACCACCGCGTTCTCCGCCTGTCCCGTCTGGTTCAGCGCTTCCGCCAGATAGTTGAAGGCGACCGGGTTCTGCGGCTGGTGGGCGGCCGCACGGTCCAGTGTCTCCGCCGCCTGGGTGGCGAGGCCCCTCCGCCAGAGCGTGAGCCCGAGGTCGAGCAGCGCCTGACCGTGCGCGGGCTGTAGTCGAACGGCCCGCCGGAGGTCGGCCTCGGCTTCCGCCAGCCGCTGCTGCCGCCCGAGAATCGAGCCGCGAAGCACCAGCAGCTCGACCGAGTCGGGGACCCGGCGAATGCCTTCGTCCAGCAGGGCTACGGCGTCTTCCGGCCGGCCCTCTTGGTCAGCCTGGCGTGCCGCGCCCGCGACTCTGCCGTTTTCGCCCGGGCCCCCGAGAGGAGGACTGATCACCGAGGGGGGCGGTTCGGCGACGGGCATGGGGATATATGGCGTCGGCGCAGGCCGGACCGGCGCCCAGTCGATCGACTGGGTGATCGCGCGGGTCGCTCCGACTTGGCGCCGGGGGCGGGCTCGTGGCATGGGACATCCTCACGTGATGGGTCGGGACTTCCCTATGCTACGGCCCATTTTGGGAATGCGTAAGACCGTACCCGGGCCGGCCGGAACCCGTGCGGATTGAATGGCACCCGGCGGGCCGATAGCTTTCGAGGCTATGCCTCAAGAGTTCCTGGTCGTCCGTGGTGCGCGTGAGCACAACCTCAAGGACATCTCCGTCCGCATTCCCCGCAACCGACTCACCGTGATCACCGGGCTCTCGGGCTCGGGCAAATCGTCGCTCGCGTTCGACACGATCTACGCTGAAGGCCAGCGGCGCTACGTCGAGTCGCTCTCGGCCTACGCCCGTCAGTTTCTCGGCCTGATGGAAAAGCCGGACGTCGACGCGATCGAGGGACTGTCGCCGGCCATCTCGATCGAGCAGAAAACCCAGGGCCAGAACCCGCGCTCGACCGTCGGGACGGTCACCGAGATCTACGACTACCTGCGCCTCCTGTGGGCTCGGGTCGGGGTCCCGCACTGCCCAAACGACGGGAGTCCGGTCGCCCGCCAGAGCGCATCGCAGATCACCGATGCCGTGCTGCTGTGGCCGGAAGAGACCAGGATCGAAGTGCTGGCTCCGCTGGTCCGGGGACGCAAAGGCGAGTTTCGCGAGCTGTTCGAGGACGTGCGCAAGCGCGGGTTCGTTCGCCTGCGGGTGGACGGCGCGACCTACGATGTGGCCGACGTGCCCCGGCTCAATCGCCGCCAGAACCACGACATCGCGGTGGTGGTGGACCGGCTGGTGGTGCGCGCGGCGGATCGCTCGCGACTCAGCGACTCGATCGAAACTGCGCTCAAGACGGCCGATGGTATCGTGGAGGTCGTCCGGTACGAGGGCGGGCAGGCGGGCAGGCGGGCAGGCGGGCAGGAAGACGGCGGGGCGGGCCGTGAGTCGGTCCTCTTTTCCGAGCGGCTGGCTTGCCCGGTGTGCGGGCTGTCGTTTCCCGAGCTCGAGCCGCGGCAGTTCTCGTTCAACTCACCGTTCGGCGCCTGTCCGGCCTGCCACGGCGTGGGGACTCGCCGGGAGCTGAACGCCGACCTGATCCTGGCCGACCCGAGCATCTCGATTCTCGAAGGCGTCATCCTGCCCTGGGGCGAGCCGAGCGGGTACCTGCGCAAAGTCGTCCTTCCCACCCTGGCCAAGGTGTTCAAGTTCGACCTCAACGCGCCCTGGGCCGGGCTGAGCGAGGAAGCCCAGCGCGCGATCCTCCATGGCGCCCCGGGCCGCTTCCGCTTCGCGGTGGAGGGGAGCCGGAGTCGCGAGTTCGAGAGCGAGTGGGAAGGTGTGCTGCGGAATGTCGAGCGGCGGTACCGCGAGTCGGCCAGCGACTCGATCCGGGAATCGCTGGAGGAGTACATGGTCGAGCAGCCCTGCCAGGCGTGTGGGGGCAAGCGGTTGCGACCCGAGAGCCTGTCGGTGCTGCTGCACGGCCGGAGCATCGGCGACGTGGTGGAGCTGCCGGTGTCCAAGGCGGTCGCTTTCTTCGAGAGCGTCCCTCAACGAGGAAACGGGCGGCCCGGGGTCGATCCCGAGATCGCCGGGCCGATTCTCAAGGAAGTGGGCGATCGCCTGCGCTTCCTGCGCGACGTGGGGCTCGACTATCTCACGCTCGGCCGCGCGGCGATGTCGCTGTCGGGTGGGGAGACCCAGCGCATTCGGCTCGCCACCCAGATCGGCTCGAGGCTGGTCGGGGTCCTGTACATCCTCGACGAGCCCAGCATCGGGCTGCACCAGCGGGACAACCAGCGGCTGCTGGGCACGCTCAAGGGACTGCGCGATCTGGGCAACACGGTGATCGTGGTCGAGCACGACGAGGACACGATCCGCGCGGCCGACCACGTGATCGATCTGGGGCCGCGGGCCGGCCGCCTGGGTGGCGAGGTGGTGGCCGAAGGAATCGTGGCCGACATCCTGGAGCATCCTACCTCGCTCACGGCGCGCTATCTCCGGGGCGAGCTTCGGATCCCGGTGCCGCCGGGACGCCGGCTGGCGGATCGGAAGCGGCGGCTGCGACTGGTCGGCGCCAAGGCCAACAACCTCCAGAACGTGACGGTTGACATCCCGCTCGGGCTGTTCGTCACCGTCACCGGGGTGTCGGGATCGGGCAAGTCGACTCTGGTGACCGATATCCTCTACCGCGCCCTGGCCCGTCACTTCTATCGCGCCAAGGTGGTGCCCGGCGCGCACACCCGGCTCGAGGGACTGGATCAGATCGACAAGGTGATCGACATCGACCAGAGCCCGATCGGCCGGACACCGCGCTCCAATCCGGCCACCTATACCGGTCTCTTCACCCCCATCCGCGAGCTGTTCACCGCATTGCCCGACGCGAAGATGCGGGGCTATGGCCCGGGGCGCTTCTCGTTCAACGTGAAGGGCGGGCGGTGTGAGGCCTGCCAGGGCGACGGGCTGGTCAAGATCGAGATGCACTTCCTGCCCGACGTCTACGTGCCCTGTGAGGTGTGCAAGGGCAAGCGATACAACCGGGAGACGCTCGAGGTCCGCTACAAGGGCCGGAGCATCGCCGAGGTCCTCGAGCTGACCGTGGCGGACGCGCTCGAGTTCTTCGGAGCCCAGCGCCGCATCGCCGAGAAGCTCGAGCTGCTGAACGATGTGGGGCTCGGCTACATCCATCTGGGTCAGGCGGCCACGACCCTCTCGGGTGGCGAGGCCCAGCGGGTCAAGCTCGCAACCGAGCTGTCCAAACGCGACACGGGCCGGACGCTCTATATCCTGGACGAGCCGACCACCGGCCTTCACTTCGAGGATGTGCGGCTGCTCCTCGAGGTGCTGCACCGGCTGGTGGACAAGGGGAACAGCGTCGTGGTGATCGAGCACAACCTCGACGTCATCAAGACCGCGGATTGGATCATCGATCTCGGGCCGGAGGGGGGAGACGGCGGCGGCCGGATCGTCGCGGAGGGGACGCCGGAGGAAGTGCAGGAAAACGCCGCCAGTTTTACGGGAAGGTTCCTCGACAGAAAACTGCGTGAAAAGTGAAAAGTGAAAAAGGGACCCCGATGATCAACGGAGTCCCTTTTTTCTTTTCCCTTTTTACCTTTCACGCCTTTACTGCTTCGTCGGCCCGAACGTGGCTGCCTTCGCCGCCGGGTCGATCCTGAGCCAGATCCACATCCCCGACAGTGCATGGCCCGGAACCCCGCAGATGATGCGGTAGCTCCCGCTGGCGGGCGCGGTGAACCGCAGGACGTCCTTGCCCCCCTGGGCCAGGCCCTGGGTGGCGTCGCGAGAGTAGGCGCCGGGAATCGCGGCGTCCCCACCACCGCTCGGCAAAGGTTCGTCCCCGCGGGTGACCACCGCACTGTGCGGGGTTCCGTCCTCGTTGACGAAGTTGATTACGACCTTGCTTCCTGCTGGGACGACCAGCGCCGCCGTGCCGCTGGTGTAGCCGTTAAAGTTGAACGGGCCGCCGCCTCCAGGCACCCCAGCCGTGAGCGCGAACGTCACCGTCTTGGTGGTCGCATCGTACTTGAGCCACGGGGAGTCGGCGGTCGGCTTTGCGCCGCCGGCGGTATCACTGGCCTGGCCGCACGCCTGGGCGGCGACGCCGAGCAATAGGAGCGCGACCAGAGCGGTAGTTCGGGGCATGAGATCCTTAGTCCAAATCGAGATGGGCACCGGGGTGTGCAACCAACGCGCCGACGCTGGTCGGGAAACGTAAAGCTAGCCCGCTCCCCGAGCTAAGACATCCTCGCGCCCCCGCCTGCGGCACCCTACATTAGCCCGGGCGCGGGCCGGCTCCGCTCGCGAACTAGTGGCGCTGTCCCCGTGACCGGAACCCCCAGCTGCAAGCTGAACCGTGGTCCGGACAGTTCGTCGGTGTTGCCTCGTCGCGAACTGAAACATACCAACAGCCGGCGACGTAGGCTCGCTGACCCGGTCAATCCGAATTGCCCGGGCGCCGTTCATCAGAAAGGTCCAATGGGCGACCTGATACCGCTTGCCGGCATGTTCACGGGACTGCTGATCACCGTCGCGGCCATCTGGGGCACGGTGCGGGTGGTCCACGGCCCCCTGGGCCAGGCGCTGGCCCACCGGCTACGTGGTCGGGGAGCTTCCGATGCCGACTTGAGCGGCGAGATGGCTCAGCTTCGGGACCAGGTCGATCAGCTTCGGCGGGAGCTGGAGGAAACCCAGGAACGGGTGGACTTTGCCGAGCGGCTCCTGAGCCAGCGACCCCCGGCCGCGGCCATTTCGGGACCCGAGGAGCACGGATAGGGCATGGAAGACATTCTGGCGATCGTCTTCATCTTCGGTGGCGGTACCGCGATCTGCCTGGCGTTCAGTCCGGTGGGTCGGGCGCTAGCCGAGCGGATTCGCCACCGGGATGCCCGCAACGAACCCGACCCGGCCGTCCAGGAAGAGTTGGCCCAGTTACGAGAAGACATGACGGAGTTGCAGGAGCGGGTCGATTTTGCGGAGCGGGTGCTGGCTCAGCGGTCCGAGTCGAACCGCTTGCCCGCGTCCTGAGAAAGGCATGGCGGTGATGGCCATTCCAGCCGGGGATATCGCCCCCGTGTTGCTCACCATCGTGGGCACCATCGCGGTTGCGGCGACGGTCATCCTGAGGGGACCCGTCGGGAAGGGACTGGCGCGCGCCATGGAGTTGGGCGCGGGCGCCGCCGTGAATCCGGAGCACGATGCGCGCATGACCCAGCTCGAACAGCGCGTGACCGAGCTCGAGTCGGTGCACGGTCGGCTGGCCGAGCTCGAGGAACGGGTGGATTTCGCGGAGCGGCTGCTCACCCGCGGCGAGACGGCCGGGCGCCTGCCGGAGATCAGAGGCCGCGAATGACCCGGTCGCGGGACGCCGCCGGCTCGACGATGGGGTCGCTGGCCTTCATGGCGGCATTCGGTGCCGCGGGCTTCACCATCGTGGCGGTGAACCTGGGGCCGGCATTTGCGATTCCGGTGGGCATCGTCGCCTTCGTCGCCGCGGCCGTCGTGCTGCGGGGGCCCCTCGGCCAGGCGCTGGCGCGTCGCCTCGAGGGACGGGCGGAAACGAGCGATAACGAGGCGATGCTTCACGCCCTGGACGAGGTCCGCGGCCAGATGGCCGAGCTGGAAGAGCGGGTGGACTTCGCCGAGCGGCTGCTGGCGCAGCAGCGCGAATCGGATCGACTGCACGGTTGACGAAGCGATGGGCCGGAAGGGTGGCGCTGAATGAGCAACGACTTGATCGGGCTGATCGTCATCGTGGTGGCAGTCGTGGCGGTGAAGCTGTTTCGCGGGCCGCTGGGCCACGCGCTCGCCGCCCGCCTCCGGGGACCGGCGCCGCCCGATCACGCCGTGCTGGAGGAGCTGGAGGGCCTCAAAGGGCGGTTGGCTGAGGTAGAGGAGCGGTTAGATTTCGCCGAGCGTTTGCTGGCGCAGAGCGAGCAGGCGGAGCGGCTCCCCGGGAGGAGCGACGGATGATCACCCGTGACGACATTCAAGGCTGGCTCGACCGGCTCGAGGGCGGCACCGCGGCAGCGCAAGAGGTCGAGCCCAACCTCTGGCTGGTGCGGACCGCTGAGGGCGCCGAGGTGGTCGTCCATTACGCGCCTCCGGTGGTCATCCTCCGAGTGCGGGTGATGGAGCTCCCGGCCAGCGAGCCGCGCCGCAGCGAGCTTTTCCGGCAGCTGCTCGAGTTCAATGCGACGGAGCTGATCCACGGCTCCTATGGGCTCGAGGGAGACCACATCGTGCTGACGGATGCGCTCGAGCTGGAAAACCTCGACTACAACGAGTTCGAGGCGAGCTTCGACTCGATCACATTGGCCCTCGCCACGCACCTGGGCGCGCTCGCGCCGTACCGGGAAGGCTGACCCGCGATGGGAATCTTCGACCGCCTGTCCACCATGATCCGGTCCAATATCAACGACCTGATCACCCGGGCCGAAAACCCGGAAAAGGTGCTGAACCAGCTGATCGTCGACATGAAGACCGACCTGGCCAAGGCCAAGCAGCAGGTCGCGTCCGCCATCGCCGACGAAAAGAAGCTCCAGTCCGATGCCGAAGGGATGAAGAAGCAGGCGGAGGACTGGGAACGCCGCGCCATGCTGGCCGTGCAGGAGAATCGGGACGACCTGGCCAAGCAGGCGCTGATGCGCTACAACGAACACCTGCAGGGCGCGCAGCAGCTGCACGAGACCTGGCTCAAGCACAAGGCGGAGACCGAGCAGCTCAAGCTCGCGCTGCGCCAGCTCAACGACAAGATCGAAGAGGCCAAGCGGAAGAAGAACATCCTGATCGCGCGCGCCAAGCGGGCCGAGGCCCAGCAGCGCATTCAGGAGACCATGTCGGGGATGTCGGACAAGAGCGCGTTCGAGTCGTTCGACCGCATGGCGGAGAAGATCGAAGCGACCGAGCGCAAGGCGCTCGCGGCGGCGGAGCTGCAAGAGGAGTTCTCGGGCGACACGCTGGCCAAGCAGTTCGAGTCGCTGGAATATCACGGCACCGCCGATCAGCAGCTCACGGCGCTCAAGCAGCGCATGGGGCTTCTGGCGGGCGGGGGCCCCGCCAAGCAGCTGGGTACCGGCAACGAGACGGTCCACGAGGCCGAAGTCGTCGAGGAAGGCAGGAGCGATACCAAACCCTGACGCCAAGACCGCGGCGGTCGCCCAAGCGGGGTCGTCCACCAGGACGGCCCCTCTTATGTTTTCGCCCCTATGAGCCTTCGCTATCTCATCCTCGCCGACGGTGACTTCGGGCCCATGAGCTCGAAGACCGCCAATGCCATCGTCCGGTATCAGCCCGAGCGCGTCGTGGCGGTGCTCGATCGCCGGCTGGCCGGACAAACCGTGCAGGAGGTGCTCGGCTTCGGTGGGGCGATCCCCGTGGTTGGCTCGGTCCGGCAGGGCTTGGCCCTCGGCCCCAACGCGGTGCTCATCGGGATCGCCCCGGTGGGCGGCCGGCTCCCCGAGGAATGGCGAAGCTGGCTGGCCGAGGCGCTCGACGCCGGCTGCGACCTGGTCAGCGGCCTCCACACCTTCCTGTCCGACGACCCCGTTCTGGCGGAGAAGGCCCGGCGGGACGGGCGGCGCATTCTCGACCTGAGGCGGCCGCCGACCGACCTCCCGGTTGCTTCGGGGCTGGTCAAGGAGGTCGAAGCCTACGTCGTGCTCACCGTCGGGACCGACTGCAACGTGGGCAAGATGACGGCGCAGCTCGAGCTCACCCGCGCGCTCAACGCCCGTGGCGTCAGAACGCGGTTCGTGCCGACCGGGCAAACCGGGATGATGCTCGAGGGCTGGGGAATCGCGGTGGACGCGGTCGTGGCGGACTTCATCGCGGGCGCGGCGGAGCGGGTCACCCTGGAGGGTTCGCGGGATGCCGACGTCGTGCTGGTCGAAGGACAGGGAAGCATCAATCATCCCGGCTACTCGGGGGTCACGCTCGGTCTCCTGCACGGCTCCTGCCCCGACGGCCTCATCCTTTGCCACCAGGCGAGCCGGGAGTACATCGGCGACTATCGCGAGGAGGCCTGGCTCCGCATCCCCCCGCTCACCGACTACGTCCGTGCCTACGAGACCATGGGCTCGCTAGTCCATCCGACGCGCGTGGTGGGGATCTGCCTGAACACCTACGACCTGGCGGAAGAGCCCGCGAGGAGGGCCTGTGAGCGGGCCAGGCGTGAGACCGGGCTGCCCGCCACCGATCCGGTGCGGTTCGACTCTGCCCCGTTGATCGACGCCGTCCTCCGGGCCCGCGAGGCGAAGCTGGCCCACGGACCGGCGGCTGCGACGTAAGCCACTGTTACGCTGGATAACGCGCCGAGTTGCGCTCGGAGGGTAGGGGAGCCGGGGAGGACCTCCGCTAGGGTGGGTCGTGCCCCGGCGTATTCTGCCCATCCCATCCTCCTTCCCCCTTGCCCGCCTGGTCGCGCTCTGTCGTCCAGTAGAGCCGCTCGGCGTCTGGCTCGAGGCGGCGCGCCCGCCCGTTCGTCTGGTGGTGCCGGGGCCGGGCGGCCGCCGTCTCATCCTCCTCGCCTCCGATCTGGGCACGCTGCTCGCTGCCGCGGCGCGCGTCGCGGTCTGGGACGGTGCGGCTCTCCGAACCATCGCGGCTCGCGCGCTCGGCCGTGCCCGGCGGCTCGAGCTGGGGAACGATGCCCGGGCCGGTGACGCGCTCACCCCGCCTCGGTTGGGCGCGCAAGTCCTGCCGTGGAGTCGGGTCGCCCAGTGTGATGTGACGCTCTCACAACCGATTGACTGCGTCGTGGAGGGGCCCGTAGGTTAGCGGCGTGTCCCTCGCGCTGACGGTCCAGGAAATTCTCCAACGCCTAGCGCAGATCCTCCGCCTGGACGGCGCGGAGATCGGCCGAAAGCTGGCTCAGGTCGTCAGCATCTGGGTGCTGGCCTGGCTCGCCCTCCGGCTCACTCGGCTCGCCGCTCGGCGGATCGAGGGCATGGTCGACGACCACGATCCGAGCATCATCACGCTGCGCGAGAAGCGGGGGATGACCATCGCGCAGCTGCTGCGTACGGTCGGCAGCACGCTGGTTCTCGTCGTCGGGATTCTGCTCACCCTCAATCTCTTCATCGAGATCGGACCGCTCCTCGCCGGCGCGGGGATCCTCGGCCTCGCGGTCTCGTTCGGGGCCCAGGGCCTGGTGAAGGACGTGATCACCGGGTTCTTTCTGCTGCTGGAAAACCAATTCGCCCTGGGCGACGTGATCGAGGTCGCCGGCAAGTCGGGCGTCGTGGAGCAGATCACCCTGCGGGTGGTCGTGCTGCGCGATCTCGAAGGGACGCGCCACATCATCCCCAACAGCGAGATCAAAACGGTGAGCAACAAAACGGCCGGCTGGGGACGGGCGGTGATCGACGTCGGCGTCGGGGTCGCGGAGAACGTCGACCGGGTCCTGGAAACAGTCCGGGACGTGACCGCACAGCTGGCCGGCGACGAGGAGTGGCGCCCGATGCTGGACGGCACGCCGGAGGTGTGGGGCGTCGAAACGATCGGCGACAACCGGGTGGTGGTGCGCCTGGTTGCCCGCACCCAGCCTGGTGCGCAATGGGGTATCGCGCGCGAGCTCCGGCGGCGGCTCAAGGTCCGGTTCGACGCCGACGGTATAAGGCTTCCCGGCGTCCCGCTGGTGGCTCAGCCGCTGGCTCCGCCGGCCCCCGATGCCGAGAAAGCGCCCGACGGCGATAAGGCGGCCGCGGTGCAGCCGGCAAGGGTTGCCCGGTGACTCTCCGCCTCTACAACACGCTGACCCGCTCGGTGGAGCCGTTCGAGCCGGTCCACCCCCGGCGGGTCAGCCTCTATACCTGTGGCCCCACCATTTACAACTACGCCCACATCGGAAACTTCCGCACCTTCCTGTTCGAGGATCTGCTGCGGCGCTGGTTGGAGACCAGTGGCTACGAGGTCTTCCACATCATGAACCTGACCGACGTGGACGACCGGACCATCGCCGCGGCGCGAAAGCGGGACATGTCGCTGCGCGAGTACGTGGAGCCTTTCGCGCGCGCCTTCTTCGAGGACCGGAACTATCTGCGGATCCGGCCGGCGCACGCTTATCCGCGTGCCACCGAGTACGTGGGAAGCATGATCGCGCTCACCAGCGCGCTGCTCGAGAAGGGCGTTGCCTACCGCGGCGAGGACGGCTCGATCTACTTCGCGATCGCGAAGTTCCCGGCCTACGGGCGCCTGTCCCGGCTGGATCAGCGCGAGCTCAAGACCGGCGCGAGCGAGCGGGTGTCGGCGGACGAATACGCCAAGGAGGACGCCCGCGACTTCGTGCTCTGGAAGGCGGCCAAGCCGGACGACGAGGCGGTCGGCGCGGCCTGGGACGCGCCGTTCGGACGGGGCCGCCCCGGATGGCACCTCGAGTGCTCGGCCATGGCGCTCGGCCTGATCGGGGAGAAGTGGGGGGTCGACGTGCTCGACATCCATGCCGGCGGGGTGGACCTCATCTTCCCCCATCATGAAGACGAGATCGCGCAGAGCTGCGCTTATACCGGCAAGCCGGACTTCGCCCGCTATTGGCTGCACGGCGAGTTCCTCAACGTGCAGGGAAGCAAGATGTCCAAGCGGGAGGGCAACATATTCACGGCTCGGGACCTAAAGGATCAGGGAATCGATGCGGGGGCGGTGCGATTCCTGATGTTCGGAACCCATTACCAGCAGAAGCTGGACTGGAGCGACGACGCTCTCACGGCAGCCACCAACGGTTCGGCCCGGCTGGGCCGGTTTCGGGACCGGCTCGCGACGGCCGCCGCGGCTGACGCGGGCGTAGAAGACCCGGAAAGCGTGCAGGTAGCGGCGACGTTTCGGGCCCGTTTTGCCGACGCGTTGGACGACAACCTGAATGCTCCCCAGGCGCTGGCCGCGGTGTTCGAGCTGCTGCTGCCCGAGGGGAATCGCCTCCTGGACGCCGGCCGGGCCGTGGGACCCGGCTTGGCGGGGGCCTGGGAGCTGGTGGAGTGCGTGCTCGATGTGGCGCCCAGCGCCCGGGCCCAGACGATCAGAGTGGGGGGGAGCATCACCCCGACCGGTGATCTAGGGGTCCGGGCGGGCTCTCCGGCCGAGGCGGTGGCCGAGGACGGCGTGCTGACGACACCGCCGGAGGTACCGCCGCCCGATGCCGAAGGGGCCCAGCGTTGGGCGCGTTGGTGGGCCGAAATCCGGGTCGCGGAGAAGCGGCGGCGGAATTTTGCCGAAGCGGACAGGATCCGGGCCCTGCTTCGGAAGCACGGATGGGAGGTTCAGGACGCCAAGGACGGGTCGATCCAGATTCGGAGGCTCGGCGGCGGTTGACGCGCGCTAACTTGGCGTCTATCATATGGGTCTGTTCTTTTCGGCCTCTTTGGCTGACGTAGCTCAACTGGCAGAGCACCGGTTTTGTAAACCGGCGGTTAGGGGTTCGATTCCCCTCGTCAGCTCGGTGATGCCGACACCGTAGGGCAACGCGACCGAACCCCGCCAGGGCGGCGGGGTTCTGTCTCGACAGGGTGAGTGGAGCGATCAGGGTGGGGTGGCCGAGTGGCTAATGGCAGCAGACTGTAAATCTGCCGGGCTCTGCCCTACGTAGGTTCGAATCCTACCCCCACCATAGGCGGGCAGGCGGGCAGAGCGAGAGATGGAACCGATGCGCGATGCGGCGGCGGCGCAATGTGGCGGTAGGGCTGGGTGGACTGCCCGCCCGCCTGACTCGCGGGCGTAGCTCAGTTGGTAGAGCGTCAGCCTTCCAAGCTGAATGTCGCGGGTTCGAGCCCCGTCGCCCGCTTATCGCTTGAGCTGGTTATCGGTTGAGCCTGTCGCTCGCGTAGCTCAGTCGGTAGAGCGCATCCTTGGTAAGGATGAGGTCACCGGTTCGATCCCGGTCGCGAGCTTGAAAAGACACTACTGGGAGCCAGTGAGAGCGCATGCCCCGCGACAAGATCATTCTGGAGTGCACCGAGTGCCGGAGCCGGAATTTCTTCCAGGACAAGAATCGGCGAAAGCACCCGGAGCGCGTGGAATACCGGAAATACTGCCCTCGGTGTGACAAGCATCGGGTGCACAAGGAGTCGAAGTGAGCTCTGAGGTTCAAGCGGCACCATCGGCCGGCAAGTTGTCCGGCGCGGTGGCGCAGGCCGGTGGCTTTCTCAAGGCGGTCCGAGCCGAGCTGGAAAAGGTCACCTGGCCGACGCGGCCGGAACTGACCAAGGCGACGCGCATGATCGTCATCCTGTCGGTCGTGCTGGGCATCGCGATCGGCCTGCTCGATTGGGTGTTGCAGAAGATCCTGGTGGACGGGGTCGCTGCGCTGGCGCGGTGACGGCGATGGACTACCGCTGGTATGCCATCCAGACCACGGCCGGCCATGAGAACAAGGTGCGGAGTCTTCTGGCCAAGCGCATCGCCGACGATCCGCGCCCGGACGACGAAAAGCTGATCCGCCAGGCGCTGGTGCCGGTCCAGGAAGTGATCGAGATCAAGAACGGCAAGAAGGTCAACGTCGAGCGCAAGCTCTACCCGGGCTACGTGCTGGTCGAGATGCAGATGAGCCAGGAGGCCCTGCACGTCGTCAACAGCATCCAGGGCGTGATCAAGTTCGTGGGCTCGGGCAAGCTCCCGCAGCCGTTGCGCCAGGACGAGGTCAACCGTCTGCTCGGCATCGCCGAGGCGGTGGCCGAGACGGAGCCGAAAGAAGAGATCCCCTTCATGGTGGGGCAGGTGGTCGAGATCACCGAGGGGCCGTTCTCCGATTTCAGCGGCACGGTTGAAGAGGTGCTGGGCGACAAGGGCAAGGTGAAGGTGAGCGTGAGCCTCTTCGGCCGGCCCACCGCCGTCGAGCTCGATTATACGCAACTCCGCGGGCACTGAGGCCCGCTCCCGCGACCGCGCGGGTCATCGCGGCAGCCGTTCCCGGGCACTCCCGGAGTTCGGCGCCAGAGGAGAAGCATGGCAAAGAAGATCCAGGCAGTCGTAAAGCTCCAGTGCCCGGCTGGCGCGGCGAGTCCCGCCCCGCCGGTGGGCACCGCCTTGGGTCCCCATGGCGTGAACATCATGGAGTTCGTGAAGCAGTTCAACGCCCGGACCCAGTCTCAGTCGGGCATGGTGATCCCGGTCGTGGTGACGATTTTCGGCGACCGGACGTTCAACTTCATCACCAAGACGCCCCCGGCGCCCAACCTCCTGTTGAAGGAGGCGGGGATCGAAAAGGGCAGCGCCCAGCCCAACCGGACCAAGGTCGGCAAGGTGACGCGCGCGCAGCTCAAGAAGATCGCCGAGATCAAGATGCAGGATCTCAACGCGTCCGACCTGGACAGCGCCATCCGGATGATCGCCGGCACGGCGCGGTCCATGGGCCTCGAGGTGGCCGACTGATGCCGGCTGTGGGCAAGAAGTTTCAGAGCGCGGCGGCCAAGGTGGATCGCGCGCGCCAGTACTCGGTGCCGGAGGCAGTGGCCCTGATCAAGCAGGCGTCCTTCGCCAAGTTCGACGAGACCGTGGACGTCGCGGTCAACCTGGGCGTCGATCCGCGCCACGCCGACCAGATCGTGCGGGGGACGGTGGTCCTGCCCCATGGCACCGGCAAGTCGGTGCGGGTCCTGGTCATCACCCAGGGCGACAAAGTGAAGGACGCCGAGGCGGCTGGCGCAGACTTCGTCGGCATTGAGTACATCCAGAAGATCAAGGACGGCTGGCTCGACTGCGATGTCATCGTGGCGACGCCGGACGTCATGGGCCAGCTGGGCCAGTTGGGCCGGGTGCTCGGTCCCCGCGGGCTCATGCCCAATCCGAAGGCCGGGACGGTGACGGTGGACGTGACCAAGGCAGTTCGGGAGATCAAGGCGGGCAAGATCGAGTTCCGGGTGGACAAGACCGGAAACGTGCATGCGCCGGTCGGGAAAATCTCCTTCAAGCAGGAGCAGCTCGCCGACAACGTGCACGCCTTCATGGAGACGATCGCGCGGGCGCGGCCGGCGGCGGCCAAGGGGACCTACATCAAGTCGGCCACGGTCTCGAGCACCATGGGGCCGGGCGTCAAGCTCGATACGGCGGTGTATCGATGAGCAAGACCGAACGCCAGGCGACGGTGGAGGCGCTCAGCGCCCAGCTCCGCGGGTCGCCCAATCTGTACGTGACCGACTTCAGCGGTCTCAACGTGCTGCGGATGACGGAGTTCCGCCGGCGGCTCAGGGCCGCGGGCGTCGAGTACATCGTGGTGAAGAACACGCTGGCGCAGCGGGCCCTCGCGGCCAACGCCGTGACCGGGCTGGACCCGCACCTCAAGGGTCCGACCGGGCTGGTGCTGGCCGGGAACGACCCGGTCGCCGCGGCCAAGGTCATCACCGACTTCGCCAGGGAGTTCGAGCGGCCGGCGATCAAGATCGGGCTGGTAGACGGCAAGGCGGTCACTTCGGACCAGGTCAAGCGGCTCGCCAGCCTGCCGTCCCGCGAGCAGCTCCTCAGCCAGTTGGCCGGCGCGTTCCAGGCCCCGCTGGCGCAGCTGGCCGGCGCGATGAACGGCCTCCTGTACCAAGTCGTGGGCGCCCTCGAGGCGCTTCGTTCGCAGCGTAGCGCTGCTTCATAATCGGATGGAGACAACAGACACCATGGCCACCACCACGCTGAGCAACGAAGAGATCCTCGAGGCGATCGGCAACAAGACGGTGATCGAGCTCGCGGAGCTGATCGAGGGGTTCAAGAGCAAGTTCAACGTCACCATCGCCGCGCCGGTCGCGGCCGGGCCGGCGGCGGGTGGTCCGGGCGGTGGCGCCGCCGCTCCGGCGGCCGAAGAGAAGACCGAATGGGCCGTCGTCCTGAAGGAGGGCGGCGCCAAGAAGATTCAGGTCATCAAGGTGGTGCGGGAGATCACCAGCCTGGGCCTCAAGGAGGCCAAGGACACGGTGGACAACACTCCGAGCACCGTCAAGGAAGGTATCTCGAAGGCGGAGGCCGAAGAGATCAAGAAAAAGCTGGAAGACCAGGGCGCAGTCGTCGAGCTGAAGTAGGGTCGCCTGGTCCGGCGGGCGGCCCGCTTGAGCGGGCCGCACGAAGGATTTCCTGGCCACCCTATTTCAGTGAGACGCATGCGAGCTCGAAGCTTCCCGTTTTCCGTTGTTTTCCCGAGCCCCGCGAGGTCACCCCGCTTTCGGCGGGGGATTCGCGTTGGGGCCATTTGTGCTGCGTGTGAGAGTGCCTGATGCCCGAGAACCGATCCGCAATCACGTTCAGTAAGCGCGAGGGCGGCATGCCAATGCCGCACCTCCTCGACATCCAAACGGCCGCGTTCCAGACGCTGCTGGTCCCCGACAACATCGACGGGGACCGCCAAGACGTGTCGCTGGAACGGGTATTCCGCGATCTGTTTCCGATCTCGGACGTAAACGGCAAGTACAGCCTCGATTTCCTCCGCTACTCGCTGGGCGAGCCCAAGTACAGCGTGGAGGAGTGCATCGAGCGCGATATGACCTACGCGGCGCCGCTCAAGGCGACGCTCCAGCTCGTCGTGTTCGAAGACGTCGACGGCGAGCGGCGGCCCAAGAACATCATCGAGAAGGAAGTCTACCTGGGCGAGCTGCCCATCATGACTCCCCTCGGGACGTTCGTGATCAACGGGGCCGAGCGCGTCGTGGTGAGCCAGCTGCACCGCTCGCCGGGCGTCGTGTTCGAGGAAGACACCCACCCCAACGGGCAGCTGCTCTACTCGGCGCGGATCATCCCGTTCCGGGGGTCGTGGGTCGAGTTCACCATCGACATTCACGATGTGATCTTCGTGCACATCGACAAGAAGAAGAAGTTCCCGGCCACCGCCCTCCTGCGGGCGTTCGGCTACGGCACCAACGCCGACATTCTCAAGCTCTTCTTCGCGACCAAGGAGCTGAACCTCACGGCCCAGCCGGGCAGCCGGCATGAGCGCCGGGAGGTGGTGGGCGCGCTGCTGGCCCATGCGGTGCCGAATCCGGAAGATCCGGCGGGGGCGCCGCTCGGCGACGTGGGCGACGAGCTCACCCAGGAGCGGCTCAACGAGATGCGGCACAAGGGCCTGCGCTCGGTGACCGTGTTCGCGGGCTACACCAAGATCGACATCCGCGACGAGGAGCAGCCGACCACCACCCGCGACCGGCACAATCACGTGCTGGCTCGCCCCATCGCAGACCCCGGCACCGGCGAGCTCCTGGCCGACGCCGGAGACGAGCTCACCGACAAGCTGCGCGAGCGGCTCAAGAAGCTGGCCGATGGCGAGCGCGACCGGCGGGAGCGGGACCTGCAGCGTGCCTCGACCGAGCTGAGCGAGCAGGCGCGCCGGTCTCAGCAGGAAGAGATCCAGGACTGGTACGCGCGGGCCCTGCGGGTCGAGGTCCTGCTGCCGCCTGGCCGGTCGGAGTCGCCGCTGATCAAGAACACGCTGGCCAAGGACCCGACCCACAGCGAGGCCGAGGCCCTGGAGCAGATTTACGCCCTGCTGCGGCCGGGCGATGCACCCAACCTGGAAACCGCCCGGCAGCAGCTCCAGAAGCTGTTCTTCAACCCGAAGCGCTACGATCTCGGGCGGGTGGGCCGGTACAAGATCAACCAGCGGCTCAAGCTGGGGATCAACCCGAACAAGACGGTCCTGACGGAGGATGATTTCATCGAGATCATCCGCTACCTGATCGACCTGCACGACGGGCGCGGGTTCACCGACGACATCGACCATCTCGGCAATCGGCGGATCCGGAGCGTGGGCGAGCTGATCGCGAACCAGTTCAGCGTCGGGCTCTCCCGCATGGCTCGGCTGGTAAAGGAGCGGATGAGCATCAACTCGGATCCCGAGAAGATCTCACTCGACGACCTGGTCAACGCCCGCACGGTGA